>Ga0214542_1012567_pt1 | contig 10807 bp, 10 predicted proteins | sample CNSS1metaG_FD_160096 | JGI IMG/M metagenome (GOLD analysis project Ga0214542, IMG submission 160096) | Root nodule microbial communities from cowpea collected in UCLA plant growth center, Los Angeles, California, USA - CNSS1 | ecosystem: Host-associated > Plants > Roots > Nodule | place: USA...
TTCAATCATCGAACAAGAAAATACGATAATGGGGTTTCATTTCCGGAAAAACATCACAAAAATAGTGGTCTCATTTGGGGAAGAACATCATAAAAATAGGGGTTTGTAATCGGATAGTAAAACATACTAGAGCACCCTTTGATTTGCAGAACAAGAACACTTCAAAGTAGGGCTTCCAATTCGACGCACGAAGCTATGGCAACAATCTGCACTCTCGCCGCACTCTCGCCGCACTCAAGCCACACTCTCGCCGCACTCAAGCCGCACTCTCGCCTTTAGTTTAAACCGCAAGTGAAAGTTCTGTTTTTCTAACTTTTCCTTTCTCCTCTCTTGCGCGTGTATCACAACCTCACAATTCACTGCAACTTCTCTCACGCGTTTCTGGTCCCATTTCCTTAAAAATTATTAAAATATTAAGTGCCACGTAGGCGGGTAACTTTGGGGGTCAAAAAAAGGGGGCATTCTATCATTATCCATCACAAAATGCTGGTTGACCCATTTTACTTCCTTTAGATTTCTGGTTCCCATTTTTCCCATTTTTTATTTTTTTAATAATTTTCCCTTTACCTTTAATATTTTTATTTCATTACTATGTTCTTATCTCTTATAGATTAACAGTCACTATATGTGTAAACTGAATAGTTATTTATGATGAATTTGTTTAATTATTTATTATTTTTTGTTTGTGTAGAACCATGTTTTATAATTTAAGCTTGTAATAATAATAATAATAATAATAATAATAATAATAATAATAATAATAATAATAATAATAATAATAATAATAATAATAATAATAATAATAATAATAATAATAATAATAATCTATAACAATATATAAAGAGGATTCCCTCTTTTGTGTCCACCTTTTTTAATTCCTATTTTACTCTTTGCTTATTGTCTTTGCTTTCACACTCACTTTGGTGATGTTATTTATCTTTATTGGACAAAACAATAAGGGTATTTTCCATTGTTCCTTTTCATTTATAATTACCCGTGTGTATGCTTACTATTGAATATGCCCAATTGTCCAATTTATGATTACTCGCTTTTGATGTTTTTTTATTGTTTCTGATGTTTCAAGAAAATACAACCACTACATAAAGAACAACAAAAGCGCTTACTTTCAGAACGTCCAACGATTGAACAAAACCAAAACATGTAGGATTCAAAGCCAAGTTAAGTATACTTTTACAAAGTTCAGGTTTTTGTTGTGTCGATTAAAAAGAACCATACTTTCGCTTTGTGTAAAAGAGATTTAAAAGAAGAACCTTGATGTAAGAATCAAAACCAAACAATAATCCCTCGAAAAGGGAAAGACTCACGTAACCCGGCAAATCCATATAGGAAGGAGTAGTTTCTCAAAAGATAAAAAGGGCACATCAAAATATTTCATATTTATATATGTAGCCTTGAAAAAGATTATAGATCAGAGTTAGAATTGGAAGGAGAACATATAAAAAAACATACGTAGTATGTCCTAATAGATCTAAAGCTGAGAGGAAAAGTATGGAGAAAACAAAATACAAGGTATTGTACCTGGTTTTTTGTGGCCAAGATACTCATTCTAATCTCCCCTAAACCCTAATTTCAACTCATTGGTGCATGTATGACGCCACAAAAAATAAACTCCTCAATTTTCCTTTCATTTCAAAATTATTTTTAAATTATAAGCTTAATCAAAATTTATCTTTCATCAATTATAATAATGCAATGTAGATCACACACGGTTTCGCTTAAATAAATATTTATTGATCAAAATAAAAAGAAATTGGTTTTGTAAGAGTGGGTGTGTTTGTTTATATGATATAAACTTGACATAAAAACCTACCATATTTATCACAATATGTTTTAAAGTTTATTTTTGTGACAGAGACTACTAAGAGTTAGTTTTCATCAGTTTTTAAGTTTGACTTTTTATAGAAATATATAAAACTTAATATTTTTAAAAATACATGCTTGAACAATTTTAATAGGGTAGAAAAAAAAATTAAGGTACTAATGTCATAAATGATCTATTAGATTTATTTATTTTTAGGCAGTACTACAAAAAAATTTGTTAAATACGGCACTTATTTGGGGTATAAAATGGCGGTTTTGACTGCCATATTTTGCGTGTATGATGGGTGTGGGTACCGCCACAATGAATAATATGGCGTTCTTGGATGAAACGCCGTAACACCCGCCATTAAATGCATTGCGTAAATAATGGCAGTTTGAACCGCCGTATTTTGTGCGCAAATAATGGCAGTGAAAACCGTCTTAATTTGTTTATTTTTAAATAAATGTCATGCGAAATACAACACCTAGAAATGTCATTATTTGCACTGTACGGATGTGTTATACGACGTTTCAACTACTATAATTTGAATGTGATTTTTTTTATATTATTTTATGTAACCTGTTTTCCATTATTATTGAACCTGTTTTCCATAAAATTAAAAAAATCACAAACAACACCTTGATCATTAATACTTTCATTCATATTTCATATTTCATATTTAAAAAGTTGATATTATGAAACACCATCCAAAAGTTTTCAAATTGAAAAGAAAAGCCAAAAAAAATCTAAACCATTATTATAATACATTTTGCTAAATTTCTATAGCTATGTTCCTATAGTTATGTTCCTAACTTGTCTTTTCTGTCCCGCTTGATCTTTTTATACCAATAGGTGATGGAGCACCACTTCCAACATCGGGTACCTGGAATAAAAAAAACTTATAACTTATTGAAATGCACATGTGTATTATAATAAACTTATGTAATTTGTTAAATAAATTATTAAAAATTTTACCTCATTAACTGAAGTATGTATCAAACCAGCAGCCATAGCAGCAAAATGGTCAGGAACTTCATCTATAGAAGCAATGTAGGCAACCAATGTTTGCATTTGGTTTTTGAGATTTGTGAGCTCATTTTCCATCTTTAGAAACTTCTCATCCCTATTTGTTGATGTTGCACTACATGAAGCAAAATTCATACCATTTAACCTTGTAGTGGATTGTTTAAATGCAAGAGTGGGACAAGCTCCATGTGACAATCCTCTGACCCGACCTGGATGCTCCTTACCAAATATGAGACCAATCAGATCATTTGGAGATATATCTGATGCAATCTCCGGGTTATTCAACATTAGCTAATCTATTTTTTCCTGCATTAAATTGGAAGTGCAAAAGACCGCCAAACAAACAAATTATGATGACTTAAAATGATAAACTAGTACAACAATTAGTTCAGACACAAATAAGCAAATTGAAAGTGATGATATAAGTTGAAGTACTTGGTGAAGAGAAAGGTGTCCAGACTCAAATAAGCAAACCAACAATTAGTACTTGGCCAAGTTCATCATTTATCACCTTTAGACGGGTATACCTTTTAACCTACCTCATGTACTATAGGTGAACTTGTTAAAGTCACAAAGGGTTTTGGAGAAAATGCAAATCTTCCTCCTTATTCTGCGTTGATTAATAAGACTTTTATAAAGTTCTACCTAAAGGAACTTCGAATAGTCTATGCATTTTCACCTCAAATAACTTATCCTAATAGGTTCATTATTTTAACTATGCATGCAGATTGAAGAACTCATACAAAATCAGCAAAGCAGAAAAATAAATCTAATTCTATGCAGTTTGTAAAAGGGTTTTAAATGGCAATAGAAACCATACACTCATTGTCATTCCCATACAATATACTCCATTTTCTTCTAATTTCAAACACCAATTCCTCCAATTATCACCACTTCCCACTAACTCTGCACAACTCCTTTCCCACTGCACTGAACACAGACCAGAACCCTCATTCCAGCACCAAAAAGATTTCAAACAAACATAACACAGAGATGAAAAAAGGAGTCAGAACATTGAATAGACGGATTTCAATCAAACAGATTTTAGGAACCCATATGCTATGCTCACTATAGCTCAAGGATCATGATATCCACTCAAACCAGTAAAAACAGATTTCAAATAATCAAATTTCAAACCAACAAACTATTGACATAGTCAAAGTGTACTTCATATTATAATGACAATCATTAAATATACAATTCAATGTTTCTGTAGCCATGGACTTATTATATGCAGGCATAGATTCTAGTAGTGAGCATACATTATTTGATTTCCTAACTAACAATAGATTTCCTAGAACATATTTGCCTACAAACAGTTGAATTATTTACGAATTATCAAAAAATTAAGTAGAAAGAGTCCTTAAACTAACACTATCTAGCTAATCATAGAAAAATAATTACTAAATTTTTACAGAAGAAATATATAACAAGGAAAGGAAGTACTAGAAATAAAGAAGACAAAACTATGGAGTTAAGTTTCACCACCCTACAATTAAGAGCTCAATTGTGTGAAGAAGGAAAAGCAAGAAATAGAACAAAAATATTCAATCTCACACACTAGTCTACAAAGAAATCTCTATTTTATTCCTATGCATGCACGAACTTGAACACTAATTGAACTTATACATTTTAAATACAAATCTGGAGAAAAAAAAATAGTACTAAGGGACTGAAAAGTGAAGTTGTAAGATAGCAGTTTGAGAAGGGGAACCAGCCACCAACTACAATATTGTTTTAACCATCACCATGCACTCAAACTAGTAAAAACAGATTTCAAATAATCAGACTTCAAAGCAACAAATTATTTGCATACTCAAAGTGTACTTCATATTATGAAGGCAATCATTAAATAGACAATTCAATGGTAGCAGGAACAAATTTACCCCAATCTCCATAGCCTCCTCATTCACATAGGTGCCATTTTTCCTCTTATGAGTGATCTTCCACATTTCAGCTCGCCCAATGTTCCTACCAGTCTCAATTTTCTATATGTTTTGAAGAAAAGTAAAATAAGTAAAAAAAACATAATAGCACATTATTTTTGAGAACAAAATATAAGTAAGAAAAATACCAAATTATCCCTTCTTCTCGACAAAGCCATAGCACCACCAGTGTGAGGAATACTTTGTTTTTTCCTTATTTCTTTATTTCTATTACATAAGTCCTATAAAGTAGAAATGAAATTGTAAGACCCGTGGAAATTAATTAATTAAATAATTAATTAATTAATAAATGCGAGTAGTGGAAGCTTTTATGGCATCAAATTCTAATTTGTATAATGTGAAAAAGTACTAGCTCAAATGGTTGAGAGTACTTTGATTGTGTGAGAGGACTTGGTTTCAAGTCCTATGTATACCAATTGTGTGTTATTTATTTGTTATTATTTTTTTATTACTACGTTGATCATCGTTGAGAATAATATAATCATTGAATTATATTAGTTATCATAAAATATTAACTGGTTGAATGGTTGAGCATTGATTATAGGATGTATATGATGGGCCTTTTTTTGTTTGCATTGAAATCTGTGTTTCTAGAAATTTTCCAGAAACCGTCTGGTGGGCTGTTCATAGCCGCCCGGCGGCACATGCATTTTTAGCTCGTTTTTGGGTTCCTGCAAAGGAACCGCCTTGCGGCACATCCTTGGCCGCCAGGCGACACATGGGAGTGTACCTAGATTCGGGTTTTTTGGATGAAGGGCCTGGCGGTATTGGTTGAACCGCCAGGCGACGCAGGTCTGTAGCTCGATTTTTGCTATTCTGGGCGTTTTAACATGATTATATTTGGAGGGAAATCAAGGGTTGAGTCTTAAGATATGATTTGATGTCGTACTTCATTAATTTTTAGTGTAATTGATGGTGTAACTTTATGGAATAGTGAAAATAAGCCTTAAGGTTTGGAATGGTCGGGGTCTGATTTTACGAGACCAATTGGGGTTGGAATTCTAACATGATTTGGGAAATGGTGTGTGTGAACAATACACTAGTTGAGGGTAGGTGAACTCGCATTAGGACTGGAAGAATTGAGTAGGAAGAAGATTAACTCGATGGTCTTTGGGAGATCACGCAAGGAGGGGAAAATTCTGGATTTTCTAGATTTTCTTATTGATGAGTCATTATTTTCTTCCATTCCACTAGCCTTTGTGTACCCATTAGACAGTTGTTTAGTGCTTAATTGTTCATCTTTAGAGTGTTTTTCACCTGTTGGGCTTTATTAGGCCATTATTCCGAATTTGGACTAATTTCACATTATTTGGCCTAATTTTCGTTTTTACTTATTTTTTAGGTATTTGGGTGAAGCAATTTTGGAGATTGGAACATCAATATTCAGTTGAAGAGAGTCGCCACATCATATCCACATCATTTCCACGTCATTTCCACGTCATCTGAGTGAATGGGCCAACATTAGAGGCCCAGGAGTGGCATTTTTGTAATTCTGAGTGGTAGAGTGACAATTTTGTAAATATGAGTGGCAGGGGTGAAGTGACCACGAAATTAGGTCTGCATGGAATACACCAGCGGCTCCTTCTTCTTCCACACTCTCTAAAACCTCCATTTTTCGTGCTCCAAGCTTCCATGGAGGTGCCCCCTTGCGGTTTTTCACGTTTTTGCCTCATTTTTACCGTTTTTATGCACATTTGACAACACCCATTGAGGGTTTTGCGTTTTGTATTCATTTTGTACATTAGGCAGCTCGTTTTGTGATTTCATTGACTTGGAACAATACCCATTCATGGGGTTTTCGCATTTATATATGTTAGCACCGTTTTGCATTCCATTGAAGCTTTGAAATCTCTCTTTTTGCTTTTAATTTGCGTTATTCAGATTTCATATATTAGGGTTTTTAATATTTATGTTCTGTTTCAGATTTAAATTGCTTGATTATTCCATTTTGATGTCTAGCTAAGTTTTTCGTATTGGTTCCTTGAAGAAACTGAATTGAAACCATGAGGTTAATGTTTTGCAGTGCATTCTAATTCCTATTTTCTCTTCATCCAATTCATTTTTGTAGCTTTGAATGAAATGGAATTTGTGATGCTTAATCATGGGTCCATGTTTTCCACAATTTCAGAACCCTTGTCATGCTTAATGAGTTCGGGTTCTGCCACAGTTGCTTAATCTGTGTGTGTGTGTGAAATTGAAAGAAGGATGTGTGCTATGCTTAATGGCATAATGAAGCTGTGTTAATTTTCGCATAGTTGATTAATTCAGATTTCATGAGAGTAAATTGGATAAGAGAATTGATTTAGTAACCTGTGATTGGTGGATTTTCAGTGGAATCAAGGAACCAATACATTTTGAATCTTGTGTTTAATTAAGTTTCGCTGTTTCTATTAGAATTTAGCAATTTTATGTGAATCTTCCAAACCCCCCTGTGTTATTGTGTTGTGTTCATATGGAAAGTGAGGCTTTGAATGAAAACATTGGTCGTTGGGAGACGACTTGGTTCACTTTCATATACTGCATTTTAAGTGTTTTAATTTGGTGGGGTACGACCCCTATCACTTATGCACCGCTTGGCGGAACGGGGCCTGCCGCCAGGCGCCATCTCAGAGACATCCACCTTTGAGAGACTGGGGGTTTTTTTTATGGTTCTGTGATTTTGGGAGGGTCAGGTTCTTGCTGATTGTGGGGTTATAAATGGTATTTGGACATAATTCTTGGTGATGGTGATACAAATAAGAAGTAGGAAATTACCCCATTTTGTTGATGCTATAATGTAGTAGATGTAGGGAAACATGGGACGATATTTGGTATAGTATATATGATAATTATGAGTAACTAGTTGGACAACACAGGGAATGCACTGTTATGTGTTAGTTATATGAGAAGTAGGACTTCGTATGAATAATTCAAATTGGTTGGATAAAATCCACTTAAAATTATAAGTATTGGAATGGAACAATATCTTGATGTAAATCTGACCCATGAGGATTAGGGGTGATATCATTAGTGGTTCAATTTATTTGGACGTTACACAGGATATGGCCATGAACTGGTTGAGTTGTAGAGTGGGTGATCCCAAGGATGACTAATAATGTCTCTAATTTAAAAACTAATGATGTGGAAATTTTGCTAGTGGTGGTAAGTTGTAAGCACTCTGGAGGTACACAGGATATGGCCATGAACTGGTTAAGTGAATCTGTGAGTGAGGACATGAGAAAGGAAGCCTGAACCTAAACCAAAATTGTCATTTGCGCGAATACTGTCATAGCGTCTGGCGGCAATATGTGAATCGTCAGGCGATAGAGGTAATTCAGTGGCCCTCCTGCACGTGTGGCGCCTAGCGACCGAGAGCTTCTTGCTGGGAGATAGCTGTGGAACAGTGAGCAATGAGGCACTATGCGCCTGGCGGTACATGTCCCCCACCAGGCGGTCTAGAAGCGGTAGCGCCTGGTGGCACGTGTCCCCCGCCAGGAAATTTTGCTATTGCATCTTTGGGTTGTTGGTTTTGTATGCGTGGTCTACAAGGTTTTTAGGATACTATAAAGGTGGGTTGTTAGTGTTCATTGAGTGAAGCTCGGAACGTATCCCTTGAGTTAAGCTCGGGATAGGAGTTAAGCCCGTGGAATTCCTCGATTTGAGCTCGAAATGGCATCCCTCGAGTTGAGCTCGAGATGGCGGATGAACACGAGGAACCCTTGAGTTGAGCTCGGGTTGGCGAGTGTTGCCGGTGTGAGTGTGCTGGTTGTTGCCAGTACAAATGGGTCCAGGTAGATTGTCCTCCTCAGTAGTAGCTGACAAGTTTTGTAGTCTTTGGACGTTACGACTATGTTCGTATTGGGAACTCCACCTGGCGTTACGTGTGTGATCCGTAACATGGTTTTCGGCACATGTTCTATCGGTTGTGGTCGATAGGTATGGCAGCAAAACACCTTGAAGTAGTCACTAGAACATGTAGAACACAATTAACATGGTTGTGGCCATGTTTAATATGGAATCAAATGAGGGGATTCCTCTGGTGTGATTGTATAATATATAAATATAAAGGTGTTTTATCTGTGTATATATATTTATATGTTTATTCTGTTAAGCTCATCCTATCTACTTGTGGTTGGCGATGATCGTGTACCCGGTACACGGGAGCAGATGATGTTGTTGCAGGTGGTTCTTGTAAAGCTTAGCGACGGAGCGGGGATAGCTTGGGAGATTATTATTTTTTGGATTTGAGATAATTTGTAAATTCTTATGAGAGGCTTTTATATTATTTCCAGTTTTATAAACTATGGATTTTGGATTTAATTGGAAGTAATAAAATGTTTTAAATTTCTCGTGTTATGGGAAATGATAGATTATTAAATAAGACTGACATAATATTTCTTATGTATTGTTTAAAATTCGTAATATCCTGACTGGATGTTACAAAAATCAGTTTTTCAAATTTAAAGAGATGTTTACTTTAAATATAACAATTAAATTTATGTATCATTGTGGAAGGCTTTAAGCGATACTCAACAAATAAAGCTCACTGATCCATGTTAACGCAATCTGGAACGTTCTTAATGAGATCATTTTTGCTCATAAGTGGGTCATAAAACTCATTCCAAAGCTTGCACCTATACTCCCTCCACAATTTTCCAATTCTAAATATAACATCTCTTTTTGCCAATTCTTTATTAACCTTGAAAATAAATCGAGACTTCAAATAATACAAGAGTTAGTTTAGGTCCATTGAATAAATTAAATAAGTATTTAGATGGTGAATATAGGTTGTTTTACCTTTAGTGTTCTCTCCCATGCATTGTCCTTATATGTATCTGACACAGCTGACCAACTCTCAAAACTTATAAGGAATAACACACTATTTGATGCTACATGTTCACAAACTGCTGCTAGTAAACCTGATGCCTCTCCAATTGGTTGATATCTATCATCATAGTTGACCACCACACGTAATCCAACGGGCAAGTTGTGAACATCTTTAACCTTGACCTTCAATGATTGGGCATGTCCATGCTCATCTATATAAATTAAATACATTAAAATTGAATAATCTGTCTAAAATAATCATTATACTAAAATAACATTTTTTACCTATAGCATCAACAAACCAATAACGAGTTGAGTTCCTTCCTGTTTTTGGTTGCACCCTTTCAATTGCAGATTCAGATATTGGCACACTTGTTTGTTGTCCATTTTGTTCACTTGCTTGTTCTCCAGTTTGTTCAGTGGTTTGTTGTCCCATTTGTAAACTTGTTTCTCCCATTTGTTGACTTTTTTGTTGTTCAGTTTGATGACTTGTTAGTTGTTCTATTTGTTGACTTGTTTGTTGTCCAGTTTGTTGACTTCTTTGTTGTCCAACATGTTGACTTGTTTGCTGCCCAAGTTGTTCACTTGTTTGTTGTCCAGCTGGTTATGCATGATCTAATTGCAACTGGTTTCCCACAGATAGATCTGAAGTAGTTGATATGTGGTGAACCTCAGGAGTACCAACTGCTGACTTAAGCAGGTTCCTTATCCTTTTTTTCAATCACAATAAAATCTGCACACAAAATAGTCAAAAAAGTTTCACTGAATATTGTTTCTAGTTGTACACTATAAATTACAAGTATAAAAAATATAGGAAGCAAAAGAACATAAAAAGCTAGTGTCAGCACTCCATGAATACCATTTTATAATATAATATTAATCATGACAATCTCAACAAAAGTTATGATTTAAATAAATAATGGAATTATGCATGCACACACTATTATGTTGGTTGGTACATACTCATAAAAAAAAAATACTAGTTGACACCAACCAACGAAGTACTGTCGAGATGAAAAACCTAGTATTAAAGGTAAAATCCATTTTTTAAATCACAATTGTGAGTTTCTTGTTTAAATCACAATTGTGAGTTTCTTGTTTAATATATATATATATATATATATATATATATATATATATATATATATATATATATATATATATTTTTTTTATATTTTATCTCTTTTTTATTTTTTTTTTTATTTTT
>Ga0214542_1012569_pt1 | contig 10805 bp, 9 predicted proteins | sample CNSS1metaG_FD_160096 | JGI IMG/M metagenome (GOLD analysis project Ga0214542, IMG submission 160096) | Root nodule microbial communities from cowpea collected in UCLA plant growth center, Los Angeles, California, USA - CNSS1 | ecosystem: Host-associated > Plants > Roots > Nodule | place: USA...
AGAAAGAAAAATCAAGAACATTCAACTATGTAGAAAAATCTAGAAGTATTTGCATTAGTTCTAGCTAGGAGTTTCTAGAATAATCTATGGGTCTATAAATACCCATGTATCCTACCATTTTGTAACAATCAAGAACAACTAACACAACATCCAATACAACTACTCTCAACTACAAATACACTTCTCCATCTACTACTTTCACACTCTACTATCTACAAATTTTCTCTATCCCTTCAACTATCCCTTTCACAACCTTGAAATACTATCAGCTTCCATCAAAACTCTAACACCCCACATCACCTGTTTAGCAGTCCACCGTAACCTCTTCTACACCACCTCCCCAAACGTCTTCAACCTCCCCCATTACTCACTTTTCCTCCATCAACTCCATTCAACCCTTCCAACATGGTTTTGCTAGAGAAGCTCTGGGATGATGTTGTCGCTGGCCCTCAACCCGAGCGTGGCCTTGGCAAGCTCAGAAAACTCACCACCCTCAAAACTGATGAAGGAGAAAGTAGCAAGTTGCAGAAGAGCTTGTCCATGCCGACATCACCAACAACCCCTTTGACTCCGTCCACACCTACGACACTGGGATCGGGTCGGAAATCTGACAACATTTGGAGGAGCGTGTTCCATCCTGGGAGCAACTTTGCCACCAAGACCATCAGTGCTCAGATGTTTGACAAACCTCTTTCCAACACTCCCACTGTCTACGATTGGTTGAGGCGACGTCACCGGTGACTGCGGAATGCGAGGCAACATCATGGAGACTTGCCCGAGATGGTTCATGGCAACATGATGAACAGTTACTGCTTGGAGTTCGTCAGATGAAGAATAAACTGTCCCTCACGTGCCTAAGAAATAGGAGAAGTTACGAGAAAAAAAAAGATTTTAATGCATGAAGATAGGCATATGCTGGTGGGTGTTGGTGGTCCCTTTGTTAAATAAAATTAAGGAAAATGATACCCTGACTCCATATTCTGACCCCTTATTTGACTCCATGAGGTGGCATGCACAAGTGGATTTTATTGTTTAAATTAAAATTAATTTTATAAAACCATTTGACATTCAGACGTGGCTTTTAATGGAGGAGTTGAACAATTTCTCTTTTCTCATTCTCCCGCGCACTCACTTGAAGAGAAACTTCTCACCCCATTCTCTCTGCACAGTCGTCGTTTGTCTTCTCACCGGGAAGGAGTGGTTCTAGATGGCGAAGGGTTTTTTAGTCGAAAATCTGAACATTTTTTCCTTTCTCCCCCGCACTCATTGGTAGTTTCTCTTCTCACCCCCTTCTATCGTCGTAGTCGTAGTTTCTCTTGTCACCCGCATCGACAACGGTTTTTGGAGTGGTTCATCTGGCGAAGGAAGATAGCAGAAGACGTTGAGCGCAGAAGATAGCACAATGTGGCGGAATCTCTGTGGCGCTTAAACCTTAAAAGGCTTAGGGTTTGCGGACGACAGGGTTTGTTGACGACGGGATTTTATTGACGACGGGCGTTTGCTGTGAAAGGGAGGGTGTTTGCTGTGAAAGGGAGTTGTGACAAAGCCTGTCCTCCATTGTTCAACCATTATTTTCAAAGGTCGCAATTCTACGAAGGACGGGGTTTGTAGGAGATTGTAGGTATGACGATTTTTTTTTCTATTTGTTGTCTTAGGGTTTGTTTTAGTGTTTAACAGACCCAAAGTTTTGATTTTTTGCATTTGAAGTAGATGATTGTTCATTGTTGGGTTTACTTTGGATGTGAAATTAGTCGAAGTTGAAGTAGAAGTAGCTTTCTAATCAACCAAGTACTAGTTTTCTGAATAGGTTGATTAAATCTGTCTTATTTTTTGTGTGATGATCTGTGTGCAAATAAGTGATGACTTGTGCAGCATTTTTTGCAACAATGTGGTTTTGACTCAATTTTTTGAACTCATACTATAGCAGTCAATACGTGTTTTTGGGGTGATTCACTTTGGTTAATATGTGTTGATTTGTAATAATTTATTTCATGTGGTTTCATACCCAAGTGAGTTAAACATGTCTGATTTGTTGGTGATGACTTTTGTGCACCCAAGTGATGACTTGTGCTGCATTTTTTCCAATCATGTGGTATCACTCAATTTTTTGAACTTCCATATTATACTAGTCAATAATTGATTATAGGGTGATTCACTTTGGATAATTTGAGTTCATTTGTAATTATCTCTTTGATGTGGTTTCATAGCCAAGTTGATTACACTTGTATGATGTATAGGTGATGACCTGTTTGCTCACAAGTGATGATCTGTGTTGAATTTTTTGGAAGCATGTGGTATGACTCAATACTTGTTTATGGGATGATTAGCTTTGGGTAAACTGTGTTGATTTGTAATAATGTCTATCATGTGGTTTCATACTCAGGTTGATTAAACTTGTCTGATTTTTTGGTGAAGACTTGTGTCCACACAAGTGATGACCTCTGTTGCATTTTTGCAAGCATGTTATCAATCAATTTTTTTTATCTTTCTTGTTATACCAGTCAATACTTGTTTATGAGGTGATTTACTTTGGTGCATCTGATCAAGTTTCAGTTATATGTGCTCCTTTGTAGATATGTGTTTGATGAATTTCAATGAACTTGGTATGTTATTTAGGAATTTCAAGTAAGATGTCTAGTAAACGTCAACGCAAATGTAGTCCAGAAGCAGGCAATAAAGGGAAGAAGACAAAGGTGGTGAAAAATGCTGATCAGGTATATTTGGAATCATTAATTGATTTAATTTTTTTTATTATTTATAATAAATAATATTTTTTTCATGGTGCTATAGGTGCGAATTGTGCACAGGTGCGAAAGCAAGTACATTGTTGAAGTAAACAATGTACTAAAAGACACCCACCGTAAGCGGATTCAGGCAACACCATTTAGATGGTGTTTGGAGGTGGACAACGCATTGGAAATAAATTGTCCTTTGTTGAGGGAAGTTTTGCATAGATGGGTTCCACAAGGGGAATACATTCGTGTAGGTCAGCATTTGGTGGGGTTATCGATTTATGTTGTTTGTATATGCGTAGGTCTTAGTATGGTTGGTAAATGTGTTGAATTTGATGTTGATGTAAGTGGGATAGTAGGTTCACTGTTTGAGAAGAAACCAATCACCTTGCGAGACATAATTAACAAGATTAAGAACTTAGTGGTTAGTGATGATGATGTAGACAATGCTTGTAGGTTGTACTTGTTACTTTGTTTTACTGTCTTTTATTTTCCTAGGACCTCTAGGATAGTGAGCAATATGCCTTTCAAAGTCTTAGACAACCTTGACAACTTAAGCGACTATAATTGGGCAGAGTCAATCACATAAATAGAGTAAAATATAATGTAGGATACTGTCCATGATGAAGCTGTGGGAAAATTGTGGTACAAGTGGAACATAACATGCATGCCAACACTCACAATAATAAATGGTTATCAATCAAGTATTAAGTGTTGACCTGCAATAAACATTTTGCACACCTTCCAAATTCGTGGTCTTTGCTAACATATATTCAACGAATAAAAACCTTACCAAAGTAGGTGTGTCATAATTGATAAAAGAGAAAAAACATCATAACTATGATAATTTTAAATAGTGACCATTTCACTATTAAGTGTTTATCTACGCTTCACATTTTGTACACACACATAATCTAAGGTATTTGGGTAAGGGTGTCAATAAGTAGTCCATTCTTAATGAAATATAACACCTTAATTGCGTATATGAAACATATTGAAAAACAACAAACTACGTGTGGGATAATTCATCCACAACTCCAACATGATATTCTTCTTATCTGTATTCAAATTTTATGATAACTCAAGAACTATTAAGTAGTGACCTGGTCCAAAAAATTTGCACATGTACAAAAAAGCTGGTATGAAATTAGAGTAAACTTTTTTGAAGAACATCAATTTTGGTATGAGCTATTTAGTTCGCAAGTTGTACATCACATATTATATATTAATCAGGTGTGTTATAATTGGTAAAACATTGAAGACATGATAACTCTTAGATTTTTAAATGTAGATCAATCATATATTAAGTGTTGACCTATGAACAACATCTTGCACATAATTACTTATTTGTGATCTGTGTGGTAACCAATATTACTAAATATTTGACCACATACATATTCATTGTTCACCTGCTATAAACTTTATTTGCACTCAAAGAAAATTAGGATGAACAACATTCAGCTATAACTTCACATAAACCACTCAGAATTTCATAAATCAATCACTAAGCCAAACAAAAAAATTGTCATAAATCACTTCCACAAAGTCTAAACATAAAAAATACCAAAGTTAGCAATATAAATCCTAACTACAACAACCATAAAATTTCTAAATCAACTACTTATGGCGTTTCCTCCCACTAAATGTTGCAAAAGGAATTCATATTGTCATACTCTTGACACGCATCCAAGGACCATCCCTTCGTCGCACATACATGTTGCTCTATTCGGATTCTTGTGCTTCCTGATTTGGAAAATGAACTTCTTCCACATGACCCCTCTCACCAGAATCGCCAAATTCAATAAAGCCCTTGAGGTGGTTGAAATTAGGTGTTTGCGAATCACCAACACTTGGTTCACCCAACTCAGAAAACTTCAGTTTGCCCTCGTGATGCTGGCGTTGGTTCTTCCTCTTAATCATCATTGCATTCAAGTCAACAAGTTCTTTTTGCAATTCCCCTAGCACACTTTCTTGATGTTCAACAGCTTTAATTAAGTCAACTATTTTAGTACCCTTATTTCGACGTCCATATACCTCAAAACCTTCTTTAACAAAGGAATTGGTCAGCTCTTCTGCAGAGGCAGCAACATCTGCAACAACCTGAAACAATTCACAACAACCTTCAATAAGTATAGATGACACATTTAAAAAAAAATCGTACAACAAAATACCCAACTTACAGTGTTATTTGTCAAACTCCTTTTAATTACATTGTCCCCTGCTTTCATTTCCATCCAATGCAAGATTCTGGGAAACTTGGTCGTGGGCTGACAATCCCTTAAATTCGGAATCAAAAAATGGTCAAAAGACCATAACTACCACAATTGTAATCAAAATCAGTCAAAACTCAAAACCAAATATTTTAAAGTGATCAAACGAGTTTGAAATTAATTTAACATACACTACCTGTAACAAATAAACACATCTAGATACATGGAAGTGTTTGGTACTTTGTTTCTCCTTCAAGAACAATTTAGCTTCACAAATACTACCAATCAAATACTCATACACCACTCGACCCCAATTAAATTTCCCAATACCACCAAGGTCATCAACAATGTTGAACAAAATAGAAAAAACTGTTCCACTACGATTAGGCAACAAAAACTCAGAAATTGCTAACAAAACGTAAAGCTTACCAAAATCCTCTAAACAAAGCACTTTAATATGTTTTAAAATGTAATCATATACCATTTCGATATGAACAAGTTTGGCAACTCCAAATAAATTCTTTGAATCACTATTTAACCCTTCCTGGTTTAAATCAATGTTCTCACCAACCACCCTCTAACCTAGACCAAGACATACATCTAAATAGGTAAATCCAACAACTTCTGTACTCATGTGAAACCCCCAATCTTTCCACCCACCTACTAATTAACAGACTCAAAAGAGTCTTAGATATTTTCACAGAATCTTTCAACTCAACCATCCATCCAAATGGTGTTCCTTGAATATGCAAAAAATGCAGCACAGGTCAGCACTTGAGTGCACACAAGTCATCACCAACAAATCGTACATGTTTAATCCACTTGGGTATGAAACCACATAAAAGAAATAATTACAAAGCAACACATATTACCCATACTTAATCACCCCATAATCAACTATTGATTGGTATGACATGAAAGATAAAAAAATTGAGTGATACCAAATGATTGCAAAAAATGCAGCAGAGGTCATCACTTGGGTGCACACAAGTCATCACCAACAAATCAGACATGTTTAACCCACTTGGGTATGAAACCACATGAAAGAAATAATTACAAATCAACACATATTACCTATACTTAATCACCCCATAATCAACTATTGACTGGTATGACATGAAAGATCAAAAAATTGAGTCATACCACATGCTTCCAAAAAATTCAACACAGATCATCACTTGTGAGCAAACAGGTCATCACCCATACATCATACAAGTGTAATCAACTTGGCTATGAAACCACATCAAAGAGATAATTACAAATGAACTCAGATTATCCAAAGTGAATCACCCAATAATCAAATATTGACTAATATAATATGGAAGTTCAAAAAATTGAGTGATACCACATGATTGCAAAAAATGCAGCACAGGTCATCACTTGGGTGCACATAAGTCATCACCAACAAATCAAACATGTTTAACCCACTTGGGTATGAAACCACATGAAAGAAATTATTACAAATCAACACATATTACCCAAAGTGAATCACCCCAAAAACACGTATTGACTGTTATAGTATGAGTTCAAAAAATTGAGTCAAACCACATTATTGCAAAAAATGCAGCACAAGTCATCACTTGTGAGCAAACAGGTCATCACAAAAAAATAAGACAGTTTTGATCAACCTAGTCAGAAAACTAGTATTCATGCACCTATCAAAGCACCAAAATCACAGAAATGAAAAAATAACCCCAACTTACCAACCATCGCCTGAATCGAACAACAGAAAACACCATAAACCCTAACTTCGCAAGGTTTGTCTTTTCCCTTTTTCTTTTTCGATTACAATGTTGTGGTCATTCACCTGTACAAGATAAATGTTAAATTTGCCTTTAAAGAATGACTCAGTCAACTATGCCACCAAAAACAAAACAAAAATCTCAGTTCCTTAACCAGAAAACCCACAACGACGATTTCGAAAAAAAAACCACAAAACTGTTGGCGTATTAGAGAAACGCAAAAAAAAAAAAAACAGACCTACGAACCACGATGCTGAATCGAACAATGGAAAGCAACAGAAACCCTAACTTTGTGAGGTTCGTCTTCTCCCTTCTTCTTCTTCTTCTTCTTCGATTTCACTACAACACACGTTTTCTCCCTTTTTCTCCTTTCTTCCTTTCTCCTTTCTTCCTTTTCCCTTTTCCCTTTCTTTCTTTCTTTTCCCTTTCTTCGTTTTTGCTTCGCTCTGCGCAAAGAAAACCTACTTTCTCACCCTTTCAATTTTCACGCCCACACTCACTCTCCAAAACGTCTTTCTACAAAAGAAGTTTTAATAAAAAATATAAAAGCCACGTCTGAATGTAAAATGGTTTTATAAAATTAATTTTAATTTAAAAAATAAAATCCACATGTGCATGCCACCTTATGAAGTCAAATAAGGGGTCAGAATATGGAGTCAGTTTATCATTTTCCTAAATTTAATTGTTTGAAGAAATGGTGGTGGGCCATGGGTGTGCATTCTAAGGAAGTGGCATATATTTTAAAATTGAAAGCTTATAATATTAAGGTGCAAGGTTGGTCCACAATGTTTGGAGATCAAAGTGGGCTTTTGGGATGGACTTTCGTGAGAGCTCATCTTCAAGGATGAAATTATACAAATGAGAGAAGTTCAACCAGGTATTTATTCATTTTACAATCTTAAATATTTAAGACTGTGGGGGTATAGGTAATATTATTCAATCTCTCGAGGAAAATTTTTTTCAAAGGAAAATGAAATAATTATTTGTGATGGCTTTTCACATAATGATATTGATGGTATTTTAAATCTAGAAATAGAAAATATGTCATCATATATGTGGAGCCAATGTGAATTTAAAAGGTAGAATCATAAGGAAGGGTGATAATATTAATATCCCAAAAGTGTTCTTTAGAAACTTCTTAGGAAGTTTAGAAATTATAAATGAGTGAATATCCCTTATGATACTAATTAAATAAAATAGAGGAGAATTATTTTTTCAACCTCAGGATGCCTAGATAATTGGGAGCTTACTACCTGTGATGGTCTTTTCTAGACCAGGTGTTGTTTATGCAGTAAATAGACTGAAAAGATACACTTAATATTCTAATTAGGAATATTGAGACTTATGAGATGCTTATGAGATTCAATGGAATACGTCATTGAATTTAGTAGATTTTCCCATTGTACTAGAAAGGTACAATAATGCTAACTGAATCTCTGATTCAGATGAGACAAAATCCATTAGTGGTAATAAATTCACACTTAGGGGGTAGTGTGATTCCTTGGAGATCAGCCAGGCAAATGATATTGCTAGATCAACAAGAAATATGAGTATGTTGTTCTTGAGAAGGGCTGATGGTGAAGCTAAGTAGTTGACGAACTTCTTAGCTAACATTCCACTAGGAATGAAAATACATTGTGATTGCTAATCGACAGTAGCTACTGAAGAGTGTAACAATTTCCTTTGAGTATGTGAAGTCAGAATGAAATCTAGCAGATTCTCTGACAAAATCATAGGATGAAATATGATTATAGAAACATCGAGGGGAATGAGACTTGAGCCACTTGAAACAAACAAGTGATGGTAACCCAACCTTTGTGATTGGAGATCCCATGAATAAGGTTCATATGGGTAAGAACAAGTCACTTGTTAGTTCTGATAACACTAAATTAATTGATTGATTTTAAATCAATTATGTTCATTCCGATGGTGTGTGTGAAAGTGCTAGAGACTGCATTATTGAGAGGATAAACTTTGTAATTAAAATTCTTTGAGGTGTAAGAATTGTAAACAAAGTTTTAATGATTTTCATATCCCTTATAGGTGGTGTATGATTTGCAGCATACACTTGATGAAATCACCTATATGAGTGTCGAGTGGGACCGCTTGTATGAGATCTTGGCATGATTTCTAGAGCACTCATGAATATCGGGCACACGCATGGCCTAGTAGCGCAAAACAACGATAACAACAAGAATTGTGGGGGTGGATTGTGATTGATAAACCACTAACACACAACAAGTGTCTTTGGTTCATATAGCTTGCTATACCAACTACACTGTGTGTTAAGTTTCTCGATCTAGGACTGGTTCATATAGCTTGCTATACCAACTCTGATGCATTACATCTAATATAAGACCTAGGATTTTCTTTCTTTCTTTATATCTCTTATTTTTTGCAATATATGGGGGATTGTTATATATTTATAATAATATTGCAAAAATAATAGCGTTGCAGTTGTTGCAACGTGAGCAAGCCTCCCTCCTTTTAGGATGGTGCATGTTGTTGCAGCGAGATCTCCTCCACATGTTGATCCCACATCTACTTTTTATGGAATATTATTTTCCACACTAGGCTTTAGTGACAGAGGATGGATTTTTTTTAAATCCATTCATCACCTATAAATAGGGCCTTAAATCCTCTTCCGAGAAATAAATTTTCTCATCTCTTCTTTTCTTATTTTCCTTCTTTTCTCTCTTCTCTTATATCCTGGGTTACTTACTCTGTAAAGAATTCATCTTGCTAGTTTCTGTCATCCTCGGGATATATCTGAGATGTTCCTTTTGTACCCTGGGGGGTTTGCGCATATACTGTAGATAAATCCTTAAGGACAGTGTTTCCAACACGCCTAAGGAATTTACATATTTATTTTCTAATCCTATTTTTACTACAGTAGTTAACGAGTTAGTCACTGTGGATAGTTAATAAATTAATTAATGAATATGTTAGCAGTTTGAGTATAACATGAATTCAATAACGACACGAGGTGAATCAATTTTTTTCATAATAGAGAGTTTGTTGTCTACATAAACTATATTTTTGAGTTTGAAACATGTGTTAGAAATTTCGTGCCAACTTTTCTATAAGAAAAATGCTTAATGATCTTTCTGTTTTTTAATTAATAATTAGCCGTGACAATCTTATAGTTCATCTGTATAACTCAAATGTATAATTCTATTATGAATATTGTTAATTTCATTAACATTATCAAGGTCCAAGTCCACAAGATCAAACCATACAACAAGATGTTTTTTTACATTAGACAAAGTTAATTTGACAATCCATTTTTTTTATTGAGATCATTTTACGCCAATAAAAAATCATCAATTTCTTGTAAAACTCACTTTCAGTTGAGTTTTTTAAACCCGCCGGTTCAACGGTGCGGTGGAATTTGGTTTACGTGTGTGGAATTGCTTCCATATTTAAAATTTTGTATTCACTAAAATCAGTTGTAGGGCCAGATGGGAAAGTTGTTTCAGTCAAAGTCTAGGTTTTAAGTATCTTAAGTCTTAAACTGTTTTGTGAAAGGAAAAATGTGGTCCTTGATAGTTATAGATATAGTTGAGTCTGTGTTGTTTTGAAAAACGATATCTAACTTAGATTTGGTTGCACTTGAATTGAATGAGAAACAGTTTGGTGACGATGTGGAGAGAGAGAGAGCATTGTTCCTGATACTGCTACTTCTTCTCCACCATATTTGTGCTACCAAGGACTACCAAGAACAACACCTTTGTCCCCCTTCTTCCTGTGGAAAAATCACCAACATCCGTTATCCATTTCGATTACAAGGCGACCCAAAAAAGTGTGGTAAAGTTATGAGCTTGGTTGTGAGAATAATGTTACGGTGTTGTATCTGCACTCTGCAAAAGCCCAGACACGGACACGGACACGGGGAAGCGTCTAAATCGAAAAAATGTAGGACACGGACACGGATATATATATATATATATATATATATATATATATATATATATATATAACAATTACAATTCATAGTCTAAAAAATTGAAAATTAATATTTATATAAAAAACAATCCACCAATTATACTTCATGATCTAATAGAAATCAAGATAAACAATTATAAAAGAAACAAAGTCTAGCAAAAGAAAAACAAAAAAAA
>Ga0214542_1012570_pt1 | contig 10803 bp, 6 predicted proteins | sample CNSS1metaG_FD_160096 | JGI IMG/M metagenome (GOLD analysis project Ga0214542, IMG submission 160096) | Root nodule microbial communities from cowpea collected in UCLA plant growth center, Los Angeles, California, USA - CNSS1 | ecosystem: Host-associated > Plants > Roots > Nodule | place: USA...
TTGTGCTAGAACGAAATTAGCCTTGCACACACCATAGTTAGCTCTTTTGTCTCTCATTTTTTGTAACCTTATTTGACCTAGTTTCTAGAAGCTAGGGTTAGGTTTTTGTAGAGACATCCTTAGGTATTTTTTATTTGCTTAGAGGCCCCTAAACTCTTCTATATAAAGGGTGCTCCTAGACATGTAAAAGGGTTGAACATTTTGAAGTAAAAACACTCTTGTGTCTCAACCATTTGTGAGAGTTTCCTCCCTTGGGAGTGAATACTTTTAAGCCTTATCTTGCATAGCAAGTGGCGGCATACATCCACTCATCTTCAAGGTTGCCATGGCTTCTAGCCTAGCCTTGTAGTGGCGTGCTTCTCACATTTTTTACCATTTCTTTCCTTTCCATTTTATGTTTTCTTCTTCCTTTAATTACTCTTGGTTTTCTATGATTTATGTGCTTTCCATTTCCTTTTTGTTTTGAATCAATCCATCATCTTCTTATCTTGAGCTTTGTGAAAGGAACCTTCACATCTAGATAGATTGCTATCTTAATGCCTAGTGGGGATTTCACTTAGTTTTCTTAATCAACTCACACCATATTCAATAATCTTAAAAGGGAACAAGATAATCCTTCATCACCCATGGACATAATTCCCTACAACCTTCTAGAAGATAGAGGCCTTCTGTAGTCACATTTTGAGAGGATGGTGCTAAATCAACTACATGAACTCAATGTGTCTCAATATGCACATCATAACTATTGCAATGAGATGTTCAATGCATTGGATGGGCAAATCCATGATCTGTTGACTTCATTCCAGACCGAAAAAGATCCTTAGGATGATTGAGTGTGTTGGCTTTTAGGATCATGCATTGCATCCATGTGTTTGTGCTATTTCGGTTTGAATTTTGTCAGTTTCAGTCGACTATTTTTAAATTTCAGTCGTTTGAATGTATCAGCTTTATGTCTATTTTCTCTGGGTTTTTTTTGTTGATGGTTGTATCATGTTCCATTATTAATGAAATGTTTTCCTCTGTTTGTTTTCTTAATACATTACTTATATTTGATGAATCCAAAGGGGGAGAAAAATTGAAATTGATCAAATTGGAACTTAAATGGAATTGAACCCATATTGTTGATAGGGGGAGCATTCACATTTGTGTGTGCTTGATATCCTATATATACTGCTTTTGGAAACATTTTTCAGATTCACAAGTTCAAGCCAAGATTGGAAAATGATGCTTAGATGGCACTGGTGAGTCTTTATTTTCCCTTATTTCATTGCCTTTTTTGTGCCATTCTTGAGGGTTGTTTAGTGCTTAATTGTCTTTTGTTAGTGCATTTGTCTCAATTGGGTTTCATTGGACCATTATTTTGAATTTCGAGTAATTTGGCATTAATTGGTCTAATTATTGTTTGTAATTGTTTTTTAGGTATTATGTGGAGCAAATTTTGGAGCTTGGACATTTATCTTAAGGTCAAGAGAGAGTTGTAATTGGGCTAGCATTTTCAGTCCATAGTGGCATTTTTTTAATTCTGAGTGGCAGAATGACATTTTTGTAAATATGTGGGTCTATAGTGATGTGACCACGAGATTTTTAGGTCTTCTTGTGTGTTAGCCGAACATCATGTTCTCCATTCTCTATTTTCACGTTTTGAAGCTTTGGTGGGTGACCATGGAGGTGTCTTCTTTCATTTTTCACGTTTTAGCACTTGTTTTTACCGTTTTTATGCACATTTGACAGCACCCAATGTGGGTTTTACGTTTTGAACTCATTTGCTAGCTTGGGCATCTCGTTTTGTGGATTGTATTGACTTGGAACAACACCCATGTATGGGGTTTTCAGTTTTTATATCATAGCAACAATTTTTGTTCCATTAAAGATTTAGAATTCTCTTTTGCTCTTGAATTTACATTTGAATAATACCAAAGTTAGGGTTTGAAGTTCAGTTTTGGTGAATTCCATTTTGAAGTGTTTAATTTTCCTATTTCCATGTCTAGCTAAATTCTTGTATTGACTTCTTGATGGAAAATGCAATGAAGCTTTTAGGTTGTACTTGTTTTATGAAATCTGCCATGTCTTTTTCCTAAATTCAGGGAATGCATGTGGTTCATCTATTTATGCTTAATTTACATATTAATTGCATATGTTTGGGTTAGGTTATGTTCATGCTTAATGTGTGAAGCTTGGCTATCACGAATTCATGGATGTGTGCATTGCTTAATTGCATAATGAAGCTGGATTGTAACTTTCGCTTAATGGGTTATTATCTAGTGGATTGAGAGAAGGAAGAGGTGTTAATTTGGTGGCCTATGATAAGTGAAATTGTGTTTGAATCAAGGATGTTAATACGTTTTTAATCATTGTTCCATTTAATTTAATATGTTCATTAGCATTGTGAATCTGCCAACCCCCCCTCCCTCTTTTGTGTTGAACTGCAATCTGGAATCTTTGAGTGAAAACAATGGTCACTAGGAGACGACCTTGGGTTAACTCCTGAGTACTACATTTAAATGTTTTATTTGGTCGGGTATGGCTTTGATTAGGCACTTCATCAACTTAATGGTATCCAACCAAATGGAAGCAATTTGCAATGGAGGTTAGAGGTTGGCTTCATCAAATCAGGGGGAGAATGTTGACATAAGTAGCCTGAATGGTTTGGTACTTGAAGATTTGATGAAGCTTTGATGAAGGTATTTGAAGCCATTGCCTTGGAACCATGCTTACATTAATGGAGATATGGAGATTTGATGTTATTCTTGTTGATCAAGCCTAATATACATGCCTTCTATCTAGATCAATCATGGGGAAAACAAGCTTGAAGATTGTAATTCATATTGTAGACCATTTACCATTAATTTGATGTATAGGGTCTAGGTTCTGTCTTTGAATCTGTTGAAATATTTTTCAACAGGTTAAATGGTGTCTTTTAATCTGTTGAATGGATTTTTAACTAATTAAAATGTTAGTTGTAATAGTCTTAACTGTGTCTTATTCAATAAGTTGATTTGTTTTTTAATTGACTGATTTCACTTAAATTAAGTGAAATCAACCAATTGATTTGAAATTCAACCTGTTGAATTTCGTAACAGTTTGACTATTAAAGCTGTATTTTTCGAAAGAGAGGTTGCAAGACAACTTTTGAGAGCGAAATCATTCAGGAAACCTAGGAATTCTCTCTCTTTCGTGATCATACAGATTGCAGCTAGTGAAGATTGATCTTGGATCAATTCTTGAAACATTTTGCTTGGTGTTTGAAGCTTGGAGAAGATGGTTGTAGTAGGCAAGGTTGTGCTACCACTGAGGTTTGATCTTTCTCAAGCTTTGTGTTTGTGCCTGGTGGGTTTTTAGGTCTGCAAGAGGTGTCTTGTTGTCCTGGTTTGATTCTTGTGTGATTCAACAGTCTTTTGTGTGTTTTTACATATTTTGAAAGTGTAAGGGTGTAAACTTTTTAAATCTTTGGAAATATTACAAAGTCAGGCTCGGGTTGCCTTGAAAAATTTGATGTAGCTCAGGTTTGAGTGAACCAATATAAAAATCTTGTGCTTTGCTCTTTTCTCTAAGCCTTATCTCTTGCATTACAATTTAAAGTTTAAATAATTGTGATCTAAACCATCTTTTTGACATTCTTGAGTGATTTGGTGTTATCTGCAACATTGATCGTGTTTGTATAACTCATAGAACCTGTCTTGACTAATCTCTTACATTGATCTTGCTTTAAATCACGAATCTGCATTTCTGCATTTTTCCCAGTATTTTAGTCAACTGTTTTTATGATTCAATCGATTGATTATATCAGCACTACAATCAATCGACTAACTCTATATTTGATCAGTTAAAAGTGTCCAGTCTAGAACTGTTTGCATCCTTACTTGTTGGTTGGGTTGATTCAATTGAAGACAGTTTTAAGCCTTTAAAAGTTACCTATTTTTTTAAACTAGCCAATACAACCCTCCATTCTTGGAATTTCAACCATTGTAAAACTTATAACTTGGAAACTTATTGAAAAGGTGGATTAGAAAGAGATGGAAGTTCCACTCTGGCCAGTATCACAAAAACGTCAATATCTTGGGTTGTAGAACTCCAATTGGCGTGATTCCAAAACGAGGTGAAAGTTTAGGTTTTGAAATACAATTTTGGCTAAAGAAACAATAATTTTGGACGAGTGGAACGAGAGTTATGACTATAAGATAAATCTAGACAGAAGTGAATTTTTGATTTCGGGTGAAAGAAGAAGATGTAAATATGAAAAGTGGAAGGAAATAATCACTCTTTCCCATGGAGGCAACACACAAAGGAGGGTAAAGTCCTTTGACACAGCCAAAGGTTCTTGAATCAGTCAAGAACTTAGGAGAATCACTCTCACTAAGATAAAAGAGATAAACTCTAATTTTCTGAATCAAACTCAACTTCTCTTCATTGATAAAATGGTTCAGCTTATATAGAAGTTTTAACCATTGGACTTACAAAAGACCCATAAATTGTAATTACATCTTACTTGAGCTATTAATGATCCCACTACTTAATGACTGATTGTAACTGAAATTGTGGCAACCGAAATGTCACCCAAAAGCATTCACCTATACATCCTCTTGGTCTCCCACAGGCTGATGACTAAGTTGCAATTGGACCTTTATTACAACTTGAAATAAAACTAAACTAGAGCCCATTAATTAAAACTCAACTTCTATTCATTGATAAAATGGTTCAGCTTATACAGAAGTTTTAACCATTGGACTTACAAAAGACCCATAAATTGCAATTACATCCTACTTGAGCTATTAATGATCCCACTACCTAATGACTGATTGTAACTGAAATTGTGGCAACCGAAAAGTCACCCAAAAGCATTCACCTATACATCCTCTTGGTCTCCCAAAGGCTGATGACTAAGTTGCAATTGGGCCATTATTACAACTTGAAATAAAACTAAACTAGAGCCCATTAATTAATTAAACAAAAACATAATTTGGTCAGCCAATTTTACAAAGAATTTGGCCATTATTTAAACAAACTAATAACTTTAAAAAAAATTGCAGCAATGTGATGCATTAGTCCTTCTCCATTTGGGCCATGATGCGATTCATATCTTCTGTAGATTTGGGATACCTAAGGCCATAATCAGTGATCAAGGGAGTCATTTCTACAATAAGATCATTGTTGGGTTGCTTCACAAATATGAGGTTATGCATAAAGTCTCTACACCTTACCATCCCTAAACTAAGGGTCAAGCGGAGGTTTTTAATAGGGAAGTGAAGAAACTCTTAGCTAAATTTGTTCAACTTGACTGAAAAAAAATAGAGCCAATGGTTAGATGATGCTTTGTGGGCATAGAGAACTGCATACAAGACTCCCATAGGGATGTCGCCTTCCGGGATAGTTTTTGGGAAAACAAAAATGTTCCATGATCTGAAGCTATTAAGGAAAGAATTCCAAGTGGGGTCGAAAGTTCTCTTGTACAAATCCAAGATAAAATTCATAGCTTGAAAGTTGACATTGAAATGAGAGGGATCATATGTAGTGGTTAAAGCTTTTCCACATGGGATCGTAGAGATTAAATAGCCCGACATTGAAACTTCTTTCAAGGTGATGAACATCAGTTGAAAATCTTTGAGGAAGCACAAAAGGGTGATGGAGCTAGTGAAGGAGTGATTTTACACGATCCACTCATTGAATATTAGTTCAGTGGCTACAACAATATTATTCTCTGGTTCTTTGTTTTGAATCCCTTTCTTACTATTCTGAATTTTTTTCCTTGTGTTATAAGTGTGTTCATTAGTTTCATATCATTCATAGTCATAGGTTAATTTTAGATTTAGTTTAGTTTTTCTCAATAGACTAAGGTGTAGCATTTGTTTCATTGTTTTGGTATGATGAAATTTTGTTTTTAGTCATTTTGGTGTATAATTTTGGGTCTATTCACTTCAGTTTCATTTTTCTTATTAAGTCTAGCTTTTAACTTAGTTTTCATCTTGCATGTACTAGTTAGATTGTGTCTACATCATTCTTAATATCTTTTTTATTGATTTGGTAGTCTTATTTCTTTTTCACAATTTCTAGTTCAATTTTCTTATGTTTCTTACCTTTTTTTTTCTAATTAGAAGTTGTCCAAATGGTTTTGCAACAACATCTTGTAGTAGTTTCAATCAGTTCTAAATTTTTTAGTTTTTAGCCTAGTTTAATGCTAGTTTTAGGTCTTGGGTAGCTAGATTTTGAGTTGTAGCAAGTTTTAATAGTTTGAGTTGTTTCTTAGTCATATTTTGCCATTAGAAACTTGTTAGGATAGTTGGATTACAGTTCCATAGGTTAGTTTAGTACTTGCATAATCATTTAGGTTAGTTTTGTAGACTAATCGTAGTTTTAAGTAGTGACTTTTGGTAAACCTTTTGGGAAATAGTTTCTAAGTTAGGAGTAAATTTTTTTAAGTCATTTTAACCTTGTATAGGTAGTCTTATTCCAGCTTTACTCATGCTTTAGCCTAACCTTGGTTTTAACCTAGTTTTTGGAGTGTTTTTAAAGGTTTTAAGTAGTGAGATTTTGAGTTTTAGGTAGAATTTTAGTTTAGAGTTGTTCTTTAGGTTCCTTTAGTCATTTTAAGCCTGTTAAGTAGGTTTTTGGTCATGTTTTTACTAGTTTTCACAATTTTGCATTTTCCTCTTTTTTGTGGCCTAGCTTTGATTTGTATGTTTTGTGGAAGGTCTAATTAGAGTAAATGAGCATTCCAAGCATTTATTTTACTACAAATCATTGGTTCAAGTTTGTTTTTATATGCAAAGTGTGTGGCATGAATAGTTTTGGCAGATTTGACCATGGTGAGAATTGAACCTAAAAGTTGCATTCTTGTATGTGCATTCATTAATGAAAATGGTATTCTAGGTTTTGCTTGGTTCCTTTTGCATAATTGGTCATAGATCTGTTGCAGTAATGAAGAATGAAGTGGAGCACAAGCCATACAAGGCTATCACATGAAGGATCTTTGGATGAGTGACTTAGAGCTCCTACGAGCCAATTGGATTCGCCACCTACTACAGCAGGTCGTGGATGTTGAAGCATCACTAAACTTGAACAAGTGACCTGAAGAAAGCTGGGACAGTTGCTGGAAAACCTATCACCCAAATTACAAGTTGCTATCTCAAGTAGTTAGTAGTAAGAAGGGTAGTTTAGTTAGTTAGTAGAACTCGTCGAACTAGTAGTAGGTTATGGATTTTTTTATATGTAGTGCCAAAAACACATTCAAGAGAGTTCATTCACACCATACACACATAATCCATTCCATCCATCATACGAACCATTCGCTCTCTCCACTGTAGCACCACTTTTACTAATCCTCTTCACTCTTCTTCACTATTTTCTGCATATTTTGCTAATGTCCTATTGTTCTTGTTGATTGTTGAAGCTGTTTGTATCCCACTCTTTTCATTTCACTGGATACAATTGTTGCAAGAATGTTTCTCTATATTAGATTTGCATTTTTCTTTCATTTTCACCGATTAATTGCCTTGCACTTTCGAAGAAGATACCTTCTCGAGAATTTTCCAGAACTGTGATTTCTATGTTTTTTTAGTTTTAATTTGTTCCCAATGGTTCAATTGTGTGCCACTAAGGTATTAGAAGCATTTTGTGTAGTCCAATTGCATTAGGATTCTTACGTTGCATAATCATACAGACACACACTGAGTTAGCTTTAGCCTTTCATCAAACAATTTAGGTGCATTGTAGTTCATTTAGGCATTTCATCAAACAATTTGTTTTTACACACATTCATGGCATTTTAAGCTTGTTCCAGTTTTAGTTTTAATAGATTTTACTAGATTTCCTCCCATTTTGAAAGGCAAGTTCAATATATCATTCATTTCCCTTGCCTATCGTTCGGATTGATCCTCAGTTGTCCACTTTGCTACATTAGTTAGCTTTAATTGAGAAAATTGAGTATTGATTAAATATCTACACGACAAAAGGTTTATTAGTCTGACATCTCTCGCTCCTACTACTCGGCTGCATGTGGAAACCATCTTGAGAAATCTCCATATGTGCTTGCAATATATCAGTTCAGGGCCCCATGGTAGGAGTCAATTGTTCCTCCATAGACAATATGAGATTACTATGAGACTCAAACCATATCTTACCATAGTCTTCAGATTCCTCAAGTGGGTTCTCAATGTCTTATCCGTCTGTAAAGCGTCTATCATTTGTTCTTTTACATAGCTCATGAAACATGATGGTACCTACAAAAATGGGCTTCGACGATCAAGTCAATAAAAACTCTCAAAAGTCAAATCTCATATTAAGATGCTAATGAATTACGTACCTTTAATTATTTGGGTCCATCTATACTTAGAGAGATCTAATTGACATCACTTTACTCACTTTTTGTAGGTCCAAGCTTTGGGCCTTTGATCAAGTCTAATTAGGTTTGACCAGGTTTAAATGGGTTTGACCAAGTATAACTAGATTTGCGTTGTAGGCCCAATCCCTTTGGGACATGCTACGCTTTGTTTTGTATTTGTCTATGTTAGGGGAGGTTCGCAAACATATCGATATAACATTTTGCCATTCATTATTCATTTACTTATCGTCTGTTGATGTGCCCAGTGTGACATTCGTGTCCACTTACATTTTGGTTTATCATTCCAAATGAATGACCAAATTTGTTGTGACATAGGCATCCTTTAGTATTTTGTCCTTCTAATAATTTGGGAAGTTCCATATTTTTTTAGTTTCTTGAGTATTCATTATTGTTATACCGACATATATTCAGCGTATTTTATTTGTGACAAATAAATTGGCTGCATGTTCGACCCCTATAATACAATACTAATTTGTATGTAAAATTTAAGTTATCTACGAATTAGAATAAATATTTTACATACAAGTACTAATTTGTATGTATAATCGGTATGCAATTATCCGTAAATAATTATAATCTTTTTTAGGACATATAAAAGAGTTTGGTAGCAATTAACCATAATCAAATATGCATTTATCTGATAAAACATAATTAAATCAAAATTTCATGAAAATTTAGGAAAAAACTTGAAATCATATAAAAAAATAAAAAAAATAATTTAATAGTGTCAACAACAATAATTGAAGAATTAATAAGACTATTATTACGAAGTTCATAATAGTATTCAATTTTTTTCTATAGTTAGGGAATATATAATTAATGAGCTTACCCATAATTAATTTGTTTTATCTGGAATTTGATCACATGGTTTTGTTTCCACATTTCGGGTGATGAGACTTTAATCAAAATAAATTAACATAATAATCGCGTTCACACACACCCCTTAGAATTTATTTGTTGATGTCAATATCACTTAGTACCAATCTAAACGCTTAACCAAAAATACATAAAATAAGATAGTGTCTTGGGAACTGCACTCCTTTTTTTATTTATTTTTTATATAGGTTTATAGAATTAAGGTTAAAATAAACAAAGATTATGTAACAAATCATAGTTGTACGCAATCCTTCAAGTGATGTCCTCGTCTTCACATGTGCGGTAGATTTTAATATGAACTAAGACTGACGTGTATAGTTGACTTTCAATGTTCTCACGAGTTTCTTTATAAAATTTTGTAAGAGAAATAAAAAAATATTAATTTTTCTGTTTAAGTTAAAATAAATCTATAAACAAATTAAAATTTATTCAAAATTGAGAGAATTTAAAATTCATTTATTTCTAAAATTTTAATATATTCTAAAACATAAAGAATAAATAAAAATAAGTATTTTCATGTAATTATATTATTTGTTTTTACATGTTAAACATATTTTACGTTAAGATTTGAGTTATTTATTTCGTTTAATACGTTTTTATTTTAATATTATTTGAAAAATAAATTTAACACGTAAAAAAAATTAACATATAAAAAGTTTATATTTATTAAATTTAAAATTTGAAACTAAATTTTGAAATTTCATAGACAAATTTAATTTCGCGTTCGGCAAAACTATATCGAAACTTCTACGCATAAATATGTTCATAAACTAATTTCAAGTTGTGAAAAAAAATCAATTTAATATTATTTTTTGGAAGTGGTGTAAACCTAACCTGTTGGTTTATGTTATGATTCATGTGAACACGATCTGTTATAGAGTTGACTTCATTAGTTTATTTTTTCGGTCTCAAATCGTATACGGTGAAACCGTACCCGGATTGCATGTAGAAAAAAAATACTTAATTCACATTTAGTTTGTATAAAGTAAGTGAGTTTTAAATTTAGCATTTATAAAAGCTTTACTTTTATCTGTTTTAAAATTTGAAATTATTACTTTTGCTTATTGTTAATAACATTTTGTGTTAGAAAGTCAATGCCGTATATTAATGTGAGTATTTGACATCTTAAAAAAAATCAAATATAGAAAATAAATATTGTTTACTTGCTTTCAAATAAATATTAGACATTAAAAATAGTAATTTCAAATTTTATAAAATAAAAATTAAAGAGAAGTTTACACATTTTATACAGATTGTGTTGGAAAATAGTCCAAGTGTGAGTCAAAATTTCACATTGGATATAATAGACAAAATTAAACACTATATAAAATGAAAAACTCATAAGCTCATTGTCTTAAGGTTTTGAGGTAAGAGTGGTGTCAAATACTTTATATATGTAAGACGAATGACACACACACATATATATATATATATATATATATATATATATATATATATATATATATATATATATATATATATATATATATATATATATCTATGTATATATATATGTATCTATATACATATATATATTATGTATATATATGTACATATATATATGTACATATATATATATATATACATATATA
>Ga0214542_1012574_pt1 | contig 10798 bp, 3 predicted proteins | sample CNSS1metaG_FD_160096 | JGI IMG/M metagenome (GOLD analysis project Ga0214542, IMG submission 160096) | Root nodule microbial communities from cowpea collected in UCLA plant growth center, Los Angeles, California, USA - CNSS1 | ecosystem: Host-associated > Plants > Roots > Nodule | place: USA...
AGTTTTATTGCTTAATATACATGAGAGTGAAGTAGGTGAAGTCTAACTCCAACAATATCAATCCATTGCATTTCTAGTCTTTACCATTTTCTAGAGTCTTCAAATATCCAAGTTCAATTTTACTTGTGTATGAAATATTTAATTTCTTGCATACAAAAACCCAAATTATGAATTTATTCATTAGTTTAAATTAGTCACTTATTACGCAATTATTTAGTATACACGAGTCTCTTGGGAAACGATATCCCAGTCTTACCGGTTACTACTTGCGCGACTTGGTACACTTGTCAAAGTTTTAACACATATACCAGATGAGACCCTCGAATTTGATATTTGGTCAACCTCACACAAAATATTATGTCATGAAACTTAGTGGCAACATGGCGCAAATACCTCTGCATGCTAATCAAAGCCATACATTCAACCAATAAGCATTTCGAAACTAACCACGTTCAAACAGGGGTTTTGGACGATAACCTACCGGCCAAATGTTCGTTGTGTGAATGGCCTTTAATAAACCAACAACTACGCCAACAAGAGTGCGCCCAAGCAATGCACCAAACGGTAGCCACCACTTTCCGCCGAACCCACCACCTCCAACAACCCAAACCACTCTCGAGAACTCCGCTATCCGCTTTCACTGCTACCCACAACACCAACCTTTATGGAAGAATAACCTTTTGGGGAAGAAAAAACTCTTGCGGACCAAATACCTCTGTGTTTGTGTGACCTGCTCGAAAAAGAAACTTGCGGGGAAGGAGAAAGACGAGGGAAAACGAATCAACGCACTATGTTTCTTTAAAATATTTCTCCAATTCACCGCGCGTGCACATGACGCAAAATTATCTGAGACGCTGCCTCCAATTACCGTTTCATTTAAAAATATTAAAATAATGCATGCCACGTAGACGGGTAAAAATTGGGTTAAAAAACTAAGACACTGTATCATTATCCTTAAAAAAAATTGTGGTGATGGTAATAACCATTTTAGAATGTTTCCACGTAAAACAAAGGTGTTGTTTCGTTGATTTGGTCTTTTCTCTTAACAAGAAAAGCAAAGCTGAGAGGCTTTAATCCCATCATGGAAATTAAATTAATTTATTTGACATATAGAAGTTTTGATTCCGTGCAGATTAACTAGATTTTGTTATGTGAAGAATAAGATAACACCTTTTGTTTTTATTGATTCGTGGACATGGTTTTTTGCAATGACTTCCCTTTCACTAAAAACCCATTTTTAATACTCCCTCTCTCTCTTTCCCTCCTCGTGGGTCCTTCTCTAGGGTCTACCAATCTTCTACATCCATCAAAGATCCTACAACATGTTAGCTCAGTTAGACACACCCATAAAAGCTTCAAGGTAAGGCTAACTAAACCTATGACCAATTTATTGTTCTGCAAGGCCTTATCCCAAAAAATTATTTTTCAACAAATGTTAGTTGTTAATATTTTGTTAATAGATATAAATTCTCTCATGAACTCTTTGAACCCACAACTTTTCAAATTTACAAATTTGGTATAATATTAACACACCCTCCCTTCAAACTTACAAACTCGGTATAATGAATAAACACACCGTTAGTGTATCTATGAGGATGTATTTTCATTCATTATTATCGAGACATACTTCAAGTTTCCAACTGTGGAGAATTTACCCCAACGGTGCAACTCAACTATAATTTCTTTCTTGTTTCTCAAAATAGGGCTAAACAACGCATATTCATGTTAGTTTCGGAAAGGGATGAAACTCTCTGTCATTGTTTCTATGACATAATTTTTTCATACAAAAATAAATTTTACCGATTAATTTAAGTTCAAACGTGTCATAGTTTAGGAAAGATTTCTCATTTTATTTGCTTTTAACTCTTTACAAGTCGTTATCGTTTTTCTTAAGCTCGTCAAAGTCGTCTTATAATTAAGAATTTTAAATAATAAAGAACCCAAGCGGGGGAATCATTCAAAGCGCAAGAGAAAATAAATTATAACCTATCTCCCATTATGAAAGTTGATTAGTTGAAAGTGTTTCTTTTTTTTTTAATCTTTGAGTCTTCTTAATTCTCTTGTCTATCAGTGAGGGAGAGTGAGGTTGCAAAGATCATCAAGTTTCTAATCCAATAGCCATGGAAAAAACTAGAAACCCTAAGGGCAAGGGGAAAGCTCCCTGTTCAAGTGTCACTCCTTCGAGAAAACCTTCGTTCAAGAACTACGGAGCAGGGCAACAAAATTTCGAAGATTCAAAGATTAAAAGTGATTCATGTTCATGTGTTCTAAGAAGAAATGGGTCTGGTAAAGTGGATTACGACGGTGGAGCTGGCCAAAAGTTCGAGAATTCAATGATAAACGGTGTAAAAGTGGAATCAGAGACGACATCCTCTTCTGGATCAAAGACCACAAGCAGTGAGATCTATTGCAGTACTTGTGAATCCTTTAACAACCTTGGAACCGGATCTCAGAATTTCGAAGGTTCCATGATTCGTATCGGTTGAAACTAAGGTAATCATGATCACAGTGAGGTAAGAAGCACTGCTTTAGTGTTTTCCGACTCTAAGGTTTATTTTTATGAGTGTATATATGATCATGGATTCTTAAACATCTGTATTAAGTTTTCTGGGATTCATGTCTGATTTTCAACGACAAGAGAAATTATTTAAAAAGTAAAATAAAAATCTTAAGCTTTTACTCTTGGTATAGCCAACCATGATGATTGGTTCCTTTATTTTCTGAGGTTATTTGACCCACCTTTGGGGATGGGGAGGAAGACTGGGTCAGCATGAATTACGTCTGATTAGCATTATCAATAGCTGTTAGGATAATGAAAGGCAAAAACCTAATATTATGTAAAATGAAAACAAAAAAAAAATTAGAAAATTTTAAAAGATATGTTGATATGAAATACAACGAAAACATGTTACACTAAATATGAAGTTTTAACTAAGAAACGAAAATTTAATTAGGCATTAATATTGTACTATTGTGCCTTAATTGAATATTTTCATTCATAAGGCCGTCAGATATTCTTTGATAAGAAACAGTGATTCGATAAAAAAAGAAGAAGTCGCAATCTACTTTTACTTCATATGCTATTTTAAATTTTCAGGTATTTGTATTAAAAAAGTAAAATTAAAATAGTTAGCAAATATAATTGTTTTAAAGTGGAAGTGAGAAGACTATTTTCATAATTAGCAAATGTAAGTGAAGTCGTGCATAATTATAATCTTGGAACTGTAATAGAAGTAAAGACTATTTGATTGTGTTTATTATATCTACAAGGACATGCTCAGAGTAATAGATATTGAGCAAGTTTCATGCAATAGAGTTTGTGGAGGGCACTTTAGCGGCATCTTTGTTGGTTTCTTTTTCTAATTTACCTTTTTTAAAGTTGGATTATATTAGTATGATTAACCTATCACAGAAATTGAGGATGATATTAAACAAACCATCACAACTTCCAGCTCTTGTAATGGAGACATTGATGTAATAAATTCTGTGTGTGCTTATTCCTTTTAAAAGCAAGTAAATTTTAGTTTTAGTTTTAGTGTTTATAAAAGTTGTTTACTATTGCATTTTTAAAATATAAAATTAACTCTTGTTTTAGTTTATATCACATCCATTAACTATTTAATATTTATGTCTAACGTCACTTGATCATCTCAGGTGGTATATGTCTAAATATAGAATGAGACTGGAATTTGTTATCCCAAAATTAATTTTAGTTTTAATTATACACACTTTTAAAAAATGTTAGGTTTTCATTGAGATTTTTTTTTTTTTTATATAAGCTAATTCTCTACTATTTAAAATTTGAAAATAAAAGTCAACTGTTGTGTTATGTTAAATTGATAACAAAAGGGGTGAAATGGTGCACACTGACATGAATATTTTCTTTTGATAATAATATGACATTATGATTTAACTTTGTGTTTTTAAATAATGTGTCTCACCTTTTTGTTGTAATATGGTAAACAAAACTAGGAGTGTTCTCATTCAGATATCACGAACTCTCAACAATAAGGTAAAAGGATAAGTTTGAAAGTTCATTGCTAAATTTTGCTAAGACTTTATTTAGCTGTGTAAGTGATGCAAATTTGAATTCCCCTGTGCAGCTAAATATTTGTAGCTTCTCACAGTTTTGATGCTATGAGACTTTGTTTTATTTTTTATGATTGTTTATCGGCACAATATTCATTGATATGTGAACTCCATATGGTATGACTTAGTTTGATTGAGCGTAACTATTGTATGAGAGTGTTGTATTTGGAACCATTTTTTGCATGAAAACGTTACATGCTTATATCTTTCATGCCTCTGTCTTACATTACTACAAATCTGACTCTTGTCTGCGTTTTCTGGTTTTGTTTGGGTTTATGCAGTGCTGGGAGAGAAGTTTGAAGAGGGCCACATTGATACTGCAAACCAATGATGTTCTGCTGTTTGTATTTTCCTACTTGTGTTAAGTTTTTCAATGGAGTTTAATAACCTAGACCCTTCCCCAGATGGATATTTGTGTCTCTTATTATGCCTTCCCTTTCTTCCAACAACTCATATCTCCTAAAACTTTTATGCTCTAAATAACACCATGAGTGTTGGAATGTGATGTACTTGGATTTCCTTTTATCTCTGGTCTGTCTTTTAAATATAGTGCTGTTTGTGATGAAGATATATTTCAAGCCAATGATTAAGTGAACCTTATAGTAGTGCATGTGTTTAAAATGTAATGGCTTAACCACCCATGTTCTCTAATATCAAAGTAATACCTTTTATTGTTTGTTTTGTTACAAATTTGTTAATCATTTCGCTTTGACATTTTCTTGATGGTTCTCGTCTGTTACCAATTGCATCCTCTTTGGACCAACCTTGCTCTCGAGTTTGATGTGGACTAATTGGGTATAAAAAAAATCTGTATCCACATATAAAACCTATAACGACCTATAACGAGTAGAAAATGAATATTATAAATAAATATCTACGAATAATAAGTATGTATATTTTTTATATCCGCATGTTAACGAAATATGTATAGATATTATAGTATCTTTATCTGTAGATACTATATCCGCTATATTCTAATTTAAATTAAAAAAATTTAAAAATATGATTAAAATATTAAAACACAGATTTTATATATGAACTATGCTTATTAAACTATTTTTTTTTTAAGATTAGATTTTTAAGCCGGTAGGAGCATGAACGTGCACTGGAGCAGACCAAGTTGAGAAATACCTTGAAAAATTGAAATTTAAATTAGGAGTGGTCAACTCGGTCAAATATGGTGAGCTAATGAATCTAGTCAAAGTGTGGGCTAAGTGCAGTGTATATGTGGACAATAAACAAAGACTTGAAGAGATATTATTTTAATTTAATTCAGATTATTGAGCAATTATTATGAATTAGTGTATGAATCTGGAAACATTATTTTAAGGGTTTCATGTGTAGCTTATTAGGGGAATTCAGAAAACTTTTGGGGAGGAAAAAGAGTGAAGATTGATGTGTGGTCTATGTGGGACGTGCAACTTATAATTTTTCTTCTCCAAAACGGAACTTTGCAGTGCAACGCTGATAGAGAAGAGAAGTATTTTTGGTTGTTGGGTAAGTATCTTCGCTGATCATTTTTTTTTTGTACCGTACTATTAGGTTGTAGATACACATTAAGAGTTTAATTTTGTTTTGACCCAAGCTTCGAAACATGGATAAGAAACAAATTAGAAAGGGTGTTAGAATGAATCGACGAAGAAGAAGGCATTATTGGGCGCCACCATATTTCCGTTTACAAGCAGCCTTACAAAAATTACGACTCCTACTTCGTTCTTCGTTGGATCACACTGAAACAATATAAGAATGACTTAATGATTTTTTGGAGTGAACAAAGAATCCATACCTAAGCTCTTTTAGTGGGAGCTTAACTTTTTGTTTCAGTCAAAATGTTGTGTTTATCATATTTTATGATTGGTCCCGCTTAATAAATCGTTGTCTTTACTAGGAGCGTCACTTTTTTGTTTCAGCGAAAATTTTGTGTTTATCATATTTTATGATTGGTACCGCTTAATAAATCGTTGTCTTTACTTTTCCACACTTTATTACATGTTTCCTTATATAAATAGGCAATAATTTTTAAAAGAATAAATACAAAAGCAAGACATAAATATTTTAACCAAACGCACACTACAAAATCACTGCCTTATCCCATATTTAGACCACGATTTTAAACCCTGGATAATTTTTCTATTGCCTAAAGTAAAAAATATCGTAGTTAATTATCCTTAAGCTTTATGAGTTTTCTCAAATTGATTGACTAGCTTAACAACCAAGTCCAAGAGCAAAAGTCCAAGAAATTTGTCAAGTAAAGTCAACCTCGCTCAACAATCTAAGGAATCTGAGCTCTTTGGATTTTCATAAAATATTTTCGCTCAACAATAATACCACTTGCCTTGTGACTGAAACCCTTGAGAGCCACTTTTACTATACTTGCTCAGGGAGTTATGGCTTTTCCAACAAGTGAAACATCCTAAGCTCTCTGGAATTTCAATTTGTTATGATTTTCCCAACAAGTGAAGCATCTTAAGCTCTCTTGAATTTCAATTTTTCACTTTCACTCGGTGGTTGCATGACTTGTTGAATGAGCATGTATAATTTCATAACCTTGATAAATACAGCTTGATCAATTGGCCCCAACATGTTTTTTTTTTTTATCGTTTTTCAAGCCTCAATAGGTACATTTCAGTTTAAAAATAGGTTACCAAGAGCCAATTATCCCAACTTAATATATCTATCCTTAAATTATTTTTCAATCACTTTTAATCATTCAACTAATCACATCAACCGATATTTAACACAATAGCCAACATTATTACACATAATGAATCATCACACACATATATATATATATATATATATATATATATATATATATATTTATTTATTTATTTTTATATATATTTCACATATCAAATAAGCATATAATAAAACAAAGCAACCAGAAAGCTAGCTCCCCTTACCGATATTTTATGTTCTCTCACTCAAAAAGTTCCAAGGACTCTGAACCTTGCAAGATACTCTAGACTTGAACATAAAAACTCAAATTGATTATCCGAACACACCCTAACAATTTCGGTCAAACAAAAATTCATTTTGAGCCTTCTAAGCCACATGCAACGCCTCCTAGGTGCTTGTATTAAAAACTACTAAAAATTGATTAAGAGAAGGGTTAAAAATGAATTTACTCAAAATGAAATTTTATCGACCAAAATTATAGTACTATATGTTCAGACTCTTAAGGTGTGTTTGGATGAGGCAATTTAAGAGGGTAATTTATTTATTTGGAGAATTTTAATTTCTTCTAAGTAAAATGACTTGTTTGGATTAAGAAATTAGAAGGGAATTGAAATTGAGTAATTTTAAGAAGGTATTTCAAATCACTAAAATAGTAGAATTTGAAATTCACTCAAAAAGGAAGAAAATTGAAATTCCGCAATTTGTGAAATTCCTCATTGTTCAAGATTAGAGGTGTCAATTTGGCTCAGACGACCCAGATGACTAAGACGAGTCGTGCCAGCCTGACAACATACACGGACCAAGTCAGCCTAACGATCAAAACAGGCCCGACAATAATGACGGGTTAGGTGGGCCGACGATCAAGGAGGGTTAGGTAGGATTGATTATTAAACCAAGTCGGACGACCCAAACAGGTCAGATGACCCAAACGTGCCCAATGATCAAGAAGGGTCGAGCGAGCTTGACCCACATGAGCTGGATGGGCCCGACAACTCAAAGGGGTTAGACAAACCCGATGACCCAGACGGGTCAGGCAGGCCCGACAACCTAGATGGGTCGGGCGAGCCCGACAACCAAGACAGGTCGATGGGCTAGATAACTAAGACGGGTCGGACGGGCCCGATGACCCATATGGGTTAAGGGGCCCAATGACACATACATGTCATGCTGGGTCGATGACCTTAACGAGTCCGACCGGCCCAACAACCCAAATGGGCTTGACTGACCCGACGACTCATATGTGCCTAATTAGCTCAACGATTCAAACAGGCCTGATCTGTCCGATGATCCTAACGGGCTCGACCAGCCCAATGATCCTAACGGGTTGACTGGCCCGATGACCTTAACAAGTCAAGCCGGACTAGCCTGACGAACTAGACGAGCTCGATGATGTAGGCGGGTCGGGCTGAGTCGAAGACCTTAATTTGACCAAATTTAAATATTTTTAAGTTGAAAATTATACTTGTTAAATTTAATTTCAAAATTTATATATTAAAATAAATATTATTAAAATGAAATTTTATCTCATAAGAGAAATTCCATTATTTTATCCAAATAAAAAATTGAAATGTAAGGTATTTCAATTACTCTATCCAAACATATTACTTAAAAAATGAAGAAAATTCAATTGTAAGAATTTCAAATGTAATGTATTTTGATTTTTTAGAATTGTTGAAATGCATCATCCAAACACAATGTTATAATACACTCTGATTTTCAAACATATATAGAAAAATTGGTCAGAGTTTCAGAGAGTATGTAGTTAAAGGAAAAATGATACTTTTTAGAAAGATGATAGTTTTTTATAATATAAAACTCAATTAGGTAATTTTCGTTTTATTGATCAAACATTTTAATAATAAAAGTAACCAAGTTCCTCCTAAAAAAAATTATTCTTACTCTTAAATATTTTATAGGTCTTTTGCATAATTAACTTTATGATATCAATGATAAAACAATTACTTTTAATTAAATATGAAAAACTTAATTAAATTTAAAGATTATTTATCTATTTCCTTAAATTTTTTAAAATAAATTGCAATAATTATTTATTATTTAAAGAATATTTTTTTCAATTGTTTTAAGAAAAATCAAATAATTTTATTGTAAAACTAAAAATACTAACATTTGATTTATTGTTAGTTCAATAAAAGCGGTTCTCTATTCTGCGTATTTTTGTGTGAAATATAAAAGTAGTTATATATTGTTATTTATAGAAAATTTTTATAAGTAAAATTTTTGATATATTTACTCTTTAATTAATAAACTAATAATCAAATTAGAAAGTCGTTTTAATTAATTTTTATAAAATCAAATTTGAAATGTATTTAAAATAATTTTTATTAATACTTTAATAATTAATGTGGAGTGCCCGAAGTAACTATCACTAAAACTTTATTATACCTGTATTTCTTGTGAGAAAATAATTATTTATCCTAAATGCCTTAAAAATGACTATTTTAATGACTAGATGGGAAGTATTTTTTTATAACCACTAAATTTAATTGTTAAAATTCTACTCTTATAAAAAAAAAATTATGCTAAGCTATATTTTATAAATAAATTATTGGAAGTGATATTTAACCAAATTAATAGACAATTAGTGAATAAAAGACAAAGAGTATGGTGATTATTTGGCAGCTTCTTCCTGCATTTCCATATATTTTTACCTGCACCTCCATATTAAAAAAATTATAATTTTTTCCTTTTCAGATTATAGAATCCAAAGGTAAAAAATTGTTTTTAAGATTATATAATCCGGAAGCAATTTTTGTTTTAGAAAAAGACTTCTAGATCTTAACTATTTTTAGTTTATACCTTACATATATAGTTTGAATGTTATTTTTTATTTTTTAATAACTTGGAATGTATTATTATTTTTTTGAATTGTATGATTCAAAAAATAATTTCTTTGAGAAAAAAAGATGATCTGTAAATAACATAAAAGTTATAAATGACTTTAAAAAATTGAAAAGTTTCTAAATTATATATTCTGCAATCACTTTCTATTGTTTTTCAAGAAGAACAAAATGGAAAGTTTCTTTGGTGAATGTAAGACCCACCTTGTTCTCCTCCTTATTGTAAGAGGGACTGTCCTAAACTAGTTGGGCCTAGGGCTGATCCATAGGGTGTCCAAAGCCCCTAAGGCAGCCTAACCCCTCTCATTCTGCCACACTTTGCAAAGACAATGCTCTTACCCTCTTTCCCTTCTAACAGAAGCTCTGCTAGGGTTTGAGTGAGCTTCTCTATTTTTCCTCTCCGTTGAACGATTCACTCCAAGTAAGTTGAGCTCTCTATGTTCTCTTCTTTTCTTCAATCTTTAGTTCCATGCTAGTCTCTGTCATAGCTCATTTTCATTCACCCCTCACTGTTTTCAGTTCCGTTGATTGCTTCCGCTTTAGGTGCTAGTCCGCTTAGCATTTTCCAGGTAAGGGAAGCTAGGGTTTATGTATTTAAAGTTATTTTGCCGATTTTTGGTCTGTTTGTATGGACGTGATGCTTGAATGAGGTTGTTTGTCGAATAAAAATGTATGGTGTGCGAGTATGTTTGATTGATGTGGCGCTACTCTTTTTCTGCATTGCACACTTTTCGTAAAATGAAGATTCCTACTGCGTTAACCGTTGGATCCAGCTGAAATTTTAACAGCTGATGCTTAACACAAAATTATTGACTTTGATCGGTCGGATCTTTAATCAGAGCTCTGTAGTGAGAGCAGTTTTTATCGCAAGGTCACTGTAGTTTGGTTGTTGACAACACTACACACTTTTCGTAAAATAAACGTTACTACTTTGTTAACCGTTGGATCGTGCTGATATTTTAACAGATGATCCTTAACACATAGTTTTTGACTTTGACCGGTCAAATCTTGAATCAAAGCTATGTAGTGAGAGCAATTTTTATCGCAAGATCACTGTAGTTTAGTTGTTAACAACATTGACCTTGTTGCTTGTTTGGTTTACAACTTTCTTTATGGTTATTCAATTAAGTTGGTTCTTGTTTCATTTGGTTCTTGATTCAATCATATTTAAT
>Ga0214542_1012577_pt1 | contig 10796 bp, 6 predicted proteins | sample CNSS1metaG_FD_160096 | JGI IMG/M metagenome (GOLD analysis project Ga0214542, IMG submission 160096) | Root nodule microbial communities from cowpea collected in UCLA plant growth center, Los Angeles, California, USA - CNSS1 | ecosystem: Host-associated > Plants > Roots > Nodule | place: USA...
GAAAGGAACCTTCACATCTAGATAGCTTGCTATCTTAATGTCCAGTGGGGATTTCACTTAGCTTTCTTAATCAACTCACACCATATTCAATAATCTTAAAAAGGAACAAGATAATCCTTCATCAATCTCTATCCTAACCGTGTTTTCAAATTGAAAAACGTCTTATATGGTTTGAAATAAGCACCAAGGCAATGGTATGAAAGACTAAGCAATTTTCTCTTATCAAAAGGTTATGCTAGAGGTGCAGTGGATAAAACACTCTTCATTAGAAAACATGATAATGATGTTATACTTGTTCAAGTGTATGTTGATGATATCATCTTTGGTTCAAATAACAACACATTGTGTGAAGAGTTTGTTGCAGCTATGCAGGGAGAATTTGAGATGTCCATGATGGGTGAGCTTACCTACTTTCTAATGTTGCAAGTCAAGCAACTCAAGCATGGAACATTTTTAAATCAATCAAAATACTGTTCTGACTTGTTGAAAAAGTTCAAAATGGAGGATTGCAAGGAAGCTGCCACTCCAATTGCAACAAATTGTCTTATGGATGCATATGAGGCTGGCCAACCAGTGGATTCAACCAAATATAGAGGGTTGATTGGGTCTTTGCTCTATTTAACAGTAAGAAGGCCATATATTCAGTTTGAAGTATGCTTATGTGCTAGGTTTCAAGCAAATCCAAAGGAATCACACTTTAAGGCTGCAAAAAGGATTCCAAAGTACCTTAAAGGAACAACCAATGTTTGTTTATGGTATCCATGTGATTCTAACATAAATCTTAGTGGCTTTTCAGATTCGGACTATGCAAGGTGCAAATTGGATAGGAAAAGCACAAGTGGTACTTGCTATTTGCTTGGATTAGTCTAATCTCATGGAATAGCAAAAAGCAAGCTTGTGTGGCACTTTCCACAGCTGAAGTTGAATATATTGCTGCTGGACATGGTTGTGCACAAATCATATGGTTGAAACATCAACTTTTGGACTATGGTGTAAGGCTAAGCAAGGTACCTTTGTATTGTGATAATACTAGTGCAATCAACTTAACCAAGAATCCAATACAACATTCTAAAACCAAGCATATAGAGATTAGACATCATTTCATTCGTGATCATGTTCAGAAGGGAGATTATGAAATCAAATTTGTTAAAACTGAAAATCAATTGGCGGATTTGTTTACAAAACCATTGGCTAGAGATAGGTTTAACAAGCCAAGGACTGAACTAGGAATATTAGACATCAAGAATGTGGTCTGTTGTATTTGTAGCATGTTAATCTTATGTACTCATATACTGGTTTCATAAAAATTTGCTGCTGTATGCAAAAGTTGAAAACTATCATATTCAACTTGTTGATTTTGCATTCAACGTGTTGATTTCACTTAAATCTGCCTCTGTTTGCAAAAACATGATCTGTCAACCTGTTGATTCTATATTTCAACATGTTTATTCCACTTAAACTGCCACTAAATGATGAAATGTTGATATGATATGATTTTCCATTTGTTGTTTGCACAATTCAGTATGTTGATTTCCTTAAAACTGAATCTGGAAAAATAAAGTTCAATTTTACGATTTTCAATTGACTGATTTTCAAAATCAGTCAGTGGATTTCACTTAACCAGATTCAACGTGTTGATTTTACTTAAACTGTGCATTTACTCACGAATTGAATTGTTAAGCTGACTCAGTCAAAGAAAGCATCTTTTTGTCAAGTACTATCTGCTCTTAACTGCCCATTTCATCAGCCATGTGTTACCTTTACAGATATGTTTGACCAAAAAGCATTCTATTGTACAATTCCAAGGTGCATGCAGCTCACATGATCTGAACTGATTGATTCACTCATAAAAACACATTGAAGAATTGAAGCATGGTTTGAGGATCATGAGGACAATATTCAAGTGTTCCTCATTGAAATGAATAGGAAGCAGATCAACACTGCTAAGGTGTTGAGGTTCTCTTGGCTAAGGGCTGAAGGCTTTGAGAGCCTATTCCAACAACTAAAGCGTCAAAAGTTGAAGTCCTTCCTTGAACTTTCATGGAAAATCTATCCAGACTTGGTGAAGGTGTTTTTCACCAACTTGGAGTTCAAAGATGATGTCCTCCTGTCCAGCATCAAGGGTGTTCGAATGGAGATCAACAAGAGAGCTTGGAAAGATGTGGTTGGAATCAAATCAAGAGGTGTGCAAGTGAGGAAAGGTGAAACAGGGGTTGTTCCTAAATTCAACAAGATGCAATACTATGGCCAATGCTTGAGAAAACCTATTGCTGAAATCAAACACTTCTATGTTGGTGGTCTCAAGGTGGATCAAAGGCTTATTGCTATGATAGTCACAAAAATCATAGTTCCACATGGTAGCAACCATTCAACATTGAATGAGGGAGATTTGATACTCATGTACTGCATTCAAAACAGCATCCAAGTGGATTGGATCTATGTGATTCGTGATCACATGCTCAAGGCCAAGAGGCTCACGGATTTTAGGTTGCCATATGTGGTTTTGATGTCTAAATTCATTGAATACTTTAGAATTGATGTAGAGGATGAACTAGAGGAGTCAACTGGACTATTGAACCATACCTCTAACCAAAATCTGCACAAAATGGGCTTTCTCAAGGTGGGAAATGGATGGACAACTGCTGGAGTTGTTCTTGGTGGTGCACATGACCATGAAGTTGGTCCAAGTGGTGCAAATCAAGAGGAAGAACCAACTGCTTGACCTATGGACTTGATTCCCTACAACCCTCTAGAGGATAGAGGCCCTGTGTACTCACATTTTGAGAGGATGATGCTGAACTAGCTGCATGAGCTCAATGTGTCCCAATATGCACATCACAACTTTTGCAATGAGAGATTCAATGCATTGGATTGCCAAATCCATGAAATCCATGATATGCTCCACTATTCCAGACCAGAAATGATCCTCAGGATGACTGAGTGTGGTGGTTGTTTAGGATCATGCATTGCATCATGTGTTTGTGATTTTTCAGTTTGAGTTCTGTCTTTTTCAGTTGATTGTATCATCTTTATGCATTTGTTTTCTGATTTTTGTTTCTGTTGGTTGTATTCCCTTCTAGTATTAAAGAAATGATATGCAATGCTTATTATCTCTATGCATTTGTTTTGTTTGATGAATCCAAAGGGGGAGAAAAATTGGAAAATTAGAAACTAAGCATTGAACTAAACTTTAAAATTGGAATCAATAATCAAATCTGAATTTGAACCCATATTATTGATAGGGGGAGCATGATCACATTTGTATACTTGCTAGCTTGTGTGTATTGCTACTGTAAAATGTTTTTGAGGTTCACAAGCTTCAAGCTAAGGTATCACTTCATCAATTGGTATCCAACAAATGGAAGCATTTTGCAATGGAAGATAGAAGAAAATAGATGAAAGGAAATAGAGGTTGGCTTCATCAAATCAGGGGCAGATTGTTGACATGAGAAGCCAAGGTGGTTTGCTTCTTGAAGATTGAATGAAGCTCTTTTGAACTATCTTGAAGCCATTACAATTGGAATGAAGCCTACATTGATGAAAGAAAAGAGATTTGATGATACTCATGTTGATCAAGGTTAGAACGTGTGCTCTCCATGTAATTATATCATTTAGAAAGTGTATTTTAAGTTTGTAATTCATGTTGTAGACCTTATAGCATTAATTAGATGTTTTTGGTCTTAGGTGTGTCTTTTAATCTGTTGAATAGTTTTTCAACAGGTTAAAATGTCTCTTTTAGTCTGTTGAATGGTTTTTCAATAGGTTAAAAGGTTTCCTGCAGTAGTCTTAAACTACAACACATTCAATTAGTTGATTTAGTTTTTAATCTACTGATTTCACTTAAGTCAAGTGAAATCAACCGATTGATTTGAAAATCAACCTGTTGAATTTCATAACAGTTTGACTATAAAAGCTGTGATTTTCAAAAGAGAGGTAAGTTTATCACTTTAGAGCACGATTTTGTTCTGGAAACTTGTGGAAACTCTCTCCTTCATGATCATACAGTTTGCAGCAGTGGTTTATTGATCTTGGATCAATTCTTTGAGCTTTTGGCTTGGTTTGAAGCTTGGAGAAAGTGATTTGTGGTAGGATGGGATGTGCTACTGATAGAGGCCGTACCCCACCAAATTAAAACATATTAAATGTAGTATGTGAAAGTGAACCAAGTCATCTCTCAGCGACAAATATTTTCATTCAAAGCTTCAATTTCCAGATGAACACAACAATAACACATGGGGGGTTTGGCAGACAAATTCAGAATGTTAATCAACAGATTAAATTGAATGCAAAGAGTGATTAAAACCGTATTGACATCCTTGATTCAAACACAATTTCACTTATCATAGGCCATCAAATTAACACCCCTGCATTCTCTCAATCCACTAGTTAATAATCCACTAAGCGAAAATTACAATCTAGCTTCATTATGCAATTAAGCAATGCACATATCCTTAAATTCGTGACAACCAAGTTACATAAATTAAGCATGAACATAACTTAACCCAAACACATGCAATTACTCTGTAAATTAAGCACAAACAGATTCATCACAATGCATTCCCGAATTAGAACAAAGAGACATGGCAGATATCACAAGCAAGCACAACCTCAAAGCTTCATTGCATTTTTCATCAAGGAGTCAATACACGAATTTAGCTAGACATGGAAATGAGCAATTAGACACCACAATTCTGGAATCACAAAAATAGAACCAAAATCCCTAACTTTCGAATTCTGAAAATGCAAAATAAGAACAAAAAGAGAGATTTCAAAGCTCTAATGGAATGTAAAACGGTGCTATGATATATAAATGCGAAAACCCCATGAATGGGTATTGTTCCAACTCAATGAAATTACAAAACGAGTTGCCCAAGCAAGAAAACAAATTCAAAACGTAAAACCCTCAATGGGTGCTGTCAAATATGCATAAAAACGGTAAAAAAAATGAGCCAAAAACGTGAAAAATCGCAAGGGGCGCCTCCATGGAAGCTTGGAGAACGAAAATGGAGGTTGGAGAAAGGTAGAAGATGATATTGTGCGGTTGGTGCCTTCATGCAGACCTAAAACTCGTGGTCACCTCACCCTTTGCCACTAGTATTTCCAAAACTTATGAGCTGCAGAATTAAAAAAATGCCACTCTAGGCCTCAAATGTTGGCTTATTCACTCTGATGATGTGGAAATGACATGGAAATGATGTGGCGATGATGTGGCAACTCTTCAACTGAATATTGATGTCCAAGCTCCAAAATTGCTTCACCCAAATACCTAAAAATAATTAAAAACAAAAATTAGCCCAAATAATGTGAAATTAGTCCAAATTCGGAACAGTGACCCAATAAAGCCCAGACTCTAAAGATGAACAATTAAGCACTAATCAACTGTCGAATGGGTACACAAAGGCTAGTGGAATGGAAGAAAATAATGACTCATCAGCTACCACTGAGGTTTGATCTTTCTCAAGCTTTGTATGTGTGCCTGGTGGTTTTCCAGGTCTGCAAGAGGGTTCTTGCAGTGCTGGTGTGATTCTTGTGTGATTCAAGAGTCTTTTGAGGTGTTTTGCATATTTTGGAAGTGTAAGAGTGGATACTTTGTAAAACTTTTGAAATAGTGCAAAGTCAAGCTAAGGTTGCCTTGACAAACTGGATGTAGCTCAGGTTTGAGTGAACCAGTATAAAAATATTGTGGTGTCCTCTCTTCTCTAACCTTTCTCTCTTGCATTTTCATTTTAAAGTTTAAAGAACTTGTGCTTTAATCATCTTTTTCATGTTCTTGCACGTTTTCATAGCATTTGTAGCATTGAGCATGTTTACATAATCATTTGGAATCTATCTTGATCATTCTTGTGCATTGTTCTTGGTTTAAAATTCAAATTTGCATTTCTGCATTTTTCCCAATATTTCAGTCGACTGTTTTCCTCTTTCAATCGGTTGAATATACCAGAACAGAATCTGTTTAGTAAAATCAATCGATTAACTATGTTTTTGATCGGTTGAAAGAGTACAGTTCAGTACTGTTTGCATCCTAACTTGGTGATCTATTTGATTCAATTAAAGGTGGTTTTTTGCTTGCAAAGATAGCCTAAATTTTTAACTAGCCAATTCAATCCCCCCTTCTTGGCTTTTTAACCATTTCAAAACTAGCATTATTGACTTGGTTAATGATAGAGCAGTAGAGTCAACTTCTTCAAGTGTAAATTTTTGCTCACAAGATGAGATTATGAGGATTATTGACAATCTGGTTAACTATCCAAATGCACCCGATGATGCTGAAATTAAGTTAAAGCCACACCTTCCACACATCAAGTTTATTGATTATGAATAATGAAAATAGATTTCCAGTGGTGATTTTAGTTGACATGGCTGTAGAGAAAGAAGAAAAGTTGCTTCAAAAGGAAAAAAAAAAAGGTTAGATTCAAATTCATTTGATAGCATTGTTGATAAGAAAATTAAATTGCAAGCATATTTGTTTTATGTCTTTAATTTTAATAATTTTTTTATAAAATTTTGAAAAATATGTGTTTTTGTTTTGCATCCTAGGTGATGTATGATTTGATGTGATTGAGGCATTTCTTATTTTTAGCTACTTGGCTAAATAGGCCCACCTGATATCAATAAATTGATAACCCCTTTAAGCCTCAAATCTCCTTTTCTTGTTTTAAGAATTTTGCTAAAACTTAAAAAGAAAAAGACCATGTTTTTCCTTACCTTAGGGAAAAAGAATGAGCTAGTGGATTATGTTAAGATTGTTTGAGGAATAAAGTGTGTGGGTGAGTACCTCACCCACAAATTAATAAAAATGGAAAAAAAAAGGAAGGAAAAAAAATGATGAAAAGAGTTTCGAAAATAGAAAAAGGAAAAATAATTGCTTTCTCTAAAGGAACAACAAACAAAAAACAGTTGTTTTTGAAATTATGCTCCATAATTATTTCGATATTTTGATTTCAAAATCCCCAAAATCTTAAAAAAATTGGTTATCTTTGCCTAGGCCCCGCTATAACATGTGAAAAGTCTTCATGATTTTTTATTGCATGTTTTCTGAAAGTTTGTGAATATTAGAGTCTTGTTAAATGTCCTGAGTGTTTACTTGCGTTGATATTTTAAGTGAAAACACAAGCCAAAACACTTAAGCAAATTTTGGTGAGAAAACATACATTTTAAAATTGAGTGATATCTTTCATATTTGATTGTCTTGTGAATTCTAAATATTAACCCATGTGTGAAAACTATAACTTTTCCAGGTGTGTGAGCATGACAAACTGATTTCTAGAAGATTGATTATGTTGATTCCTTTGATTTAATGTAGATATGAAATAAAATAATCTAGAAAACAAAGTTTTTAAATTACTTAATTTTTCCCGAGAGTGCAAAAGGATAAGTGGGGGTGTCTGTATATTTTTGCACTCATTTAGTCTTTAATAATGAAATTTTAATTGATTTTGTGCTTAAAAGATTAATTTAATTAAAATTTATGATAATTAGGCTATTTGAGCTTGTGTGATAAAAATGGTTTAAAAAATGTTTAATAGTTGTATACACTATTCTTGGATATTCTATAATTTGTTGATGCAGCTGAAGTTAAATTTGGTTCTTTAAAGGTGTGAAATTAAATTGTTCCAAGTTACTAAATAAAGTCAAAATTAGTAAATTTTGGAAAGAAGTATACAAGGAGCTGAATACACCCCTAGCTTTTACTAATACACTCCTTTTTTTCAATGGGCACACAAAACCTACTCCTACACCCCTATTTTTCTAACTTTCACCCCTCCTACCTTTCACAAAACCATACCCAATAATAGATTGCCACACATCCATTATCCTTCACTCACTATAATGTCCAACCAAATCACGCCATGTAATCAATCCTTGCACATACATTTGCTCCAACCACAAGCTGCCACCTTGTAAGACATAGGAAAAATATTTTATTTGATAAAATAAATAAATGGCATGTTAATTGTAATGGCATAGTTGGCTAGAGCTTAGTATAAGATATCTTGGATTCAATTTTATCTTAGAACACTTATTAAGTTTAATCAAAATTTTAATATGTTGTTGGCGATTTTGAATACATGGTATTAATAGTATTAAGTTGTTATAAAAACCAAAGTGGTGTTATAGTTCAAATGTTTGTCATAGAGGATATTGGGTTCAACACTTTATTATAGCACTTTTTAATTTATTTATTATTTTTTTCATGCAATTGGATGTGTTTAAAGGAGATGTTGGGGGGACTAAAGTTGTAATGTTAGGATTCTTATATGTTACATGAAAAGCAATTTGATGTGTATTGGGTTTCATGAATATTTGAGTGAGAATTACAATGCTCAGTATAGTGCTTTAAGAAATTTAATATGGTTTTCTTTATATATTAAGAAAATATTAAAAGTATGTGTTTATTTGATCACGTGAATTACGTTGGATGGATGGTGCATTATCTTGTATTCATGGTGCTGCTAAATGTTGGTAAAGATAAGTATGGGTGGTCTGCAACATGTACTTGGATGAGGACGTGGGAAATTGAACGGTGCAATAAAGAATATTTAATTTAAATATAAACTGAAAGGTTAAGGTGTATAGAGCAATGAATTTGGATATTTTTCAAGTGAGTTAAAGTTGCCATTAATGAGATTTATGAAACTTCATTAAGCTGATAATTGAAATTAACATGATTTTATGGGACTGTTGAAATTTTAGGGAAAGTAAATAAATAGTATAGGTGGATGAATAGTGAGAAGGGAAATTTAAAATGGGTATTAGTTTTAAGCACACGGTGGTTCAAAAATAAGATTTTCTTTTAGGATGCACCTTGGCGGGACAGAAGATATAGAAGAACAAAAAGTTGATTTTAGGATGGAAAGAACGATTTAGAAGATTATCATAATCTTGGAAAATCTAGGCAAAGAGAGCTAAACCTTTCTTCTTATTTTTCTTTTGTAGCTAATTGCATAAAAATATTTTGAGGTGGAAATATGGACGTTGGATATTCTTTTATATTGGAAGTTTATTTTGATGAAATAAAGAAAAGTATTTCTCGTGTTTACAAAAAATTCTAAGTATTTTAGTAGTATCCTGAAGGGGGTGTTAGATATCTCATCATCTTCAACCTGTCTCCAAGCCACACACAACTAGAACTTGCATTTTGCCTAACCACCATCATAGTTCGTTGGAATAATGTCGATAAGGGCGCACACGAGTTCACTAGAAAACATAGCAAATCTACTCATTATTTTTCATGTTTAGTAATGCATATAATGTAGTTGTAAGTAGTTTATATTTTGCATATTAACTAATATTATATTGTTATATGTTTAACTATAATTTAGTATCTTATGTATATTTGTTAGTAATACTAACATGATATGATTTTAATTTCACGAGATGAAGAATGTAACATCCCATTTAATTAAGTATACGAAATTAAAGGAAGCGTTATGAGAAAGATAACATAAAAGCGTGGTTTGGGAGTTTTAAACTCAACTCCATACAATCCATGGCACACCACGATGCCCAAAAGAAAACTAGATGAAAAATTAGCCAAAGTACATAAATCTAAGGACGAATAATTACGTGGGTCGCAACCCTAGATAAACTCGTACGGAAAAATAAACTAGTCCACGCGGACTATGCAGCGAAATCTCCACCCCCTGTTGCCTACGGGTGTTCCTCGCATCTGCTCACACCAACAAGTTGATGATCATCGCAAAAGAGAGTATCACACAGCAGATCACACAACAAAGAAAGTAGGGTAAGCTAGAGTACAAAAGAGTTCGTCCATCAAATCAGATATAATTCCACAATACCATACATTCAAATCAACCAAGCATATTATGACTGTTCAGGCAATACACTATGACACGACTCGACTCATCCGGATACATATAACCATGGTCGGATTCAGCGGACGCTTGCACTTGTGGTGGATACCTCTGCTCACCCCCGAGCTATGTATTACAAGTGTTTCAATGAATCAATTTCCCTCACCACAAGGTTAGCCCTTAATGAATTTCAGGCCTCCTACTACTCTCACCATAGGAGTCAGTCCGCTCTAAGTGAGACTAACTGACCCCTTAGAGTGTTAGGATGCAATCCTTACCTTGAATCCTTACCTAGTTATACAGATGGGGCACCACCATGGACACCCACTAACAAGGGTCATGGAATTACGTCCCGACCACTGAAGCGCAACCCTGGGAATCCCACCTAGAGAATCCCAAGGAATTACACACTGACATGGACCAAACTTCCTTAATCAACCAAACATATTCAGCATGCATACACACAATTAAATACATACATCTTGTTCCTGTAGAGAACAAATAAGATGAGTTAGGCACAAGTGTCACCTTACCATGTACTCTGCTATCTCTTCAGTTGGTCTCTCCCTGGTTGATACATGTCAGCTTGAACCCAGGAGGGGTTACCTGTAGAAGAGTCTCCGAAGCTCAAGTAAGTCAAAGCTCTCTGAGAGTCAAATTAGTGATTAATGAATGCATACCTTTAATTCGTGGGGTCCATGCATATTTATAGAGCATTAATGATGTTCGTTTACCTAATGGGATGGGCCTTGGTTTGGGCCCTAGCTTGGGTTATGAGTGGGTCTGGGCTCAAACCCAGGCCCCTCAAGGTCTATCGAACGCGGGGACCTCCATCTTACTAAGTCTTCGAGGGCGATCTGATCCGTTTATTTCTTGGCTTATCAGATGTCGTCCTTGGCCGTGTACTATCCGTGTTGGCCATTTTGTTGTTATTTTAGCCTTTGTTCATTTAAATTCGAGACCATGGCGGCCCAGGTCGTG
>Ga0214542_1012579_pt1 | contig 10792 bp, 7 predicted proteins | sample CNSS1metaG_FD_160096 | JGI IMG/M metagenome (GOLD analysis project Ga0214542, IMG submission 160096) | Root nodule microbial communities from cowpea collected in UCLA plant growth center, Los Angeles, California, USA - CNSS1 | ecosystem: Host-associated > Plants > Roots > Nodule | place: USA...
ACATAATTGAAGTTCAAAAGATACAAGATCTATGTTAAAATTTTATTATTATGATTATTATTTGTTCTTTGTATCATTTTGATCAAGTAATGTATTATAACTTTTATTAGTGTATAAAAAAAAGATTTATTAGAATTTAAAAGATTCAAGTAAACAAACATTTAAAATATATTTTAATTTGAATATTTGTTTTCCTTTTATATTTTTTAAAAATATTTTTAAATTTTATCAACTAGGTTTCATTAATGTTTGAAAATTTAATAAATGTGTTGGTTCTCATGAAATTTTATTTGGTATTATAATCTAAAATGTAAAAAGTTATAATTTATTTTAAAATTTTATTATGATTATTATTTTTTATTTGTATCATTTTGATCAAAAGATGTATTATAATTTTTATTAGTGTATAAAAAAGAGATTCATTAGAATTTAAAAGATTGAAGTAAACAAACATTTAAAATATATTTTAATTTGAATATTTGTTTTCCTTTTATATTTTAAAAAAAATATTTTTAAATTTTATCAACTAGGTTTCATTAATGTTTGTAAATTTAATAAATGTGTTGGTTCTCATGAAATTTTATTTGGTATTATAATCTAAAATGTAAACAATTATAATTTATTTTAAACTTTTATTATGATTATTATTTGTTCTTTGTATCATTTTGATCAAATGATGTATTATAACTTTTATTAGTGCATAAAAAAGAGATTTATTACAATTTAAAAGATTACAGTAAACAAACATTTAAAATATATTTTAATTTCAGCATTTGTTTTTCTTTTATATGTTTTAAAAAATATTTTTAAATTTTATCAACTATGTTTCATTAATATTTGCAAATTTAATAATTGTTTTGGTTCTCATGAAATTTTATTTGGTATTATAATTTAAAATGTAAACAATTATAATTTATTTTAAAGTATTTGATATCGAAGAACCAACCATCCTTCTAATATTGAATATTTGATAATATTGTGTTTCCTTTATCATAATTTTTTATTATTTCATACAAATTAATTAAAATTAATATTGAAGTAGTAAGAAAATGAGTATGGGTATGGGTACGAGATTCCACCCGTTACCCGGTGGGGATGGGGATGAGACAAAAGTTTGATACCCGTTAGGTTTGGGTATGCAGATGGGGATTGATTTTTTTTACGGGGATGGGTATGGGATAGCGAAACTCGTGCCCGCCCCGCCCAGTTGCCATCCCTAACAAAAACTAGACTCGCTAAGATCACATAACAATTAATGGTGTCAAAGCAGGCCAAGCTCACCAACCCGTCAAGAAAAGGGTGAATCAAATTGGCATTTTCAACCCACCAATCCGACTTGCCTAGTCCGTCAAATTGGCGGGTCAAAGGTGGGCCAACTCGTCCCCTGGTCTGTTGGCCCATTTTTATTTTCTTTTTAATTTTTTTATTTTTAAAATTAAAAATAAATAAATATTATCTTTTTGTATAAATGTAAATATACAATATTATTACAATTTAAATAATTGATACTTACAAATTAAGTTATAATTATTAGTTATAACAGAGTAATTTAATTTGAAATATAATAATTTTTTAATTTATTCAATTAAATATATTAATTGATCAATTAAAAACTTAAAAAGTATTTATATAATTAAATATGCTCTAAGTATTTATCTATAAGTATTTGTATATAAACAAATTTTATAAATAAACAATTTAAAAAATAAAAAAGAAGATACTTCCATCCGGATTGTTGGCTCACCTTATGGCGGGATGGGCTAAACTTTTTTAACCATTTTTGTGTTGCGAGCCAGCACGACCCAATTCGTTTTTGGCAGATTAAGGACAAAGCGAGCCAAAGGCCGAGCCCGTTTTGCCATCCCTAATAAAAATGGATCAAAAATATTGACTCATCCTGTTAAAAGACATATCGATTAACCTTTTATATTTTGTTTTGTATTTCATAATATTATATATATATATATATATATATATTAAAAATAAAATATTTGTATATATTTAATTGATTAATTAATATTTTTAAGAAGATAAATTAAAATAAATATTACTTTTATATACTAAATTATTTTATTATAACTAATAATCGAATATTAATCTAAAGATATTTATAATTTAAATTCCGATATTATTATATATACACATTTTTGTAGTTAATATAATATGTGAAATTTATTTTTTTAAATATTTTTATTTTAGTTTCTTTTGAAATAAAAAAAAAAAAGCGGATTGACAAAACAAAATTGATTGACAGATTAAATAATTCAATTAAACTCGCACTTTGCCACCCTATATGAGAGGAGAGGAGAGGAGTGTACAGTAGTAGTCTTTAAATTTGTTAGTTTGACGTTTCATTCATAATTTATTCCAACCTCCAGCTACCTATGCTATGGCCATGAAAATAAGAATTAGGCAAAGAGAGAAAGAAGTTGTTGCATTAGGCTTGTGGTTGGTTGTAGATGGCATTCTTTGATCTTGAAAACCATTTTGCCTTCTATGGAGCATACCACAGAAACCCAGTTAACACAGCAATCCATGTCTTCTTTGTTTGGCCAATTTTCTTCTCAGCCCTTCTCATTCTCCACTTCTCCCCTCCCTTCTTCTTCTATCTTCCAAACTTGGAGTTTTCTCTTTGGTGGAACAATGTTGCTTTCGTCGTTGCTTTGCTCTACTCAATTTTCTATCTTGCTTTGGATCTCAGAGCTGGTTCTCTTGCTGCTTTTCTTTGTGCCCTTTGTTGGATCGGAAGTAGCTTTCTTGCAAGCCAACTTCGGTGGTCTCTGGCTTGGAAGGTAAACCAGGTTGTTCAGTTTTGCTTATATGAAAATGGTAGTGTGTTTATGCATCATCTTTGTTTTTTCATCTCTATCAATTATTACATTAGATAAGTATTATAATTAAGGCTTAATTCAATTTTAAACCTCTTCTAAATTTGTAGTTAAGTTCTAGGTTGAATAAGTAAGTTTATTTTTTTATTATAAGGATGACAAAAAAGTTTGTATGTGGGTAAAGTATGTGATGGATATTTTATTATATTTGAAAACTTTTGTTTTAAATAATTTTATTTTAAATTAAAAAAAATATTCATGAATATTTATGGATACCGTATGTATAAAGAAACTTACGTGATTTTTCTTTATCAATACCCGATGGGTAATGGAGGCAATAATAGAATGTATTTTTTTTTTTTATGATTGTGAGTAGATACTATCGATATTGATTACACTTCTTATCATTCTTCTTTCTCATGATTTTTAATTTTTTTTATAGATAGTATATAATTTGCAATATTACATATTTTAGAAAATCATCTCTATGAATGTCGTAGGGATGAATGACAAACATATTTGTATCTGTGAACAATGGCAGGTAAAATCTATGACATGTATTAAATAGATACTTTTAATACCTATTTGTTGATAATAAATAATAAGTATGAGTATTTAATTTTCCATTTACTAATAGAATGCGCACAAATATCATGTATCTCATATGTGAATATTTAATATTCACTAATAATTATTAGTAAATTTTGTTTGAATATTTTTTTAATTATTTAAACTTGTCAAATTGAAGTTATTTTTTTAAAGATTAATTTTTTAAAATTTATATCTTCACACAACACATTTAAATTCAACTTTTAGAAATTTGTGTTAAAAGTTTATCCAGTAATTTGATTTAAATTATATTTAAAATTAACTTGTTAACTAAATTTATATTTAAAGATTTGACTTTGAAATAATTTTATTTAAAATTTGAAAAAATATACATAAATATTACCCAGTATTTATGGATATCTTCGAATATAAAAAAAAAAAAAAAAAAACCGAGGAAATTATTTGTAAATAGCTTACATAGGCAATAACCATACCCGTTGAGATTTCTATTCGCGCTTGGTCCCTTGAAATTGACAAAAACACTCATTAATACTAGATAGTTACATGATCTAGTATTACAGCAAAACAATAATAAGAAAAATAATAAAAATATTCTATTATTGATTGGCTGCTAGAACTCGTCAATTGTGCTATTCCAACGTTTCTTTTCATTTTTTTTTACATTCCTATATAGGGAGTACTTGTATTTTAGATAATAATATTTTAACTTATTTTTTTATTATTTTTAATTTATTACTTCGATCATCTTTAAATCATTATATTACACCACTAAATAAATAATAAAAGGATGATTGGAGTGGTGGGTCAAAAGTTTGTCAAAATATCTTTATTCTTGTATTTTATCTTCTACCGAAAAGACAAAATTCTCACCTTATTTTAATTTCAAAGTGGATACCAAAGTGGTGTAAGACTTGTGCGCTTTAGTTTTAAGTTATGATGGACCGATACTTCAATTTTAATTATGTATTTGTGTTCGATATGCAGAGGCAAACCTATGTTGTAATAGGGGAGCCACAACTCCCCCAACGTTTTTTTTTTTTCTATATATATTTTAAAAAAATATTTTTTTTATATTATTTATATGAATTTAGTTTAAAAAAATTGAAATTTAAAAATCAAATTTTGCCTCTTGTAATTTTTTTTTTACTTCTTTATTTGATGTATCTCTCTCGTACCTACATCTCCTACTCTCTTCCTCTTTCTATCTTAATTTTCATCATAGATCTTTTATTATTTTCAAAAGCAAATTGCACGATGACAAGATTGAGAAGTTAAGAAATATTTAAGATTAAATAAATTTTTCTTTTGAGTAAGTTCATTTTTTACTCCCCTTTTTTTTAAGCAATATGTTTTACTCTTGTACGTGGCTTTTCTATGTTCTAGGCATATATCTATTTGTTAGAGATTGTAAAATCATGCTCTAATTGTTTATCAAACTTTTTTTGTGTATAAATAGAGCTATTTTAAGCTTTGAAGTTAGGTAAGGAAATAACAAGATTAAAAATATATTTTAAGATAAAGAAAACTAATCATTTAAAAGTTGTTAATTTTCTTAAACTATTGAGTTATGGTGTCGTATTCTATTATTTTTAAAATAAATATATGATTTTATAAAGTGCACAATAATTTTAAAGGAGTATTTAGAAAAATGTCCAGTCATTGCAATTGTGTTCTTATCTCTCTCAGTCCTAATCCAAAAAGAGTAGTTATGCATCTTAATTTTTATTGTCTAAATATAACCATGCTAAACACCTTGTTGTCACAGCCAAATAGAAGAAAAAGAAAAGCACATTTTTACTGCATACATTAACATTATCAACATAACATTTCTCACTCTTTGCTCTTTGATCATGTCTAGGTTGTTCTGGTGGTTCAACTAGTATGTTGGACACAGCTTTTTATTGGTCACGGTATATTTGAGGTTAGCTATTGTTATAATAACTCAATCTCTGACTTAAACATTTCTTACATTAACATGCCTAAGATATTTTATTTACAGAAAAGAGCACCTGCTCTTTTGGATAACCTCGTTCAGGCCTTTGTAATGGGTCCTTTCTTTGTATTGCTAGAGGTATTGTACTGAAATTTTTCAATTTTAAATTCCTAGTATATATCAGTTCCCTCTTGCATGTTTTTCTACCTTTTCTTAACATGAGTTTATTGCTTGAATATACTCTAAGGTTACTTGTTTTATGCAGGTTCTTCACAATTTATTTGGTTATGAGCCATATCCAGGATTTCATTCAAAAGTGCAAGCAAAAGTTGAAGCCAACATCAATGAATGGCAAGAAAGTAAGCAGAAACTATCTTAGGTTGGTGTGTCTGCAAAACCTAAATAATCTCCCACAAACAGAGGAAGAGCATAAGCTAAAAATGAATAAATCATCATATATGTGTGCATTGTACTGATATAGTTCAATATTATGTCACAACCTTGAAGCACTAATGGATTTACAAGACCAAATAAATGTTTCATCTCATCAATTTCGTGTCCCAGACCAAACATCCTAGAATGCTCACGATCAACAAATTAAATATACATATCAAACTACCATACACATGTAACACGCAGACACGACTCATTCAAATGATTAGTTTGTTTAACTTGTCCTACTTTACATTAACTAACAATTTCTTGACGAAACAAACACAAGAATTTGTACTTTTATAAAAGGTGTGATCCTGAGCCACATGTTATTCTCATATTAAATATATAGCGCATGCACATGCCAACCTTCTCAACACGTCATATCCAATTCTATCAACAACGCCGTTATCAATTTGGATAAGCAACACAGGGTGCCACCAATCACGAATTCAATTAACAATCCATTTGAAAACTCCTTTCTGTTTCAATTATTGACTCACAGTACATGATTTTCCAACGCCCAATTGTGTATGTATGTATGTATCCTTTGTCAAAATAAATAATCATTGTGATGATGTATGTCAGCGATGGAAACGGGTGGCTCAACCGTATTTGCCTTCAAATGCTACCTAAGCATGATCTAAGCCTCAGGTTTGATCTGAATCAGAATATTGAATGTAGTTCCATTAACATAAAGTTAAAAAGTTAACAGTAATAGGGTTATTATATCATTATAAGTCCAAAAAACAACCTTGATCATTGTAACTAATGCGACTAGAATGCAATTTTACTTGAAAATGTAAAAGGTGTTGAAAGAAGTGTTAATGGTATTTCATACAAAGAGTATATTTATATATATACAATTTCTGTGGGAGCTATGATCTGATTGGATATCACTGAAAATTCATTGGGTGATGTGATATATATGAATTTCTACAAAGAATCTTCAGGATTATGTAATTGGTGACGCTTATCGTCATGTTCCAAATAATCCAATTTCATTTTTTTTTTCATTTTTGGTATTGTCCTCTCTGATCATAGACATGGTTCACAAAGATGGTGGGGTTGATGGTGCTGTTCTGTTTCACTTGGTACTTCCCTGAATCTGCTGCATAAAGGTTATTAGGAATTTCAAGTGGCTGTGGCTTTATGAAGGGGTCTATTCCAGCATTGGCAGTGTTAAGTTGAAAATCAAAGGTTGAAGTGTATGATGAATCAGATAGTATGTGTGATATTGGACCCAAGTAATCCATATCCAAAAGATGAGTAAGGGAACTAGTCCTTGGAAATTTCACCACTTCTTGTTCAGTCTCATTATTTGGTGGTGTGAGATTGATTTGTGCTATTGGGTAGTCCTCTTTTGCCTCCAATGATTTTCCCATGTTCTTCTTCTTGTAGATCCTACACAAGACCCAGTCATCTAGCTGATGACATATCCAAGTACAAGGGTAAGGTCAAATAACATAAAACAGCATCCTATAGAGTAATTTCATCAAACAGTTAAAACTCTTCAAATATTCAATACATGTAATTTCATATCAAAAAACTCATAGTAATCAACAAGGCAAAGGCTTACCCTCATGGATCCAATTTGTCTATTGGTTTGTCTTCTTGATCCTATTAACCTGTACTCATGCATAATCCAATCTGTCTTGATACCCTTTGGTGGCTTACCCTTGTAAAAGACCAAAGCTTTCTTCACCCCAATATGCTTAGAGCCACTATAGATTGCTTTATCAGTACCAGTGGCCTTCCAATACCCAGACACAGTTGCTCTATTAGGCCTCACCCCATTTGGGTACTTCCTCTCTCTTGGGGTAAAGAAGTACCATTCATTTTCTCCAAAGTCTGTTTTCTCTGTATTTCACAACAATTTCACACGTCAGAACAACAGAAACATGCACATATTACAACAGGGTCAAAGGTTTGATATTTTAGTATACGTTAACACATTTATGTACCAGGTAATTCCCACGGATCAAACTTATAGATATCAACTTCTGGAATGATCGATGCAGGGCATGGTTTTGATGTGGCTTGGTTACAAAGGTAGTACACGATTAGTTCCTCATCAGTGGGGTGAAACCTGAAACCAGGTGGAAGCACAGAGCTTGTTCTGCCCTCCATTGAGCAGAGTGAAAACCAAGTTTGAATGGGAAACTAAACTACGGAAAACCAAGTTTCTTTGCTAGTTACAGGGACGAAAGAGAAGGGAAAGAAGAAAATTGAAAACAAGGGTTAAAGAGAAATCAAGGTGTTTGAAATGTTTGCAATGAAGTGGATGCCCCTTTTATCTTTGATTTCTTGTCGTTTCTGTGGTGGCGCTGCATGGCTTTGATTGGTTCCTGAGGCGACTTTTCTACACATTAGTGCATGCGTCACCTTACCCACCAGATTCCTTATTTATTTAATTATATAACTTTCTCAAATTTCTTTCTTTAATCACATTCTTTAGTCTTACAAGTATACTAAGAGAGTATATTAAGACAGATTTCTAAATCCTTGAATGTTAAAACTTTATATTAATAACATATATTTCTCTCAATTCATATGAAATCAAAATCTACATGTTTTATCAGAATTCAAGGACTTTTTCTTCTTTTTTTCTGTATAATTTGTATAGATATATTTGTTTATAGCAGCACAATTTCACACCATACACTAACGAGGGCCCACAACTCCTTCACCTTTCTGTTCACTGAGTTTTCTTCATTTTCGGATATGACAGTAGCACTCCTTTATCCACATTGGGTTGCATTAATTTCATTCTGTGTATGAATATTATTGGAATATAAATGGCATATTTATATTTATATATGTAAAGTTTTACATAATTGTGATGTCAGAATGCAGTGTTCTGAATTCATGGATAATGAACATGTCACTATATGATATGGAAAGAATGATGTTCATTCAAACAAGCAAATAAGAGTGGGAAAATGATGAAACTTTCTTTTTCTTTTATAAATGATCTCTTTTGTTTTTGGGTCGAACTACGATGAACCTGGAACTTTAATTTTTCCTTTTAAAAGATTTGTTTTCGTTTCTTTATAGAGATTTCTTTGTTGCATGGAAAATTGGTCTGCATGAAACTGCATTTTGTACAAGTTTTATTTGCAACGCAACAATGAAAAAGAAACACTGTTTATTATTTAGCACGTTTCTTGAAGAAATTTTGCTACTTTTTTTCTTTCAGAATACTTCAAGTTTCTGTGTCTGTGGCACTCAAACTAGAAAACCCCATTTTCATGGAAAATATGGTTCTATCATACAAATTTTGTTACTCAAATTCATGGACGAAAACTGTAAGTAGAAGCTGTGCTTAAATTTTACCAAAAATATATAGATTTTTATTTATTTTGGTCCATTATAATAAAAACACATGATATTCCGTGCATTATTCGTACTGAAAATCATCGTACTAATTAGGCATACTCTTCATAATAATTGCAAAATTCTAAAAAACCATAGTTGGAATTTTTTGTCTATAGAATATAGTTGTACCGTACTTTTGGTTTCTAAGAAATGTTTACATGACTTTGAATTCTTATAAAAAAAATTTGCTTTTGTCATTTTTAGTTTGGTGTAGTTCTTCAAAATATACTTTTAACATCTACGATATTTCATTTATTTTGAGTTAGTTCCAATGAAAAATACTTGCTAAAGACTATAAAACATTAATTTATATATTACAACGATGTAAAATGAAATATCAAGAATTACACAAAAGATTTATAGAGTATAAAGTTTAAACCAAATTTCTTACAAAACAAAGTAAAACAAGACAATATTTCAGAAACATAAATATATTTAAGAAAAAAACTATTTATCAAAATAAGTCAACTTTATTTCAATAGCATTTGCACTCGGAAGAGATTATTTTTATCGGTTGATCGAGAATATTTTGATGGGAAAATACAAAGCAAATAAATTCATAAATTTTTTTTGAAAAATTAAATCCATATTTAGTTCTCGTAATGTAATTTTAATTCGTATATAAAATTAGTCACAGTTTATTTTTTATATTTTTATAAAAATAAACAATTTTAGTTAGAAATTAATATATAATTTCATTACTAACATATATTTATCCATGCCGAATATGAATGGCATAATACAACTACAAAAGTTATCACTTTTTCTAAGTAATGTTTTTTTTTTGTTAGCAATCGAATGAGATATTATCAAAATTGTTTAATTTAAAGAAATAAGAGGCTAAATATGTAATTAAACTTTTATAAAGAATAAAACTTTGTATTCATGCAATTAGAAAGATTAAAAAAAACGCGCATTGAAAAGCATATGATAGCAACTATTGCAAAAGAAATTGGGAAAATCAACAATTATACAAATTCTTTTGAAAATATGGGTATGATATAAGATTGAGATATGTGACTCATACGTGTTTACTATCCAAAGAAAACAACAAATAATTTAGAAAGAAAAAGAAAGAGAAAGAACAATAATTTGGTTCACCCAATGCTACAATTTTCTTTACGTTGGTTTGGCACATAAATAAAGTATATGGAGTATTCCAATGGAGCTTTTCCAAAACCATGATCACAAAATTATACACAATGCAAAAATTAAAATTCATTTTTTCTTTCTTTTTTTAAGATAAACTTAGTAGACCTCATATTCGTTGCGTTGCGTGTTCCATTGAATTTTTTATTATTCCCTTAGGTTTGAAACTTTCGTTTTAGAACTTAGACCATGCTATCTTTGAATGCGATAAATAATGATTCAAGAACAAAGTCAAATTTTTATACTTTGATTTGAGAACTATATTTGCTACGTATCATTTCTTTACATTATTAATCGCACCATTGGTTTTAATAAATCTTTACATTTTTTTTCTTTTAATTCTATACACGAATATATATATATATATATATATATATGTATATGTATATGTATATATACATATCTATATATATATATATATATATATATATATATATATATATATATATATATATATATATATATATATATATATATATATATATATATATATATATATATA
>Ga0214542_1012582_pt1 | contig 10789 bp, 5 predicted proteins | sample CNSS1metaG_FD_160096 | JGI IMG/M metagenome (GOLD analysis project Ga0214542, IMG submission 160096) | Root nodule microbial communities from cowpea collected in UCLA plant growth center, Los Angeles, California, USA - CNSS1 | ecosystem: Host-associated > Plants > Roots > Nodule | place: USA...
TATATATATATATATATATAATCACCTTATACATTTAATAATAAATATTCATTATAATTTTTTATAAAAATATATAATATTTAATTATATTTATTTTATTAGTATGGATAAAAAGATATATATTATTGTACATGGACGCTGAAAGTTTTAAAATTAAGAAAATATGAGTTATTATAAATATTATGAAAATAAATATTCAAAATATATTTTAATTTATTTTTCACATGTATTTTATATTTTAAAATATTAAGATTGTAAATAAATATATTTTAATTTATTTTTCACATGTATTTTATATTTTAAAATATTAAGATTGTAAATAAATATTAAGATTATGCATGCAGATAGTCAATTAAGTGAATTATGTTTTCAAACATAAACAAATGATTATATAATGATCATAGTTGATTACATAATTCAATAAAGACAACACACATGTAATGTAAATAAATTTTGGCTAACTAACCAAGCTAATCCAACACATCGAAATAGGAGAATGGAGAGAAAGGGAGGAACAAAAGCTATGCCAGCGAACAAGGAAGAGAGTATTGGAATAAGGAAAATACAACCAAATGTGGCTAATGGGGAACACATGTTCTTTATTAGAAGTTGTAACCCATAGCCCTTTCTTCCAATGGCTTTCTTCTTCTACCATGCAACACTCAACTTGCAAAGGTGTACTAAAATGAGAGGCATTAAGAAATTATAAGAATAATCTCAATGTCAATGCAATAAAAGAGAAGCAAAGACTTAACAAGATGAATATGGCGAGAGATTTTAGGAATTTTAAGAAATTAAGATATAACATTTCAATTACTTATAAATTGAATTCTTTTTATTTTTTAAATAGTTTATTAAGATAAAGTTTATAAAATAATAATAATAATAAATGTTCATTATACACTCATTTCACATATACATTTCATAATATAAAAGAAAATTTGATTCTTCTTACTTATACATAACCAACATCAAACATGCATATTTTATATAGTAATAATACCATAGAGAATTCACCTTAAATTAATTAAAAAATAATTTAATATATAAAAATATATTTTACTGTCACATAGAAACTTTTTCTGCCATTTTATACAAAAAACACAAATTCTTAATACTTCCATCACCAATGAGGTGATTAATGTTTCCATCTTCCATTTCATTTAGTTTAGAAAAAAAAAATATCAAGATGAGTAACATTTATATGGCCAAAAACAAAATCATCATCTTTATAAACACAAAGTGTGTTTATAAGTTTTTCTCCCTATTTTAGGATGCTTTATTGTAAGACAAGCAGGGGCGGAGCTTCTATGAAGTTGGGAGGGGCCTTGGCCCCCCCAAATATTTTTTATTTTTTTTAAAATTATATATATGTTTTTGAAATTTTTAAGAATTTTGAAATTTTTTTAAATTATAAATAGTGTATTTTAAAAAATGAAGAAAATTAAATTATATTTTTTATTTCTTTAATAAAATAAAATATTTAATACTAATAAATAATAAAACATAAAATCAAATATAACAAAGAATACAAATATTTATGTTTAATTACTTTTTTTATCTATATTTTTATCTAAAAATATCAAATTGGACTAAATTGAGATTAAATTGAGACTAAAAAATAGGGGAACATCTTGATATTTTTGGAAATAGTAACCAAAAGAATAATTAAACAAAATATTTAATAAGATATTTTTTATTTTCTTTCTCATTGTCTTTTTAGTTTTTCACTCTTGTATTTTTTTTTTTGAAGAAAAAATAAAGTTAGATATATATATATATATATATATATATTCATTATTTTTGCTCTTATTTCTTATTTGTTTCTTTTCTTTCTCGAATAACAAGATGTAACTCTCTTGTCTACTTGATAATGAAATATTAGTTTAATAGTTATTAAAATTATTATTTTTTATCTCATGAGTATCTTGTATATTCATTTTTTATTATTATAAAAGTAAAAAATAATGTATTATGTGACTTGACTACCATATATTTCTCTTTTAATAATTATGTCTCTTAATTTTTTATTAGATTATAACAAATTATTTTTTAATATATTTTAAAAAAAAGTATATTGATGAAGAATAAAATAATAAATGTTTTTTTAGAAGTGATACAAGAAAAACTACGTGAAGATGAAAAACAACATAGATTCTACTTCTTCACATAATTTGAAACATTATACTAATGATTCAATTGTTCAGTTACATAAGTTATTTTTTGAAAACATTATACTAATGATTCAATCAAAATCAAATAACCATATTACTTTGGCCCCTCCAACATTCTTGATCAAGATCCGCCACTGAAGACAAGTATGACCCAAATGGCCTTTACCACCGTAGTGATAAATTATATTGTCATATTATTTGTCATTGTTTTTATCTTTTTCTTTTACCTTTTCACACTATTGTTTCACTTCTGAGAACAAAATGTCTCTTTGAAATTTCCTTTATGACTATGAAAATAGGAATTAGATGTTGTTATATTCACTTCTGGGAACAAAGCATAACCAATTTAGTCTCATGGATGTTGTTGCATTCACTTTTGGGAATGAAGCATAATCAATTTGGTCTCATGATTTTTCATTAAAAATTTTGTTTGGCCATGAGAAGACATTAAGATGCTTTATTTTTACCTTCTTTTTTTTTCTTTTTTTTAGAGTATCATCAAGACCCATTGCATCTAGATGTATTTCAACCTTTAATACTCAAGAAAATGAGTAATTTTTCCTTGTAATATCAAAAGTCACAAATTCAATTTTTGTAAGGTTTGACTTGTTTAAAATTGACTCATAAAATATTGATAATAATCAAATTTTATTTATGAAACTATAAAATTAATATAAACAATAATAATAATATAAGACAAATATAAAAATTGATAAAGTCAAATAATATTTTATCACAAAAAGAAGAATATAAGAAAAGATTGACAATAAGGAAAGGATTAGAAATAGCCTGAACTGAGGTATGCAAAGCATTATCCTGAAAGAGAAAAATGTTTCTACTTACTCAGTTGTATAACCTTCGTGCAGATAACATGTTATAAAATAAATGAGAGAAATAGAATAGAGAGTAGAGACTGATTTTCTGTGTGTCATTTATCAATAGGAGAAGTCCCTATTTATAGATACAAAAGGCAACCCAAGGGATACAACTCAATGGTTACAATACTAATGATAACATCAATAACAATCAATCATAGGTAATTGCTAGCAACTCAATGGACATCCATAAATTTCATAACATTTTTAACATTATTAACTAATTAAAAATTATTCACATAACTTTAAAAATAATTGCACATGAACATTATAATTAATGCATTAATTTCCAATATTAAGTTTTTTTAATGTTTTGTTAATGATAGACATTTTTATATTTATAATTTATTATTTATTAAATTATTTAAAGTTATTTATCGTTTTAACTTTTAATATATAGGATGTTTATTTGCTTTTTCATATGCACATTTTACTAATTAATGTACCCTTTTAATTTATGTAAAATCACTTTATTTACTTTTACTATTTTATCTCACCAAATAACAATGTCAAAACAAAATCTCTTCTCTTGTCCTACTCAAGGGGTGCAATAGGTTTGTTTTTCCCTCCCCTCAACTGATTGTAAGGCCCCCTATAAGACTATGCTATCTCTTCCTCCTTGCAGGTCCAAGCACAAGGCGAGCCTATCCTTGGGATCTTAGCTTTCTTTGCAGGAGGGGGCCCAAACCACCGTTTCACTAGCTCTTTCGACATCTTGCTGAGAATATGGATCTGTATCCGTCACTCACTCTATTAGGCGGCTACCTGATCGTTAACAAGTAGAAAAGTAGTTTCACAATGCTAGATCCTGCTTCTTTCATGGTCCAAAAGAGCAAGTTGGAACAAACCTATCTAAACCCATCCATCTTCATTCGATCGGTATGGTCTAAAATCTCTTTCGGTGCTCGTATTACATTTGTATATTAAATTTAAAACTAAAAACATATTAATGTATAAAATAATTAAATTATATTATAATAATTAAATTTTTAGTGAAAAAAGTAACGTTATAAATATGGAGACATATAAGTATAAGTATTAATAGTTAGGTTAAATTACTTTTTGGTCTTTCTATTTGTTAAATAAGGTCAGTTTGGTCCTCGAGTTTTTTTTTTTGTATCAATTTAGTCCTCCTTTTCTTAAAAATGATTCAATTTAGTCTTTACCGTTAGTTTGACCATATGGTGTTAAAGTCAACGCCACATGTCAATTTCTGGTTTTTTTGAATTTTTTGAATTTTTTTTAATTATTTACATGTGTCACTTCACAGTTGTGCCACGTGTCAAAATGATTAATTTGGTCCCTAGATCTGTTTTTAATTTTAATTTAGTCTCAATTTTTGTAAAAATGAAGCAATATTGTCTCTCCTTAAATTGATACTCAATTTACAGTTTTTATAAATCTTATGGTGATATTCTTACTAAAATTAATGTTTTTATTAAATATTTCTAGAAATATTTTAAATTAACTTTAAATTCTATAAAAAATATTAAACTTTGGTGTTGTTTTAAACTTGAAATTTAGTTCCTAAATTTATGTGTCACAAGTTATTTGATTTTTAATCTTCACTAAATTTGTATAATATGATACAATTGATGTCTTTATATATGATGACAAAATTGTTAATTGTTGAAATTAAGTTTGGGGTTTAACTTTGTTTTTAATAATAAAACTAAAAAAAAAAACTTGTTTAAAAATATTTTTACAAATATTTAATAAAAATGTCAATTGAGTGTCAATTTAAGGAGGGACAATATTGTTTCATTTTTACAAAAAATGGGACTAAATTAAAACTAAAAACAAATATATGGACTAGATTGAATCATTTAAGGAGGGACAATATTGTTTCATTTTTACAAAAAATAGGACTAAATTAAAACTAAAAACAAATATATGGACTAGATTGAATCATTTTGACATGTGGCACAATTGTGGGGTGACACATGTAAAAAAATTCAAAAAAAAAGAGAAATATAAAAAAATTCAAAAAAACCAGAAAATGACACATGGTGTTGACTTTAACACTGTTTGGTCAAAATTAACAGCAAGGACCAAATTGAATCATTTTTAAGAAAATGATGACCAAATTGAGACAAAAAAAAATTAAGGATTTGATATTACTTGACAAATAGAAGGACCAAAAGAGTAATTTAACATAATAGTTACATTGCAGTTTTTTTCCAATAACAATAAATAATACGAATTAATTTTTTAATTTTTTTTCATTTATATTTTTTTTCATTTTTATACATTATAATTATTATACTTAAAATTGATATTTAACTTTTAAGATCATAAGATTCTATTATTTTATATCTTATTTGTCTATTTAAATCTGTGATCGTAATTTTGTAAAATGGATAAAATTGTATATAACTTTTCATTTTAATAGTATAATACCACTAAAATAAATTATTTCATTATGAACATTCATAAGATAGATGTACGGTATAGATCACAAAGGTTAGAAAAAACCACTTAAGGTCGAGAACCTTGTCCTGCAGGAGCAAGGTGAGGCCGCATACTTCTCAACCTGGTGTATACGTCCACCATAATAGAGAACCAGCCAGTACATGGTTGTTGATTACCAAAGCCAAAAACCTATTACAGAAACTTAACCGCAAGCTTATGAACATAATACTATACAAATGATCGAATGCGAACCATCCCAAACATACACACCCCATGCAACTAATCGATATAAAGAAAATGACTATGCGACATAAGTAAAAGCGATGGTCGGTAACATGGCGGTAGACCGGTATATACTCAACCCTCTCCCCTTTTCCCACTCTTAACTTAGACAAATATAAGACAAACTTCTGGAAAAGCTTCTGCTAGAAAATTGGCCCACAAAGATAGGCCCAAATACCCTCAATCAAAGGGCCCAAAGCCCAAAGCCAACAAGAGTAATTAAGGTAAGTCAAAGGTAAAAATTTTATTATAAATACAAGTAGACCCCTGCAACTAAGGACACACATTTCATTAATCAGTAATATGAGATTTTACTTGGAGAAAAGCTTTGTGTTGACCTATGAGTTGCAGTTCCTTTTTAAAGATAACCTCCATTTTGGACACACAAAGAGCGGATACCAAAACCCATTGTGAAGTTCATAGTCCGCGGCAAGGTATCATCTTGATCCCGTAAGAACAATTGACGCACATCGTGGGGCCGACTAATATCTCACAACGAAGCCTAAAGACACTTCTAAATGGTTTCCACCCGTAGTAGGATGGTAGGAGCAAAGGAGGGAGGCCCATCCCAAGTCAATTTGGTGGCGATCCTCGAAGGACAAGCTAAGATGCATCTAGAGTTCATGGAATTCAAGAATAGAAGCGTCATAGAGATGGAAGCATTGAAATAGTAGAACTCGCAACTGAAGAGAAAGATAGATGTTGAAGCAGCCCATAACCAAATGAAGGAGAAGGAAATTCTTGTTGATTCCAAAAATCCCTTGTACGCTAATAGCACTCTTTTTGCAGAAGAAGAAAGTGAGTACAACCCAATCCCCCACACTGCGGCTACTACGCTCACCATCGCTGCCAACAAAGTTAAGCGTTGGCATCCTTTCGTCAATGGTATCACGGAAACGCCATTGCCCATGCAATGAGAGGCCTTCACCTTGGAATGATACGACAAGGATACAAACCTAGATGAGCACATTTTTGTCTACATAACCCTAGTAAGCCTCTACTCAACATAAGACACCATCATGTGTAAAGCGTTCCCCACGACACTTAAGGGTCCTGCATTGGAATGGTTCACTTCAATATTGTCATACTCTATCGACTGCTTTGAAACCCTATCCAGTTTGTTTTCCACCCAATTCGTTGGCATCCGCTCCCATCCAGTGACTTCTTTATCGCTTCTCAACGTCAAGCAAGAAAAGGATGAGACATTCAAAGCCTTCATCGACAGATTTAGCATGCTAGCGCTAAAGATAAAAAATCTAACCCATGAGTTCTTCTTGCAATACATGGCCACGACCTTGAAACTAGGTCCCTTCGTCGACAATTTGTGCATGAATCCTCCGACTATTATGCATGAGGTACGATTGCGAGTCGTAAACTACATAAGGGTGGAGGAAATGAGAGATTTGAGGAACAAGATGTGCACAGAGGATAGACAAAATGAAATGAAAGGAGTAGACAAAGAAACAATACAAAAAGGGGGACCCAACCTAGAGAGCTCATACCACCTCGGTATTCAAGATATGCCTTCCTTAACGTGTCAAGGTCACGGGTCCTCGAGGAAGCCTTGTAAACAGATCTTATACCCCTGCCACGGATGTCGTTAAACCCTTTAAAAGTGGACATGAGTAAATACTGTAAATACCACCACAATAATAGTCATATCCCATAAGAATGGGTGACATGAAGCAACAAAATAGAAGAGCTATTACGAGTTGACCACCTTAAACTCTTCGTTTAGAAGGAAGATGAAGGAAGCTCAAGGGCAGAAATCAAGCACTTCGATAACCGATATCAACCAAGGAATGACAAGGAAAAATAAGCCAAAAGAGAGGAAGAGACACCCAAAGAGGATAAGCGTTTGGACGAAATACCACCCTTAAGGGGAACAATAAATATGATATATGGAGGGTTTGCAAGAGGAGGAGCCTCATCATCAGCCATGAAACAACATCTACAGAACATACAATCAATAAATGTAATAACACACGTGTTTTGAAGAAGAAGAAGAATGTTGCCAATTACCTTCACAGATGCCAACTTTCAAGGAGCACATCCAAACCAAGACGACCCAATGGTAATCACCATTGAAATTGAAATATTTGCGGTAAAGAAAGTCTTTGTTGACCAAGGTAGTTCAGTGGACATCCTTTACTGGAAGACGTAAAAGAAGTTGCAACTACAAGAAGAGGCCATGGTACCCATATGATGAGTCGGTATACAAATTCTTCGGAGAAAGAGTATGCACCAAGGGGTGTGTAGACGTGCACACAATATTCAATGAGGGCACTTTGTCAAAGAAAATACATGTGCAATACCTTGTTGTTGATGCACATACATCTTACAACATTCTATTGGGAAGACCCTCACTTAACATATTAGGGGTCGTAGTGTCCACTCCCCACCTTGCCATGAAATTTCCATCAACATTTGGCGATATTAACACCATACATGAGGATATTACTAGCAAAAGAGTGTTATTTAACTAGTGTGTGGCCTTCAACTACCACTTTAACGACCAACAATATTGAACAAGCACTAGATGCCAGAACCACCTTAGCTAGAAAGGATTTGGATCCCAAAATAGGAAGTGAGATGTAGATCAAACTTGTGGGTGAAACAAATGGCTTCCATTTATCTGAGGGAAGAAATCTAAAAATAGGTACGACTATGAACAAGGAGTATGAAACAATAGTAGACCAATCCCCAACACAAAATGCAGATTTATTTGCCTATCGACCTACTAGGTGTTAATCCCAAAATCACTTCCCATAAGTTGTTTGTCTTTCGAGAGGTTTGACCTATATTACAAAAGAAAAGGAAGTTAGGAGCGATAAGCGGTCATGGAAGAAGCCACCAAGCTATTAGATGCCAGATTTGTAAGAGAAGCCCATCACACCACCTGGCTGGCCAACATGATGTTAGTAAAAAAGTCAAGTGGAAAATGGCAAATGTGTGTTTATTACACTGACTTAAATAAAATGTGCCCCAAAGAGGCATACCCACTGCCCAACAATGACAGGTTAGTTGACGAAGCTGTAGGCAATTGTATACTAAGTTTCCTAGATGCCTACTCTGGCTACAACCAAATCCCTATGGTAGAGGTTGTGATGAGATACCTCTAGCCAAAGGACCTACAAGAAGAGCTATGACTAGGATGATACAGGAAGAATGAGCCTCCTTTGAGCATGCAAGGCCTAATTTGAAACTCACATGGGCTAAGGAGGATATGAAAACCTAGCCTAAGACTCTTTGTTTGTAAATATTAGATTATGATTTAATTTTTGGCCTTGTATTTTGGGCCAAGTAGTAAAGGGAATTTCATTTTGGGCTTTGTATAATGAGCCAAAATATAATAGGAATGTTATTCAACTTAAGTCAACTTAGGTCAAAGCCCAAGGTTGACTACATGGGACGCATAAAGAAGAACTTGACCAAGGGTCAAAGAGTAGTTTTGAAATTTAATGAGTAAGACTTTAGTGAAGTAGTAGCCATGTGGCACTCTCTTAATGGAGAGGATTTGCTAAGAATAGTGGCCAAGTGTCATTCGGTGAGTGGAGAAGATTCTCTCGTGTATTGACCACATGTCCACCTCTCATTGGAGAGGATTTCTAGCTAAATCTCCAAGCTTTCTAAGATGACTCTTTTATGGGTTTGCTCATCTAGGTTTAAGACAACTTACTCCTATAAATAAAGAACTTAGGACCATTGTAAATTCATTCATGAATATAGTAGATATACTTTGTTGAGATCACTCCAGACACCTCTCTTTTTGTGAATCAACTTAGGTTAGAGTTTCCCTTAGTGGTTTCTTCTAGTCTCCTTCCCTGAGTGTTGGCCTAATCGCATTTGAGAGCTCCTCCAAACACCATAGTTGAACCACCTCCTCCTTTCTCCTAGCTCCCGCAACTTCATCCATTCCATGGAAGTCTCCACCAATTTCGCAAGGCTTCCTCTCTCTTGAGATAGACTCATCACATGGTATCTAGAGCTTTGGTTGAGCAAGCTTCTCTTCAAGAGATAAGTTCATCTTCTTTGTTTTCTTTCAATTTTCGTGTTGTCCATTAATTTCCTTTCTTGTCTTGTTGTTTTTCTTCCATTCACCTCATTGGTTATATTGTTCTTACCATTTTTCCTTTGGAACCATTTGGCCATTGTGCCTACGAGCTCAACCATGGTGAATTTGTTTGCCTTTTCACATTTTCGTTTGAGTCTTGTTCATCTTATGTTTCATCTATTTTGAGTCATTTTAATTTTCTAATCCATGTTTTTTTCTAGAGTCATGTTTAGTCCAATTATGTCTTGAATCCCATTGTTTAGCCTTTTAATTTTCCTTTCGTTTGTTGTGTTTTATATGGTTGTTTTGATGTAGTATTTTGCTTCTAAAATACACCTTCTCTTCTCCCTTGGAGCCTTGAAAATGCAACTTCTCTTCTCCCTTGGAGCCTTGAAAATGCACATTCTCTTCTCCCTTGGAACCTTGAAAATGCACCTTCACAACTAGATAACCTTGGTTATCTAATGTCTAATGGAAAGTTTTCTTGTTCTTGCTTAATCACCTAAGTTTCATTTTCGACTTCTAATGTGATTTGTGTGCTTTCATTTGTTTTTTGTTTGCATTTGAGTTTATACTTGTTAATTAGTTTTTAACAAGTTACTTAAAGTTAGGTTTCTATTGTGTTTGTTTCAAGTTGTTACTCTTAGTTTTTGCTGATGAAGGATTATCTTGTTCCTTTTTAAGATTGTTGAATATGGTGTGAGTTGATTAAGAAAGCTAAGCGAAATCCCCACTGGACATTAAGATAGCAAGCTATCTAGATGTGAAGGTTCCTTTCACAAAGCTCAAGAGAAGAAGATGATGGATTGATTCAAAACAAAAAGGAAATGGAAGACACATAAACCATAGAAAATCAAGAACAATCAAAAGAAGAAGAAAACATAAAATGGAAAGGAAAGAAATGGTAAAAATGTGAGAAGCACGCCACTACAAGGCTAGGCTAGAAGCCATGACAACCTTGAAGATGAGTGGATGTGTGCCGCCACTTGCTA
>Ga0214542_1012585_pt1 | contig 10787 bp, 9 predicted proteins | sample CNSS1metaG_FD_160096 | JGI IMG/M metagenome (GOLD analysis project Ga0214542, IMG submission 160096) | Root nodule microbial communities from cowpea collected in UCLA plant growth center, Los Angeles, California, USA - CNSS1 | ecosystem: Host-associated > Plants > Roots > Nodule | place: USA...
CTGTTGCTAAAACCTCTCAAATATCTTTTAAAATAAAGATAAAGATAAATATTCAAAGATATTTGGAGAGATATAAACTATTTGACAAATATAGTTGGTTAATAATTTATGATATAATTAAATAAATAAATTATTTAAAGATATCTGATAAATTATCACCAAATAATATTTTTATTAATTTTCTAAATAACCCATTTTCAATCCTGTAGTCCAAATTTGCTGGGAAATCCAAAAAGATGAATATTTGCATTTAAACCCCCTTCTTTGACCAGTCTTTGACCAGATTTGAATATTTAACCAGAATTTGACTAGTTGACCATTTGGCTGTCCATTGAGAAGCTGACACATGGCATCTCCTTCTTCTCTCACATCAGGCCAATTCTCTCTCCTCACTTAGGGTTTGCTACTGCAACATACTTGCTAACGTGAAGGATGGTGGTTTCATAGTGGCTGCTGCCATTTCATTTTCGGCGTGCCTGCTTAAAGGTGCGTGAACGCTGCTGATGCGTTTATGGTGGACATGGTTGGAGTCGCAAGTGCTGCAATGGAGTTTGCGCAAATCTTTAGCAGTGAAGATGGTGGTTGCCGTGGCCGAATTGGTTGCTGCAGAGATGAAAAAGCGTGATGGTGATGGTGTGTGGTGTCTGCCGGCGAGGTCCGTGAATGGTGGCTGGCAGCTGCCATGGTGATGGTAGGAGAGGAGGAAAATTAGGGTTAGGGTTCCATTTTGGGAGATGGAGGAAGATGATGACATGGCAGTGTTTCATTGGTGTAGATGTGTTTGCAAGGATTAATGCCACGTGGCTTGTTCTGGTTGGCTAATTTTAAAAGTTGAGGATTGTCACATGGCAACATCTGAGTGAATGGAGTTTAAGTGGTAAGAGGGGTGAAAATAGAAAAAGATAGGAGTGTAGAAGTAGATTTTTTACAGCTTATTTGGAAAAGGGGAGTGTATATGTAATTTAGGGGGTGCAAAAGTGATTTTTCCATAACTTGCTAATTTCAACCTTATTTAAAGGTGGTTTGTAACTTCAATCAATTTATTTTCCCAAATGAGCTTAATCTTAACTTCAGTTGCATCAACAAACGTTAAAATATCCAAAAATAATTTATGCAGCTAAAAATCATTTTTTAAGACATTTTTATCATACAAGCTCAAAAAGCCTAATTATCAGAATTGTCAATTAAATCACTCTTTAAGCACACAAATTCAATTAAATCCCCATAATTAAACATTAAATGAGGGCAAAAATACGCAGTCATCATTTATATTTTACATTAAACTTTATTCAAACTTTATTTTAAAATTATAAATATATAGATTAATAAATTTATATTCGAAATATTTGTATAACATTCTATATCAACAATATTTTAGAGTTGGCTTAAAAATAATAATTTTATAAATTCAAATGTAAAGTTTTAAAACAATTTTATAACAAATTAAAATAAATATATTAAAAATTTTAATATTAAATACAATTAATATTATTAAAATATTTAATAAAAATATCAATTTTAATAAAAATAATCATAACATCATATAAAAGTAAAATTTGGTCTAAATTTGGAGCGTCTGAAATTGAAAATTTTTAAAAATATTTGGGACTCAAATCAAATCAAATTAACAAATATGAGGACCAAATTGAGATCCATACAATAATTTGACATGTGTCACCATATTAGATTGACATGTGGCACACTATAGGCGTGACATGTGGCATAAATATTTTAAAAAAAATTCAAAAAATTCAAAAAAACGAGAAGCTGACACGTGACACCTACTTAACGGTGTTAGTTCTATACTAACAGAAAGTACCTAATTGATACTAATTTATAAAAATGTAGACCTAATTGAGACTAATAAAAATACGAGGACCAAATTGAGATTTTGGTACAAAAACGAGAACTAACGAAGTATTTTAACCAAAATTGGTTATTTGAACTTTGTTTGAAATTTATGAATGTTAGGTACTATATTTTATTTGAATATATGGTTAAAATATGTTGTTAAATATATTTTTTTTTGTAAATATCCATAGGTGTCCGTGAATATTAAAAAAATATATGAGTACCCGTATAATGGATACCCACAATGATATGGGGATGAGTATGAGGCAAATATTTATTGAGCGGGTAGGGTACAAGAGAGCTACTACTCGTACCATACTCGCCCTATTAATATCCTTAGTGCTAAGTTTGCATGACTTAGTTTGATTTTGGTAGAAGTTGTGCCAAGATGACATAACTTTAGTTTAAAATACTTTGAACTAAAGTTGCGTCAACTTACCATGAATTCAACTTTAAAAATGTTTTGAACTAAAGTCGTGCTACCTTGACACAACTTCTTCATATTGAAATTGTGTTATCCTGATATGACTTATCCACTTTCATATTTTTTTTTTCAAATTTATCCATTTTAGTAATTTAAAAAAAAACGAAAAAAATCCTTACTATGGATATTTTATCTTCTATTAAAATAACTAAAAGTAGTTCTCTTAGTATTATGATCAAAGTATATTTTATTTTATTGCATGTGGTCTCCTTATTAACACTTTAATATATTTTATTTTATTGACGTTGTTTTATTATATTCGTTGAAATGATTTTAGTAATGAGGATGAATATTTTATTATAAGAAAATAATTATATTTAAATCCATGATATGAAAATAATTATATTAGAAGCATGATATCATTTTCTTTATTGTATAGTTTTGGTTCTATTGAATCTATATCAACATACAAATGGGAACTAACAAATAGCAACCTTTTCAATTAAATACTATATATCACACATTTCAATTCACAAAATTTTATCTAAAAAAGAAAAAACGCTTACATGTCACACTCTCCTTTTTTTACACTTGGAAAAAATATTCAAAAACAAAATCAATTATCTCTCTTTCCACTTTCTCCATGTATCCCACCGCTTCTTTTTCCTCTCTCTCCACTTTCAAATTCCATATTCAATTCTCTCTCTTAAACCTCTTCTCTCTCTTTCTGACTTTTCATTTCTCATTCTCGCTTCATATTCTTCTCATTCTCACTTTCTCATTCTCTTGCACGACTTTCTTCTGATTTTTGTCGCTCTTTCTTAGTCCATCGAAAAGTGTAAGACCCGTGAAAATTAATTAATTAATAAATGTGGGAAGAAAGAGCCTTTATGGCATTAAATATTGTTTGATGTGATGTGGAAAAGTGCTTGCTCATGTGGTTGAGAGTACTTTGATTGTGTCAAAGGACTTGGGTTCAAGTCTTATGTATGCCAATTATGTGTCATTTGATTTATTATTATTTTGTTTTGGTAATGTAATTGTGAATGGTGAGTGATAATATAGTCATAAGATTATAATGGTTATCACAAAATGTGCATTTAGGTGACCTGTGTTGAAGTTGAGCGACAGAGATTGCGAAATTTGGGCCATTTTGAGTGCAACTTCTCGTCCAGGCGAGAAGTTTGAGTTATGAGCTAAGGACACTCTCACATAGGCGAGATTGGCTCGTGTAACATCCCTGGCACTCTCACATAGGCGAGAGTGGCTCGTGTAACATCCCTGGCGTACCACGCCCAGAGCATGTTAGGTTACTACAGCCCGATGCACCCCAACCCCTCACCCTTCTCCGTCCATTCATACTGGGTGGGTTGTTGCCAGTGGGAATCGAACCCCCAACCTGGAACTTGTTCAGAAATACTGTAATGAAAGGAACATAGGAGTTTGTCGCTAGGTATTTGACCAAATAGGATCGTCCAGTTCCTATAGAACCTATCACTAAAATACCCCTACTAAACAGGAATATACGTCTTTCTACTAATAAGGATGTATTGAATTCATAAATCATTAGATACTTTTTTTGAATGTCAACTAAGTATCGTAAGTAAATTGCCTCTTAAGCGAGATAACGTGGAGAAGCCATTGTCTTAAGCTCACTCAGGCGAGGTGAACTAGCCTAAGCGAGGCTGAGGGCTTAGCTTGGGCGAGAGTCCCTAGCTTAAGCAAGTTTATGCAAATTTTCATGTTTATGTGTGCTTGTATGTGTGATTTGGCTGTTTTATCCTAAGTATAGGAAGTATATGCATGTGGGGTAGTGTTTGGGCTTGAAGGACTAAGTCCAATAGTGGTCTGGGATGTGCTGGATGGTTGGACACATGATGGGCATGGAACTGGTTGAGTTTCCGTCGGCTACTAATGGGTGAGGAGTCCTTGGTATAGTAATTACATGTGTCGGGCGCATGATGGGCAAGGAACTGTTATGTTCCCGTCGGCTACTATTGGACGAAGAGTCCATAGTATGGTGATTGCGTGTGTGTCAGGGTCCAAGTTGAGAAGACTTGGATGTTTTACTACAGACGAGGAGTCTGTAGGGCAGGACAATGAGCGAGATAGGCTCATAGGGTTGGACCACGAATGAGTTAGTTTCGTGGGAGCATAGTGAAGTCCCAAGATCTAGTTCATGCATATGACTCATGAAGGACTATGAGATCATGGTTGGGTAATTTGGAAAAAATGACATATTTAGTCACTTTATTTTGGGTTGGGTGTCATATTTATTTCATGTATCGGTTTATATATTGTGCATAGCTCACCCTTTCTGTGTGTGTGTGGCGATGATCGGGTAACTCGTTATCTGGGAGCAGATGATTTGACAGGTGGGCCAGGAGATGTCTAGAGGCGGAGAGTAGGGGCTACCTGGGCTTTTGAAAGCATTTTTTTTTGTTTTAAGATTTTGATGTAACTTTAATTATGTTGAACTTTGGTAAATTTTGTAATAGAATAATTGTGAACATTTGGATTACGTTACAGTTATAATTTTGTTTAAATTTCCCATGTTTTGGGAAATGACAGTATATTAAATGAGGTGTTTAATTTTCTTTTCTATTTATTAAAAGTTCGTAATATTCCTTAGGGATGTTACAAGTGGTATCAGAGCAAAATTTTTGAAAATATTTTTAAATATTTTGGGGCTAGTGGGGAGTGAGCTTATTGATGTGGTTGTTTGTTGTGTGTTTGTGTTGAATGTTGAAAAGGTGTGAGTGGTTTTGTTTGACTAAGTGATTGATTTTTAACAGTTGAATGTGGCGTATCCAGGCTACGGTTGCTAACAGGAGGAGAAGGAGTAGTGGCGCTGACGACATCGCGGAGGCTATTCACCGGATGGTGGATGCGATGCAAACACTTGCGGTAGCGCAGCCTAGAACAGCCATTGCACCTGTCAGGGTGTCGACTATGGAGGACTTCTTGCGCCACAAACCAGCGGAGTTCAATGGCAAGGTCTCTCCAGATGCAACAGATGCTTGGCTCCGCAAGTGTGAGAAGATTTTTAAAGTGATGAATTGCCCTGATGAGCAGAAGTTACTTTTCGCCACTTATCTATTGAATGATGACGCAGAGTATTGGTGGACGGGAATGCAATAGCAGATGCAGACCCGAGGTGAACAGGTGGAGTGGATTAGCTTTAGGACGCGGTTCCTGGAGAAATATTTCCCCGACACAGCCAGACAGGACAGGGAGGCAGAGTTCCTCGCATTACAGCAGGGAGATATGACAGTGCAAGAGTACATGAATAAATTTTAGCATCTGGCGAGATACTATTCACAGAATATTAAGAAGAGTGGAGGTGTTTGAAGTTTGAGCGGGGACTCAAACATGAGTTGAAGAAGGTGGTAACACCTTTGAGGGAGAGGAGATTCCCAGTCTTGGTGGAACAGGCCAAGAGTGCCGAACACCTGGAGAAAGGCCCTAGTCCGGTTATCCGACATCAGAGGAATGTCGTAGAGGCGAGGCACATGAAGAAGCCTTAAAACTGACCATAGGCATCTCAGGGTCCCACTTGCTACGAGTGTGGCGGACCCCACCTGAAGAGAAATTGCCCCCAGAGAAATTGCTACCAGTCTTCTATCTTTATTACCGCGATTTTTTTTTTGTTAACGCTTTTTTTTGTTTTATTTTTTTTTTTTCAACAAGTCGAATTTTATTTATTCTTAATCTTATTAACTTCTTAAAAGTTAATTATCATTTTACGAATTATCATTTTATAATTATCATTCTATAATTAATATTTTTTTAATTCGTAATTCATTTTAATTTTTTTATTCCCAAGCGACTGCATTAATTATGAAGTAGTCTATCCAGTAAGTACGGACTCTTCGAACAGCTATGACTTATCATATTCTCTTTATATATATTCCCAACCTATGTTACGCATTACCAACTACCGAGTGACAAATCTTCTTTTTCTTCTCTTAACTATTATATTCTTTTACTAATCTTCTTCATCACCAATCTATTATCGTGCAATGGCAATGGCATCCATCGCGACCCCACAATCTATACTGTCTGCAAAACTTATTGGCGGATTCCTTACTATGTTTCTTAAGGACAAGGTTTCTTTTTTATTCCTTGACATTTATTTTTTATCTTTATTTTGATTTCTTTATTCTTCCCTTGCTAATCTGTGAAGGCTTTTGGACACGTCGACCAACTGTTCATAATACGATATGGGAAGGACATTGGTTCAGAGTGAACCGTTGTTGATTACGAAAGTAATGTTCACCATGTTACCTACAACATGGATATTCACACTCCACTGATTACCGAAGGTTGGAATGATTTAATATCTTTCTATGCAGATAAGTCTGACAAATTGGTTTTGTTCAAATACGTCAGAAATACTTCTTTCCAACTCCACGTCTCTAAGCGTTCTACAGACTCACTACTCCGAGCGAATTTCCTAAACCATATTTGCATTTGTCGTCCTCTCAGTATGTCAAATTTAATTCATTTTCAAGTTCAACTATCTAGATACTACTCTAAAGCCAGCCACTTGGTTAGTTTTAATTTTTTTTTAATTATTTGTTTACATTCCTTCTTATTAAGCCTTAATAAGTAATATGCCTTCACATTATGTTTCCAGTATTTGAAAAAAGAATTTGCGAGTTATTTTCAAAATAGTGGACTTTCATCTGTTGTTCTACACGGACCAAGGTGCCAAGTTGAATGTAAATTGATCATAAGATGCCGGTCTGTAAAGTTAGGAGTTGGCTGGAAGAATTTTTGTGCTCTTCATGAACTATTTGCAGAGGATCATAGTGAAACTCTTTTTTGAAGTTGAAAGCGATAAACCAAACATTCATATCAAAGTTCATTATCCTTTAATTTGGTTTAAAAGTTGAACATTTACTATGCTATTTTGTTTTGGAACTTCTTATATATATATATATATATATATATATATATATATATATATATATATATATTGCAGTTATGTGTTTTTAAATTTAAACTGAACTTTAATATGTTTATGTATGTGGATGTATATTTTGTAATTTAAACTTGATATATCAAGTTATGTGTTTTTTCTTTTTATCGCTATATATTTTGTATATTTTTTAATTTTGTTATTTTAATTTCGCAGTTCTTTGATAAAAAATATGAAATCAGATTTTAGAAACTAATCTCAATAAATGATAATTATAATTTGAAATAATCAAATTAATTATCATGCCATCTAAATTCAAAATTAAAACAGCAGTCCAAACATTAAATATTATTTATTCTTTTTTAAAAAAGAGTTTAACGTAAACATGAAATTTTAATTCTCAGAACATTCGGTTGCCTACATCATTCGAATTTAACCTAATCCTTTAATATTTAATTTTTTTATATAAAATAATTTAAATAATATTACAGTGTCAATCAATATTCAGAGTCATTAATATTCGCACTGCTCGAGGTAATGATTATTGAACCAGTGTTATATGTATTTAATTTGCTGCTTCATCTTCCACACATTTTCATTATTGAACTGATTCAGATTCTTGATCATGGTGCAGGTTTTCAACTGGTGTTCAATTCTCAATAAAATCATGATTGCAATCTCAAAATTCTCAACTGCTCTCTTTCATATTTTAATCAGCACCGTCTTTGCTCACCATTACGTCTTTTCACATTTCAAAATTCTGAACTGCTCTCTTTCACAACCTTTAAATTATCTACTAATGAATAATAATTACGATGGTTGATCAGTGTGGAGGTTTTACTTCTCAATAAAATCATCATTCGAATTTCAAGATATCTCAATTGCTCTCTTTCATATTTTTATCAGAAGTCTCTTTGATCACCATTACGTCTTTTCAGTTCACTTCTCTTATCTAGCTCTTATCTTCTTCGTTTCTGCATCGTCTTCTTTTATCATCATCTACAACAAGCTTTTATCTTCTACATTTTAGAAAGGTATGTATGTTCTTATTCAAGATTTCTTTCACCAACACTCTTTTTATCTTCTATGTTTCATGATCATCGTTTCTCATCAATCGTTTCAACATTTCACTTTACACCCTGTCTTTTTTCAACTTCTTCTCCATTACATAAAGGTACGCATGTCCTAATCACCAAATATAAGAATACATTACCTAATACCATCTTCTTCTCCATTTCATTTTTAGGTTAACAGATGACCACTAAACAATGCATACTTGGTGAAAGTTCCATTCTTTCTGCCAAGTGGAAGGGTGGTTTCTTTGTTATTTTCCTCGAAGAACAGGTTTGTGTAATATTTCACATATTCCAATTTTGACTACCATTCTTATATGATTTTCTTTTGTTTTGTTTTGATGGTCTTCCTGTTTTGACAAGGATTTTGGGTTCGTGAACCGTTTGTTTACGCCATGAACTCGGTCAACGTTAGACTATTTCCGATAACAAGGGTAATGTTCACCATGTTACCTTCAACATGGATATTTATAATCCAAGGATTACTGAAGGGTTGTGTGAACTAAGAAATTTTTATCATTTACAACCACCCAAACTTTGTTATTTAAGACACACTAGAAATTCGACTTTTGAAATATACCTTTACCAACATTGTTCAGAGTCAAATGTTCAAAAAATTTGAAGTCATGTTCGAACAAATGCTCCTCTTACAAGGCCCAACTTAATTCATTTTGAGTTCAGACTATCTAAAACAAACTGCAAATCAAGTTTTTTGGTAAGGTTTCATGACCAAACTTGTTGTTTTCTCTCCTAATATTCTCTATTAATACCTTATTTTGATTTTATATTAATTCTTCTTATTTTGTTCTACAGGATTTGAATTCAGACTTATGTAAATATTTTTGCAATAGTCAATTGTTAGATATTGTCCTTCATGGTCCAAAAGCACAAGTTCAATGCAAGTTGTTGATAAGGGCTAAGTCTGTCAAGATCGGCAGTGGATGGAAAAAATTTTGTGATGTTCATGGACTAGAGGAAAGAGACATAGTTATCTTTGAGGTTGACGGTGAAAACAGAAACCAGGATGTCATTGTTCTATTTAATATAGATGAATATTATCATCGCGACTGAACATCCATTTACTGTTCGTATGAATTTTTATTTTATTTTATGATGTTTTATATATATGTTTTATGCTGTTCATTTTCAACTATATTATTGCCAGTTTAAAAAGTTGTCATTTAATTCAACACTGCTCCATATCTTTTTCCACAATTAAATATCTTTGCCATTTATTTAATGTCAGACACCAAAATGTCTTATCAGTTAGTATTTTTTTAAAATGATTTTTTAATTTTAAATTTGATTTTTTAACTGTTGATTAAAATGACTTGTAATATTTTTTTCATTTTTTATGCTATTCAAGACAGTTTTGCAGTTACTTAATGCCATACTCAACCGTCCAAACTCTCCGTCGTCTTTTCAATTTTAATAATTTGTAAACTCTGGTCTTAAAACTGTGTAATGTTATTGTTGTTTGTACTTCTCGATATATTTTGTATATATTCGTGCAGATCTTTCACTGCTCATAATTAATGCATATCAACACGTCATATAGTTTTAATAAAATAAAGTATTAAATTTATTCCATCAGATCTTTACTTTGCTTCCCCATGAAGTTTTTATCAGTATTGAAATTGAAATCTGATATGTTTTGTTCACCACAATCTTTGTATGCACAAGTTTTCTACCAAATTTCTTAACAATCGCAAGGTACGCACTTCATCTTCCTATGAGTTCATATGTATATGAGTGTTAAGTTTATTGGAAATTTTGAAATCCATGTTAGGCATTGTTTTACAAAACAAATTTCGAAACCCATGTTATTAGTCTAATAAATTAAACGAATTGGAGCCCATTTGTAGTTTGCTTCTTCAGCAAGTTTGTATCCTTATTGAAATCTTATTTGCTTTTTTGACGATAAATCTTTTGTGCACAAGTTTTCAGCCAGATTACTTATCAATAACCAAGGTATTGACTTCATTTGTTGTTCTTTATTAGAGTTTGTCCTTCTTTTGTTCAATTCTGAGATAACATCTTCTCTCCTCAATTCTTTTTTTTAATGTTTTATACGCAAATATGTATTTGTAGATCTGCATTGTTTCCACATTAGTGTTATAATTAATGTTTATCTGCGGAATAGATTGACTGGATATTATGTATATACTTTTAAGTAATCTTTTACATGCTTTCTGTTCAGCATTATTTTTGTTGTATTACTTTTGGCGGACTAGAGATCTACATTGGTTCTGACATGAATACTTGATATTTCCAGTTTTCACCAAAACATGTTAGTATCAAAGCTGCTTTTGTAGATGAAAAGTATATATTTCTATTAACATCATATTGCTGTCACTTTTTCAATAGCTTACAAGTTAATGAGATCTCCATTTGTCCTTTATTGATTCTTCTACCATTGAAAATTAAATACCCAAGAAAGATATCAGCGTTAAGTTTTTCGAGAATTGCCAAATCCATGTTATCTTACAATTTTGTATGCATTGTTGGACCAAAA
>Ga0214542_1012587_pt1 | contig 10785 bp, 11 predicted proteins | sample CNSS1metaG_FD_160096 | JGI IMG/M metagenome (GOLD analysis project Ga0214542, IMG submission 160096) | Root nodule microbial communities from cowpea collected in UCLA plant growth center, Los Angeles, California, USA - CNSS1 | ecosystem: Host-associated > Plants > Roots > Nodule | place: USA...
TAATTAAGTAGTTATGAACTTTTGTTCTATTGAAGTTTGTATATGTTGTTTGTATTTCATTTCAATTTTTGCCTTTGCCTTTGATTCATGTTGTAATGGAAATTTGAAAACTTTATCATTTTATCTTGATTATGATAGGGGAGGAAAGGGTAAGGGTCAGGGAGGTTGTGGACCTAAATTGACAAGAGTTGTGAAGGATTCCCTTAAAAGGGTTGTATTTTTGTGAGGTATTTCTTTCCATTTGCCCTCAATTTTTACATTTCCTATATTCATGCATTATAATTTTTAATAGAGCATGCATGGCTGATTTTTGAGTTATAAATGTGATGAGTTGATGATCTTTACATGTAAAAAGACATAAAATTAAATACAAAGAAACTTGTTGCCTTAGTCACGTTGTATTTCGGGTTAAGGATGATGTTCTACTATTGGTTCATAGTCAAGAAGGTCAACCTTGCTTTCTTTCTCATCTTTAATTAACTATTGTATCAATATTAATTTTGTTTTGTGGTTTCATTCTTAGTCACTTTATGTGTTGTGTGGTTGGTTTAATTGGTAAAGTGGTTCAGTGGGTTTCCTTAAGGGTAGTTAGGTTTCTTTAGTCACTAGTATTTTGTTTTTTGTTGTTTTTTGAGGGCTTCCAAAACTAGTAATAGAATTAATGATGCATTCTACTCCTCATTTCTTAATTTATTTTGCTGGCCTTGAGGAAGTACCTTGTTGGTTGGTCTTAAAACAAAATTATTGAATGAATGATCCATTTTCTATTTTGAGTCTTATATACAGCCACTAAAACATTGCTTTGAATGTTTAATCATGCATACAAGTTAGGAATAGAAAAAGAATTTAAATTTGCGTACACTACTAAAAAAGTAATTATAGCAGAGTAACAGGCGAACCTCTTTTCTCAATTTCCTCTCATTCTTTTCTACTGCACTTTGTCCCTCTTATGTTATAACGTATCTTACCATTTAAGGTTTGTAAGATACGAAATAGAAATTGGTAATCAGAGGTTTTCTTTCATGTTGGACTTAAGTAGTAATAGGTTTATTACTTAAGCCCCATGTTCTTTGACTACCACAAAAGTAACATTGTCATTGTTTGCCTTCTCACAGAACATGGGTGAAGTTCCTAGCCACCGTCGTTGGGTGTATGACCGTTGTTACAATGGTAGGAGAGGCTTGAAGGAAACTTTTGTGACAGGAGTTGATCAGTTTATTCAGACTGCTCGACAATATAAATATTATGCTCTTGAGGGAGGGATTAGATGTCCCTGCTTAAGTGCGAATGTACTCATATTTTGAAAGACGAGGAAGTTAAAGTTCATTTATACAAAAAAGGGTTCATGCCAGATTATTGGATTTGGACATTTCACGGTGAAGAAGTGCCCTCTATTTATTCGGGTGAACATGACACACATTTACCTAGTTCAAGCACGGTGGATCATACCTTTGAGATGAATCAAATTATGTATATGCAAGAGATGTTGAGTAATGCTCTTGGCCAACATGATTCATTTGAAGAAGCAGACGGGAGTCATTTAGAAGAGTCTCCAAATGACTTCACTCAAAGATTTTACAATTTATTAGCAGATGCCAATGAACCTGTATTTGAAGGGGTTACAGAGTCTAAATTGTCAGTATGCATCAGACTTTTGTCCCTCAAATCCAACTGGAACATTCCCAACCAAGCATTGGACAACATTCCAAAACTCATTTTAGATCTAACACCACCAAATAATTCTTTGCCCAAGAATTACTATGAAGCAAAGAGATTAGTTTCAAAGTTGGGATTGGAGTCTAAGAAGATTAATTGTTGTATGAACGACTGTATGCTTTTCTATGACAATGATAATGGAAAAATGATGCATCTTTGCTCCAATGCAAATTTTGTGGACACCCTCGATATCATACACTCCATGGAGGCCAGAGGCAAAAAAACCAATTCCATTGAAGTCCATGTTCTACTTGCCTATAATTCCAAGACTACAAAGAATGTTTGCTTTAATGCAAACAGCACAACATATGACATGGCATGATGAGAACAAAATAGAAGGCATGCTACGTCATCCATCCGATGGACAAGCTTGGAAGCACTTTGATCGAAAGCATCCTTCCTTCGCCAATGATCCCCGTAACGTTCGACTTGGTCTCTATTCAGATGGATTTAATCCGTACATCCAGGTATCGTAATCACCCTATTCTTGTTAGCTTGTGATTGTTACTCCTTATAATCTTCCACCTGAGATGTGTATGACTAAGCCTTATATGTTTTTGACGTGTATAATACCAGGTCCATCTAATCCAAAGGCATCGATAGATGTTTATCTAAAGCCTTTGATTGATGATTTGAATAAGCTGTGGAGTGGTATTTGGACGTATGATGTTTCAAGGAATCAAAATTTCCTAATGAGGGCAACTTTGATGTGGACTATTAATGACTTCCCTGCATATGGGATGTTATCCGGTTGGAGCACACATGGTAGATTAGCCTGTCCGCATTGTATGGAGCATACTAAGTCGTTCAAATTGAATTATGGTCGGAAAATTTGTTGGTTTGATTTTCATCGTCGATTCTTGCCAAGTGATCATCCATTTAGGAGAAACACTAGGGCATTTCACAAAGGGGAAGTTGAAACAGATGGGCCACCTCCGAGGTTGACTCCATCACAACTTTGGAGAAGAGTCAAACATTTTCCAAAAGTGATTGAAAGTGGTCTCATAAGGATCGATGGGTATGGAGAGTGGCATAATTGGACTAAAAAAAGTATCTTTTGGGATTTTCCATATTGGAAAGATAACTTGCTAAGACATAATCTTGATGTCATGCATATAGAAAAGAATTTCTTTGACAACATCTTCAACACAGTGATGAATGTTAGTGGTAAGACAAAAGATAATGACAAAGCAAGAAGAGATATTGGTTTATATTGTCGACGCAAAAACTTGCAGTTGAAGTCATAGGGCGATGGGAAGTGGCTCAAGCCAAAAGCAAATTATACGATGACAAAAGATGAAGCTAAAATAGTTTGTCGTTGGATCAAGGAGCTTAGAATGCTAGATGGTCATTCTTCAAACTTGGCAAGATGTGTTGATATTGAAAAGGGTAGTACTCATGGTATGAAGAGTCATGATTGTCATGTATTCATGGAGACATTACTCCCTATTACGTTCAGCTCGTTGCCGATACATGTGTTAAATCCTCTAATAGAAATTAGTCAGTTCTTCAAAGACTTGTGCTCAACGACACTAAAGGAGGATTCATTACAAAAACTGGAGGAAAATATTCCTCTTGTTATTTGCAAATTGGAAAGAATATTTCCTCCAGGATTCTTTGATTCAATGGAGCATCTCCCTATTCATCTTCCATATGAAGCATGGCTTGGCGGACCCGTACAATATAGGTGGATGTATCCATTTGAAAGGTGATATGATTACTTAATTGTTTGAACTTTGAACTCTTATGCTCGTGTTCAATTCTAATGTGCACATTTTTTATTTGTAAAGATTTATGGGGGAATCAAAGCGTTCTGTAAAAAACAAAGCCAGAGTAGAAGGATCCATTTGTGCAACTTACTTGCATCGTGAGACCACATACTTTTGCTCTCATTATTTTCAAAACTTAACGTTGTGTCTGAAAAATCGTAGGAATGAAACACAATGGCAAAGTCAAACATCTGAGTCAACATTATCGGTGTTTAAACAAGTCGGTCGTCACGCAGGCAAGGAGTGCACTTATTGGTTAACTAATGCTGAATTCAACTCTGCTCATGTGCATGTGTTAATTAATTGCACTGAAGTTAAACCGTACCTTGAGTAAGTTCTAATCCCATTGTCTACAACCTAAATGGTAAATTCCTTTTAAGCTATTTGTATTCACTGTATTGTTAATCTTCCTTTGACAGCTCATTCCTTGTAGCTGAGCAAATACCTCAAGGAACGTCTTCTACTAACATATACTCAAATTTTCCTCATTGGTTTAGAAACCAAGTAAGTGCAGTCTTCTTAGTTCAAGAACCTTTGTTGCTAAAGTTGACTAAACTTTCAATTTTCACACAATTTTTAGGTTTACAACGAGCCATTATGTGTTAGAAATCAAGAGTTAAGGGATTTGGCAAACCAACCCATGAGATGCGTGAAGGAGTGGCACACATACTTTGTCAATGGATACAAATTCCACACTAATGCATGGTCGAACGGGAAGAAGACAATTAATTGTGGTGTGTACGTGAAGGGCCTCACAGAGGGTGGTTATGATGATTTTTATGGAATAATTCATAAAATATATGAGCTAGAGTACAACACCTCTACTTATCCAAAGAAAGTTGTTCTTTTTTATTGTGAATGGTTTGATCCTTCTAGAAAGGGTACAAGAGTACATCCTACGTATAATACTGTCGAACTTCAAATCAATTTAAGATATCCACCATTTGATCCATTCATTCTAGCAAATAATGTTAAACAAGTTTATTATGTCCCGTATCCAACATTTCGGAACATCAACAAACGTGGTTGGTGTGTTGCAATACAAACTAAGCCTAGGGGTCGTGTTGAGTCAAATGAGGTGGAAGATGATATTCCCTATCAAGTTGATGAAATGTCACATGCCCATCAAATAATTGAAGTTGAAGGTGTCTCTACATTGCATGACCTTGGTGGGGATGGTGAAGAATTGGAAGAAGATGAAGTAGAAGAAGAAGAAGAAGAAGAACATGAAGAAGAAAAAGAAGAAGAGGAAGAAGAAGAAGAAAAAGAAGAAGAAGAAGAAGAAGACGATGATGATGATGAAGAAAATTATGAAGTCATGAACGATGACAATGATAATGATTAATTTTTAATATTTATAATTTGTATTGTGTGCCATTGTTGTTATGTTGTTGTAACATGACCTTTTACCTTTTAATATTTGTACGTATAATTTGACATTAATATTCATCGTTTATTTATTCTAATAGTATTTGTTGAAAGTAGTGCACAATGTCATCCGGGGGTCCACCTAATCCTGGCAAGGGGAAAGAGGTAGCAAAACCAAAAAGGGCACCAAAAAGGCCACGCTACCTGATAAAAGTTCCTCCTCCACGACCATCCACATCCAGTCCATCCACTCTTGCTGACACACATAGTGCAACCTTACAGTCAACCTTTGTAGGTCTTGCACCCATACCATTACCTTCCCCATCCATTCCTGCAGTTGAACCCACACCACCTCCTATTATGGTACCCATACCACCTCCTGTAATGGTACCCACACCACCTGTTGTTATGGTACCCACAACACCTCCTCTTATGGTACCCACACCATGCCTTCCTTTGGTACCTACACCACGCCCTCCTGTGGTACCCACACCACCTCTTGTGATGGTGCCAATGCCACCCCCTATTGTGCTATCACAACCTTCTTCCTCACCATCTGCTGCTGCTGCTGCTGCCATACCTTCTCCATCATCAGTCCCTTCACCTAGTGATCCTGCCTCTTCTGGTCCCACTGATGTAGATGCTGCTTTTGTTGACCCTCCTCCCAATGAACGACCCACGATTGAACCTTATGGGAAAGGGTAAGAATAACTTCTCCCATCTTAAAAACTATTTTCTTTTACATGACTTATTTTACCTTGCCCTTTTGTGAATTAATTTTCTTAAATCATGTGCAGGTTTTATCCTTCTAGAGTTGCTTCCCAGGCCATCACAAGGTCTATTAAACAACAATATTTGACTGCTTGGCCGACATGGGGAGCAATACCTCCAGCAGATAAAGATGTATTTTGGCAACGCTTTAAGGTAAACATATCATCAGTCTTTTTAAATATTTAATAAATGTGTATGTTAACAATGCAATGCAATTGATGATTTGTACTTTATTCGTTGTCGCAGAGGAAGGTTCAGTGGAGACTTGAGCATGAAGCTCAAATTCACACAAATTTTAACTCTAGAGCTTCACATAGGCTCTCAGAGATGTTTAGAGAGGCCAGGATTGCAGGACAACGACCTTATTGGCTTGGGGATGATGTGTGGAATCAATTGCTGACACATTGGAATTCTCCAGCCTATCGCAATAAATGTATTACAGCCCAAAGGAACAGAGCTTCCCCCAAGGGTGGGAGCCTACACACAGGCGGTTCCATTACTACTCATGAGCATGTCATTCATATGGTAATAAACTTCTCTCTTAAGTAATTCATCACACTCAGAATTTTAATAATTTATGCTTAAAAATTAACATCATATTTTGTTTTACAGGCACAAGAGCTTGGCTGATATGTGCACATTGATGAGGTTTTTCAACAAACCCATATCTGTAAAGGATCCAGCGAGTATGTTGATGAAAGATCTCGGAGGACCCATGTAAGCAACACTTTCATTACTTTTCCATAAAAGTATATTGTTGACCCTATTTCACTAATACCTTCTTGTTTACTTGATATGAATAATTTGAAAATAGACTTTCACAGGTAAGATCTGAGCAAGGCTCTTGTGTTGGTCCCTCAGATCCTAATGTTGATCCTACAACAGAAGACACAATTAGGACTCGGTGTTGGGTTGAGGTTGTTGGTGGAAAGAATAAAGGAAGAGTATATGGGGCAGGCCAACTTGTTGCAAACTCAGGTGCAAGCGGTAGCCTCAGGCGCCAACTATCTTCTTCCTCTTCTAGTGCTGAGGATGTTACGTACCTCAGACAAAGACTAGAAGTCCGTGATCAAGCTTATGAGGAATTAAAAGGCCAATTTCAAAACTTACACAATCTGGTCTTAACATTGCTGCCTCTTGACCATCGTGCCCTTCAACAACTTCAATCCAACATAACATCGTCTCAGCAGCAGCCCGAAGCAGTCCAACCCAGCACAGTCCAGCCTACAGCAGTGCAGCCCGCACCAGTCCAGCTCGCACCAGTCCAACTCGCACCAGTCCAGCCCACACCAGTCCAGCCTGCACCAGTCCAACCCGCAACAAATCCTGAGGACTCTAATTCGGATGACTACTTAGACTATTAGGACCAGATGTTAGAGTTACTCAGGACTATAGTTTTTAGTTTGATTGAGTTTTTCAGTTTGATTAATAATAAACACTTGATGCTTTCACTTATGTAATACAAATGACTGTTTGTAGTAGTATCGTTGAGTACTAGTTTTTACTTTGATTGAGTATAAACATTTGATACTTTTACTATGTTTATGTTTAATATTGGAGTTGAAGTAGATATCTACTATTTGTTTAGAATGGATCGGATATTATAATTGGCAGGTCTGTTTCTGAATGTTTCTGATTTGCGGGTCTGGTTAATTATGTGTGGTTTTGGCAAACATGCAGAACAGACTCTGCAGTCTGATGAATATTTACCGATGGCATTACCGACGGATGTATCCGTCGCTGAAACTCGTACAACTCTTTCCGACGGATCCTCCTTCTGTCGGGAATTACCGACGGAATTATCTGTCGGTATAAGAAGTCATTACCGACGGTTAATCTGTCGGTAATTACCCATGGATGACTTATCCGTCGGTAAACATTACAGACAAGCTTGTTACCGACGGATGATTTGCCGTCGAGATTCTGTCGAAAATTATCAGTTACCGACATAAATGAGTTTTTACCGACGGATGTGGACGTCGGTAAAATACGATTTTTTTGTAGTGTACAAACCTCAAATCAATGATCCTACCGATCAAAGTGAAGAATCGTGTGTCTAGGATCAAGTGTCAAAATTTCAACTTGATTCAATGATTAACGAAGTAGAAATCCTCATTTTACCAAGAGTATGCAGTGTAGGAAAACTGGGTAGACAACAAACTGGCCTCTGGAAATGAGAGTGTGGTGCCACACTCTAGTGGCTTCTATTTTTGGTTTCCAAAAGTAGCACCCAACGCCATGACAGATAGCAAAAACTCCTCCTTGAGCTTGATTTGTGAAATCTGACCTTCCTTGAGCCAATCCTTAGTTCAAAACATCTCTATAGTGATATATTTCTTAAATTGAAGCCTTACTACATAGAGAATTTCTTTAGCTCATTTAGAGTCACATACATACACAATTCAATAATTTTCATCATCAACAACAACATGATGACAAATTCAAATAGAAAAACATACCATATCATATTTTTCACTACCAACATACATTATTCATATTACAATGAAGAAACAAAATTTCAAGAACTCATACTACCAACACATGCGCGTTTATTTTTCTTATAACAAAAATAATACAATTTTAATTATAAAAATAAATATAAATAATTTTATTAATTAATTATGGATTTTTTTAAATGATTTTTATTTATATAGTTTATTATTTTTTATTTTTTTAATTTAAAAAATAGTTAAATTGTAGAAAAATATTTAATTTTAAAAATTAGTTTAAGTTAAATAAACGACAATTTGTGTAACGTCCCATTTCAAGTAGATAAATCCAATTTAATAAAACGTCACATACAAAATATCCAAGGAGTACGAAAATTGGTATATGAAGGTACACAGTATCCCAAACCTATTCATAACAAAAGAAAAGAGGCACCACACTGCCTATCATCAATACAATAGTTCAAAAAAATAGCACAAGTTTTTGTCTAGAACAAGAGAAATTATAACTAAATAAACTCCTTCAGTCGCGGGCCCCATAGTGAGCTCAATACCCATCCCTAACCATCAAGCTGCAACATATTTACTATCATTAACACTGTTAGGGGTTCTCACATCTTCTCACATCAATAAAATTGATGATCATCGCAAAAGGATAAGAACCACACACAAGCAATCAAACAAGCAAAAGGGTAAGCTACTATAACAGACCATTATATTATAACACCCAGCAAGTAAGTTCAAAACCAAACATAATCAACAAATATCCACACATGATATACCCAAACCACTTAAGACTTTTAGACTTGACTATCCGGATACATACGATGAGGCACCACCACCAAACTGTGGAATTACGTCCTAGCAGTGAGGCATTACCACGAGGCCTTCGCAAAATTACATCCTTACATGAGGCACCACCACGAGACCTCCGTGGAATTACGTCCTGGCCTTGAGGCACCACCACGATACCCCCCGTGGTACGTCCTTATGTTGAGGCGTCACCATGAACTCCCCCTAGGAGGGTCCACGAAATTATGTCCATTAGGTGAGACACCACCATGAACTCCCCCTAGGAGGGTCCACGAAATTACGTCCATTAGGTGAAGCACCACCATGAATACTCCCTATGAAGGTCATGGGATTACGTCCTACCCGCACTTTACCCATGTTTCACAAACCACTCTTAGAGTTCTCATGCACATCAACCTCATGCCAATATATATATATATTTACCAAACCAATCAAGCATATATCACACCAAGTCCATGCTAAACACATCAACTTACAATCCCAATATATCATATACAATACATACAACATCATGGCTTGAACCGTCTTAGGCGTACATCAATCAATCATGTGAAACATATATATATATATATGTATATATATATATATATATATATATATATATATATATATATATATATACACACATACACACACTTAGAAATGCCAAATCTCGCTCAAGCTAAAGAGTCCTCGCTCAGGCGAGAGGAACCCCTCGCTCAAGCTACCTGCTCTCGCTTGGGCAAGACTGCAACAGGGAGCCCGTCGAGGTCTCGCTCAAGCTAGCCCAACTCGCTCAGGTGAGTGGCCTTCGCTTAGGCGAGCCCTCGAAACAGGGAGGGGAGTGAACTATTGTTGTTCTCGCTCAGGCGAGAGCTCCTCGCTTAAGCGAGAGCTTTCGTTTTGAGCGACCAACCCGCTCGCCTAGGCGAGTTCAACAGAGCTCACCACTCTCTCTCGCGTAGAAACATGTCCACATCATTATAGCAGTACAAACCACGCATTTTCATACAACTAATAATACATACCAACCATCCAGTACATAGAATCAACCGAACAGGCATCTAAAACATAAAAATAGTAAAGCCCTAACTTTCCTTACCTGGAAAGGGGTTATACGAGACTTCGACACTGAACCACGAAGCACAACAGCTCTAGAAACAGACTTGCAAAACTGGAAACAGTGAATAGAAACGGGGTTATTATGGAAACCCCAACAGTGACCACGAAACTAGACTAGAGAGGAAAATAGGAGTTAAAGAACACTTACGTGCAGTGGCGGATCTTCGACCAATATTTTGGGGGTGCCAAAATTTTGGTTGAATTACTCTTTTGTTTCATTTTTTGTTAAAAAATGTCAAGTTGGTCTTTTATTTTTTTTAGCCTCAATTTGGTCCGATTTTTTTAAAAATTGATGCAATTTGATTATTTTCATTAAATTTCTTGAAGCGGAGCAATGATTTTTTATCATGACTGACTCTAAGATTAGGTCAGTTACACAAACAAAGCAAATCATCTTTATTCACAACTTCAATTTTGATTAAAAAATCTTGATCTGATTTAGAAAATTTAACAAAAAATAACCAAATTACATCATTTTTTTTCAAAAATTGAGATCAAATTGGGACTAAAAAAAACTGGAGGACTAATTTCACATTTTTGAACGAAAATAAAAATTAAAAGATTAATTTCAAAATATTTATATAAACTGGTAAAAACATTGTATTTACTTATTTTAAGATAATAAAAAATAATAAAATTATAATTATTGTTAATATTATAATTATATATAAATACAAATAATTTTTATAATTTTATTATAATTAATTTTCATTTATAATAGTTAAGTTTCAAATAAAAATAGTCAAATAAAAAAATGATTAAATTAAATAAGTGATCACTTGAAAGATAATGTTAATAAA
>Ga0214542_1012590_pt1 | contig 10781 bp, 13 predicted proteins | sample CNSS1metaG_FD_160096 | JGI IMG/M metagenome (GOLD analysis project Ga0214542, IMG submission 160096) | Root nodule microbial communities from cowpea collected in UCLA plant growth center, Los Angeles, California, USA - CNSS1 | ecosystem: Host-associated > Plants > Roots > Nodule | place: USA...
GCCGGCCTCATGCTCCTTCAAAATCCCGATGATCTGCTCGTCCGAAAAGCGGCTGCGCTTCATGCTCTGGTCCTTGTCGTGGGCCAGAGCGAACTTCAAACTGGATTAAGCCCGTGGGGCAAGGTCACCTGACTTTCCGCGTATGTTGGCCACCTTATGGTGTGAGGGCAAATGACAGCATGATGGACACCGGCGGAGCTGGGGATCGAGCAAGCCCGAAGAGCTTTAAGCGCAACAAGCGCGACCCGTTGATGAGGCCTCCATCCGCGATCTCCATCAGGGCCAGCGGCCATGGCATCGGTCGCACTAACAGGCCGTATACATGAACGCACCCGACCGATATCCAAAATGCTGTAAAAACCTCTTGCACCCGCGGGGCCGTCTATACATGAAGCTTTCGATGAAGCCATTCTGCATGGGCTTGCCCGGAGCGATATAATGCCAGGCGACGCGGCTCCGATCGGCCCAGGTCAGGATGGCGTTGCTGGTAAGTTCGGTGCCGTTTGTCGCTGAGCACCATCTTCGGCCTGCCGCATTCCACCACTAGCCGGTCCAGCTCCCGCGCCACCCGGGCCCGGAGAGCGAGGTATCGGCCACCAGCGCCAAGCACTCGCGGGTACAGTCATCGACCACGGTCAAGATGCGGAAGCGGCGGCCATCCGTGAGCTGATCGGAGACGAAGTCCAGTGACCAGCGGTCGTTCGGTGCCATCGGCGCCGTCATCGGCGCCCGGGTCCCGATCGCCCGCTTGCGGCCGCCACGGCGGCGTACTGCGAGCCTCTCTTCCCGGTAGAGCCGGAAGAGTTTCTTGTGGTTGATCGCAAAGCCCTCCCGCTTGAGCAGAACATGCAGGCGCCGATAGCCGAAACGACGACGTTCCTGGGCGATTGCCCGCATGCGCTGGCGAAGGCCGGCTTCGTCCGCCCGGGTGGTCTGGTATCTCATGGTCATGCGGCAGCAGCCGATGGCATTACACGCCCGCCGTTCGCTCATCCCGAACGCGCCTCGGAGATGGGCGACAGCTTTCCGCTTGGCCGCGGGCGTCACCATTTCTTTCCCACGAGATCCTTCAAGGTGGCGTTGTCCAGCATGGCGTCGGCCAAAAGGCGCTTCAGCCGTGTGTTCTCGTCCTCCAGGGTCTTCAGCCGTTTGGCCTCCGACACCTCCATTCCACCGAACTTCGCCTTCCATTTGTAGATGCTGGCGTCGCTGACGCCATGCTTGCGGCACAGATCGGCAACCGACACGCCGGCCTCATGCTCCTTCAAAATCCCGATGATCTGCTCTTCCGAAAAGCGGCTGCGCTTCATGTTCTGGTCCTTGTTGTGGGCCAGAACGAACTTCAAACTGAAGCCCGTGGGGCAAGGTCATGGGAGACGAAAGGTCGTTTAATAGAGCGACGGCGCCGACTATAGAAATGCAATTGCCTGCAAGCCTTTTGGTTGACGTCCATGGACCGTAGCTTAAAAGGCGACCAGGGCCCTGATCTCTTTCTGGACGAAGGACGGAACAAGCTTGCGATTCACGAAGTCATTCCAGCCCTTGAAGTTGGATTTTTTCCGTGACTCGATAATCGCGGTTACGCTGCCGGGACCGAGGCGCGGAAGCTTGCGCAGTTCGTCTGACGTGGCAGTGTTCAGGTTAATCTTCGTGAGCTGGTCGGAGCCCGTTGACGCCGTTCCCGATCCGTCGAGCGCTTTTGGGGATCGCGATGACGATTGTGCGAACGCTACCATGCTCAGAGCGCTGACTATCGTGAGAGTGAGACAAGTGAATTTGACCGACATATAGCAGCCTTTTTTGCTTGAGGGGGCGCCTGCCACTTTCCGACGAGCAGGTAGACGCGAACGAGATTGCAGCACAATTACATTCGTCTTCGACGCGCCTACGAGGCTAATGCTCATAACCGAGAGAACGAGTCCTTTACCCGTGAGCGTACGTTTGTTAGATGAGTTCGGGCCGAGGTCGTGAGGTTCGCGAGCAGATCGTTGGCGAGCTTTTGGAGCCAAACGGGAATCATTCCCGAATTAACAGGGACTTCTTCCCGTCCCCTACCCTGAAACACCATACCGTCGAGCGCCGAATCAACAAACATTGCGATAGAATTGCTAAGCAGGCTAGCAGCAAGTCCTTCGGATGCCCTGACCTCGCAGCGCAGTGTGTGTGTGGAAGCGTCGTCTTCATCGCGCAGCTTAGCATGGGCAGTCGCCCTCCGGCGGGGGCTACGTAATGTTGCGATAATGAATCAGTAGTGGCTGGACCGTTCTGTTGGGGGATCGAGGGCGGATTCGATGCGGGTATTGGTAGTTGAGGGCGACCTACAGTTGGGACCCTGGTTATGCGAATTATTTGCGGATGCGTTCGGTTCGTCCGATATTGTTAGAACGCTTGATGAGGCGCGCGCAGCCGTGGCCGTTCGACCTTTTGACCTCGTCGTCATCGACCGTGGCCTTCCCGACGGCGACGGCCTTAGACTTCTTATCGATTTAAGACGTCAGCAGCCAAGCCCAGCGACATTGGTCCTCACGGCGCTTGATGACCCGGCCAAGGTCGCCCACGCGCTCGACGAGGGAGCCGACGATTACATGTCCAAGCCTTTCGCATCGGTCGAACTGATCGCACGTGCGAGGGCCGTGGTTAGGCGTTATCTTTTGGATAAAGGCGCGGTCGTTACAGTTGCCAATATGAGCTACGATATCGTCAACCGCGCGATGTACGTTGATCAGAAGCCCATCGTTGTGCCACGCCGTGAATTGGCAATTCTCGAGGCGATGATGCGCCGTGTCGGGCGCGTTGTCGAGCGGTCTACACTGGAGCTCGCTGCGTATGGATTTGAGGACGAGATTCAGTCTAACGCAATCGAAGCTCATGTCTCTCGCCTGCGACGTCGGCTTCGTGAGGCTGGCTGCAATGTGACGATTCGGCCGATTCGTGGCCTTGGCTATCTGTTGAATGACGAATAGCGGCGCGAGGTGATACGGCTTAAACGGTCATTCGGCCTGCAATATTGACCCCCGTATTGCCTCACTTGCAGATGTTACCCTGGTGGCGCGGTGGCCGATGACGATCCGAGGTCGACTGATTGGCCGCGCCAGATGGCTTTTCGGCTTGCTCGGCGAGAGGGGCTGTGGGCGGGTCGGGCCCTACATAGCCCGAGCCGTCCACAACCCCGGGGCAATGGGGCAGCGGTGGTGGCCGAGCCGAGCGGGCCCTGGGCGATCAACCGTTCGGCAGCTCTTCGTCTGAGCGCCCTCAGCAGACGCTGCACGATCGAATGCTGTCTCGTCCCAAACTCCTCGGGGTGCTTCTCCCTCAGCCGGTCGACGATGGCGAGCGCAGTTAATTGCGGCTGCTCGGCGAGCCAACCCTCGATCGCAGCAAGATGCGGGTCGAGCTTGGACGGCATGCGCACCCGGGTTTTATAGGGCCGACGGGTGCGCCGGTGCGTGGCACGCGGCTCGCCGGACGTCGTCGTCTTACCGAGCGTCTTCGCAAAAGTGGCTGCGGTGGCTGGCGCGGTGCCCGTACTGGCGGGTTGCAGGCCGCGCGCCTGTCCGGCACGACGATCGACGCGATTGCCTAATTCCTCTTGGGTTGCGCGAATCTCCGCCAACAGCGCGACCGGATCGAGCGAGCGATACTGATCGCGTAGCCGTTTCTTCACGGCCGCGGTCACCTTGGGATGCGCCAAGGCACGCTCATAGGGCGTCGAGGGGAGATGATAGCGCTTGATCACTTTAGCCCCTTCGCGACGCTTCTCCTTCAGCTTGAACGACGGCTGGAAGAAGTTGACGTAGAGCCGTGCCGCCGCATAGAGGCGGCCCATCATACGCGCCGTCTCGACGCCATCGAAGCGGCCATAGCCCATGAGGCGGCGGACGACGGCACCATTCTTCTGCTCGACAAACGCCTGATCGTTCTTCTTATAGGCGCGCGAGCGAGTGACTTCGAGCTTCTGTTCGCGACACCATGGCACGACGACGTCGTTCATGAAGGCGCTATCGTTGTCGAAGTCCACGCCGCGCAACGGCCAGGGGAACAGGCTTTGTGCGCGGTTGATCGCCTCGGCGACGAGCGAACCTTCCCGCGTCAGCAACGGCAGGCACTCCGTCCAGCCGGTGGCGACATCGACCATCGTGAGGGTTTGGATGAACGAGCCAGCCACCGACGTGCCGCCATGGGCGACCATGTCGACCTCGCAGAAGCCGGGCACCGGGCTGTTCCAGTCATTGAACGTGCGGATCGGGACCTCGCGCCGGATTGCCGAATAGAATCCGGCACGGCGCCGCCTGCCGCCGCTCGCCGCGACCTTTACGTCCACGAGCAGGCGGTCGATGCTTGCGGGGCTGATCGCGAGAACACAGTCTCGATCCGCCTGGCCAAGCTGCAATCGGCCATGTTGCTCAAGAGCAGGCAGCAAGGTCGGGATCATCACCTTGAGCCGCTTGCCGCACACCCGATCCGACGCCTCCCACAGCGCAGTCAGCGCGTCCTTGATCGTCGCGCCATATCTGCGTCTTCGCTTTCTTGTTGCCTCGACCTCGCCCGGTCTAACCGTCTCGCGTCGCCGGAGCGCGCGCACCGCATGCTTGCGATGCCAGCCCGTCGTCGCGCACAGCTCGTCGAGAATCCGTCCCTTCTCCGCTCGTTTGGCCGACCGGTAACGCTCCGTTACCGCTGACACCACCTCGCGCCGCGCGCCCATGCTGATCTTTCCCGCCATAGACGCCACCGAACCAATTCGATGGCACCGACCCAATCATCGGCGAGAAGTTGTCAAGTAACATTCTGGGTGAGGCAATGCGCCGTCCACACCATCAAGGATGAGGAGATTGACGCGCTCCAGCGCCGCGATCAGGCGGGCGAGACGACCTTCGCCACGCGCCTGGGCGAGATCGGCGAACAAGCGGGGAACGCGCTTGTAGAGGACCGAGAAGCCATCGCGGCAGGCTCTGTTGCCAAGCGCGCAAGCCAGCCAAGATTTGCCGGTGCCGGTCGGACCGACGACGACGAGATGGTTGTGCTCGCGGATCCATTGGCAGGTGGCGAGGCTCTGAAAGAGAGAGCGGTCGAGACCACGAGCGGTGCGATAGTCGACATTCTGATCGCGGTCTTCTGCATTGTGAGTTGGCGCGTCTTCTGGATGACGATGCTCAATCGCTCCTCGCCGAATGCCATACCGCAAATGGCGCTGACGGATCCCGAAATGAAGCTTCTTGACCATTTGGTGAAAGACCGGGGTGGTGATTGCTCTCGACGAGCACGCTCTCCCACTATGTCGTCAGATCGCGCGGCTCGGAGGATACTTGGCCCGAGCCAACGATCCGCCTCCAGGAAATACCGTGATCTGGCGCGGACTATCGCGGCTGAACGACATCGAACTTGGAGCAGCAATCGAGGTAACAACTATGGGTAATTGAAAGGGGCTCATGCCGGTTACGTTCAATCTGGATTAAGCCCAAGGGGCAAGGTCACCGCCTTTGCGACCGTCGACCGGCGGCCGTCCCTGGCTCGGCTCGCCGTGCATTCAAGACTCCGTGGCCGAGTTGCTGTCGGCCCTAACAGAGCGAACTTCTGAGCCGGGCGCGATCAGCGCGACTGGACTGCGCCCCAGCTCGCCATATGGACCGCGCGGCGACTGCTAGGGGACGCCGACGCCCTCGGGCCGGCCACTTGAGACCGTCGTGCTCGTATTCAGCATAGGCTGGCGGAGGGCCCAGCCGCTGCGACGTGACGATCGGTAGTGACCGTACCGGGCCCTGCCGGCACTATCTCGCGCCAGACGGCGATGACAAGCATCGACCGGAACCCAGAGCTCCCGAACAGTTGCGCCCCAATGTCGCAAACGAACCATCAGCTGCAGCTCAAGCTTCCTCCGGTTTGGGTCTGCCACAAGCGAGCATAAGCGCTTTCGGCCAATAGATCAGTATGCCTGCCTTCCGCAACTATCCGCCCCCTCTCCAAGACGACTATCTTGTCAGCACCACGGATGGTGTTAAGCCGATGAGAGATCACTACGACGGTCTTGCCGGCCCGGCGCAAATTCTCGAGGATCCGGTGCACAGTGGCTGCGGCAATTGAATCGAGAGAGGCGGTGGGTTCGTCCAGGATCAAGATTTCCGGATTCCGGTACAGAGCTCGTGCCAGCGAAAGACACTGCTTCTCGCCGCCAGACAACCTTACGCCATGTTCCCCTAACTTGGCCTGGAATCCTCCAGGCCAATGCTCGATGGCCGCGTGCAACCCAGTTTGCTCGCATACTTTCATGATCCTCTCAACGTCCGGTTCGAGTTCGCCAAGTGCGATGTTCTCAATCACCGAGCCGGAGAATACGTCGGTTGATTGCGGTACCGCGCCGACAAGCTTACGCAGCGATACAGCCGAGAAGTCCTTGAGTTCATAGGAGCCGATCCGGATACAACCGCGTTCAAGCGGGTAGACGTTCTGCAGCAGCGCTGCGAGGGAACTCTTGCCGGAGCCGCTTTCCCCCACCACCGCCGTCATCTCGCCTCTCCGGAACGTGACGGTGAGATCCTCAAAAAGCTTCGGCTGGGCGCCATGACGAAACGTGACATTCTCGAGGCTGATATCACCAAGAGCGATTTTTGTGGCATCAGCGCTGCCGTCACGTGCCGGCTCAAGGTCGAAAATCTCAAACAGGCGATCCGCCGCGATGAAGGCGTCCTGGACCGATCTGTTAACTTGGATCAGGCTCGCGACCGGTCGGGCGATGTAGGCGAACAGCGAATAGCACGAAACAAGTTCCCCCGGCGTGACGGTCTGATCCAGGACAAGTCTCGTACCGCACCACATTAGCAAGATCGTGAACAGAGTTGAAACAAACGTAGACGCGTTGTCTCCAAGGATCGAAATAAGGCTAGCACTGTAGACTGACTGTTGCGTCTTAGCGAGACTGGTCTTCATCTTGAGACATGCGCTCTTCTCCATCCCGAATGTTTTGATCGCAGAAACAGCTCCGATCGATTCCACTAATTGCGCCTGCAGATCGGCGGCATTCTCCATGATCGCCCGGTGGCGCTTGCTGTTCAGCCGAGTAGTTGTCCAATATACCAGCAAATATAGTGGAATTGAGATCGCCACAAGCACTGCGATCTTCCACGAAAAGAGGAACATCAACATGAACGAGAACAGCATCACTAGGATGTTGACGAACATGGTGATGGAAGCCTCGTTCAGGAAGCGCCTGATTTTCACCGCATCGTTCATCCGCGAAACGAGTTCTCCCACTCGCATACTATCGAAGAACTTCTGAGGTAAGCTTAGGATGTGAGTGTAGTACCTGCGGATCAAGCACGCGTCGATTTTCTGCCCAGTTTGCAGGATGAGCCAGCTCTTAAGTATACTGATCAGGATTTGTGGCACCAGGATCAGCAGCATTATAACGGTCATGATGTTGAGCAAGTTGCGGTCGCCCGACGTAATCACTTGATCGACGATGCTCTTGACGTAAATGGCCGTCGACAGGCTGAGGATGGTGGTTACCAGTGCGGCGACCAGGGCCTGTGCCAGCGCAGCTTTGTGCGGCGCAAGCAGTCCGGCGAAACGAACAATAGTTGAGGTGGTCTCATTGCGACATTTGAACGTGTCTTCCGGGACCAGGAGCACTATGACACCGGTCCATTGCCGCTTGAATTCTTCGTGCGACAGCTTCCGAATTTCACCAAACGCAGGGTCCATGACAGTGACCCACCTCGCGTCGATCGCGTGGATTACGACGAAGTGGTGCAGCACCTCCTTGACAATCACGTGCGCAACAGCCGGCTTGGGTATCTTGTACAAGCTGTCGAAGTCGCCCCTGACGGCCTTCGCAATGAAGCCGAGCTTCTGAGCCGCGCACAAAAGACCCGACACCGTAGTGCCGGAGCGGTCGGTTGAGGCATATTGGCGGATGCGAGATAATGGCAACTTGCGGCCATAGCAAGCTCCAACGGAAGCAAGGCTGACCGCCCCGCAATCTGTTAGGTCGCGCTGTTTCATCTTGATGATTTGGCGCCGCATTAGGGCTCGTTCACTTTTGGCATGAATACGTAGCATGAGGGGGCGAGCCAATCATCTCAGGGTAGAGGAGCTGCAGCAGAGTGCAGTCAGCCAGAAGGACGCGGACTCGGAAACTCATGTCTTTCTTCAGATGAACAACAGTTCCGATTCTGAGTGTCAGGTAACTGCGAGACCGAACCGCGCATCTTTGTTAAGGGACACTGACATCGCCAACCGCTCACATTGTGTCCTGCCGCAGAAGGAGGGACTTAGTCCGAAACAAGTTGGGAGGCAACACTCCCGCGGCAGTTAGCGCGAAAGGGTTGCGTCCGTGCGGAACATGCGAAAGGAGTTCTGAGGCGAGCCAGTCCGTATCTGCAGCTCGGACCGGCTCGCCAAGCACTTTTACAAAAGCTACTTAAGTGAGCTCACCCGCCCTGGGGCTCGTCGCCCCCGAAGCAGACCCAATCCCCGGTCTCAGGACTCCAATAACACTTCGCCCAACCTCCGAGAGCAGCGCACGCTTCTTCGAAAGTCAGTTCGGTCACGTCATAATCGGAGATATTCATACTTGTTCCCGCGTTACAGTGAGGTGTCAGCAACCGCTGGCACGAATGCAGAGGATTCAAATCGCGTGCCACGCGCAGAGAAGCAGGCAATAGCGGCTCTGCCTCTTCAGCGTTGCGCTAAAATGCGCTGCAGACCGCGCGAACACTACGTCGCATGCCAAAGTCATAATATTCTTGTCTCAAGGGCGACACTCTTTGTTATGATCCGCTCCAAGTGGGCCCTGGCAGACACCCGAGTGACTGATCCTAGTAAGACAAAAAGATGACAGACGAAGCGCCGGCGCAATGTAGGGCGCGGCCTATGATCCCGCGAGCTCATCAGCTCCTGGGCGCCCCAACTTAGTTGCGCATTCCGGCTGAGCACAGGAAAGGGGTGCGGGCGACTGCTGACGGACTGCCCGCACGAGTTACAAGGCGGGGGCCTGCCCCTGGGTGGCTCGCTGATGACCAAGCCATGCATGGTTCAGCAGCCTGCGTGCCAGCCGGCCAGAGAAAATACGGCGCGAAGCGGGTGCGCTATCACAACGCGCCAGCTATTAAGCGCGCAGGTTTCAGACATGCATGTTGTCAATCCGACGCGGTTGAACGGGATCGGACGTACCGCCAATGATGCCGGGGCCGCACGGTGATCAGCACCTTCTGCTTGCCGGCATGCTCAGCGGCTCTTCCGGCTCAATGACAGTTTGGATCCGTTCCAGATGGGGGCGCAAAGCCCTCGCGCCGGCGCGGTGCACGCTTGCCATCCGCTTGCTCACGGCCCTTGCTGACCTAAACGTTGATCGCAGCGATGCCGGTCTCGATCTGCTCGAAGGCGACCGCGCGAGAGTGAGCTGTACGTGGTCGCGAATTGAGGATGATCTCGAACGGCACGGACGCCCCTGATGCGCCATTCAGACGACCAGCTCTACTTGGTCGAAGAGACGCACGAGCCGGGAGAGTGTGAGGTCGTCACGGCGATCAGTCATAAGCGTGCAGTGGTTGGGCTGATCGCCAGTCCGGCCCGTCGTCGTGGTGCGGCTGCTGCTGATCGTAAGCAGAGCTATGGCGGAATCTGGGTGATGACGGTGTGAGGAAGGCGGCGTATCGAGGCGGGTGACGAGCCTGCCAGAACCTCTCGAGGAGAGCGATACGCCATGGCCGAGACGACCAATGTTCTTGCTTTCCGTCAGCCGTCCACGGTTGATGATCCACTGACCGATATCGTTCGAGCCGGCGCGCGGGACCTGCTTGCCAGGGCGATCGAGATCGAGGTTGGCGCGTTTCTGGCCAGCACGGCCAATCTGACGCTGCCCGACGGTCGAGCGCGCCTGGTCCGACATGGGCACGGTCCGGTGCGCGAGATTGCGACCGGCATCGGTCCGGTGGAGGTCGCTCGTCCCAAGGTCCGCGACCGCGGAGCGAGCGGGCCAGGCGACCGCCTCCGCTTCAGTTCGGCAATCCTGCCGCTATGGGCGCGGCGGACGAAGAGCCTGGATGCCTTGATCCCGGTCCTCTATTTCCGCGGCATCTCGACCGGCGACTTCCAGGAGGCGCTCTCGGCGCTGCTCGGCAAGGATGCGCCGAACCTGTCGCCTTCGGTGATCGCCGGCCTGAAGGCCCATTGGCAGGTCGAGTACGAACGCTGGCAGAGACGCGATCTGTCGGCGCGTCGCTATGTCTACATCTGGGCCGATGGCGTGTACCTGCAGGCCCGCATGGAAGATCACAGCGAATGCATGCTGGTGCTGATTGGCACCACGCCGGAAGGCAAGAAGGAGCTGATCGGCTTTCAGGTCGGCGTGCGCGAGAGCGCGCGCAGAGCTGGCGCGAACTCCTGATCGACCTGCGGCAACGCGGGTTACGGATTGCCCCGCAACTCGCCATCGGCGACGGCGCCCTCGGCTTCTGGAAGGCACTGGACGAGGCCTTTCCCGGCGCGCGGCACCAACGATGCTGGTGCCATAAAGTGAGCAACGTACTCGACAAGGTCGCCAAATCCGTGCAGGGCCCCATGAAGAACGTAAGCGCTCCTTTCTACGCACCTATGCAGTTGAGCGCGGGGATGGGATGAGGTGTCCACTATGAAGGAGGTGGACACCATCGATGATCACAGAGCTGGCTCCGGAAATCTGGACAGGGCGGTAAGTGGAGTTTCTGCCTGACGGCGGGCAAGATTGTCCCGCGAATCAGGAGAGACGATGAGCAGACGAGCCCGCCGGCAACACGCACCGGCAT
>Ga0214542_1012594_pt1 | contig 10776 bp, 5 predicted proteins | sample CNSS1metaG_FD_160096 | JGI IMG/M metagenome (GOLD analysis project Ga0214542, IMG submission 160096) | Root nodule microbial communities from cowpea collected in UCLA plant growth center, Los Angeles, California, USA - CNSS1 | ecosystem: Host-associated > Plants > Roots > Nodule | place: USA...
TTTTTTCGTCAAGGGTATTTTGGTAACTTTCTAATTCTATCTATTTTTACAATTTATTTTATTTATCACATCAATCAAATCTTTCACTAACTTTCATAAAATTTATCTCCAAATCTACTCACTTTAATCTCTAAATCCACTCAAAAAAACACAAAAATTCATCCACCCAAATCTACACAAATTCATCTTCACACTCTCCACCATATCCATCCTATCAAAGGAACACACCCTTAGACTTGAGAGTTGCCTCTGCTTGTGACGTGTGAGAGTTGTTGTGGGGCTTTATGCTGGAAGAGTGTTTGTTACCATCTCAGTTCCTAATTGTGTGACCACCAATTGCTTGGCTTAATGACTGAATAAATAAATCAGGCCAAATGAAGGAACAGAGAAATGAAAAGTGAGCAAGGATTGGAGAAGGGGTAACACAAATCTGAAATTTGAAATCAAAGAAAAGTGGAAAAAATCATGAAAATTATTTTAGAAGTTGTTTTTTAACTTAAAAACAGTTTGTTACGGTACGTGATTACTACCTCCAAACGGGATCATTGGGATTTCTAAAAAAAAAAATCTTTGGAAGTAATTAAATCCTACAAATTAATGTGTTATTTTTAGTAAAAACTTAATTTATTGCATTAAAGAAATTTAAGAAGAGTAATATTATCAAAAAATTTGAATTTTTTTGTGTGGATATTCCTCAAATCTATTCTTAGAAAATAAAAAAAAATGTTATTTTTTAAAGGATAAATCAAATGTAAAAAAAAAACGTTTTGAGTTTTTTTAACAGTAAATTAGAAATTTTCTCATCTCCCAAATATTTCCTTAGAACATTAATTAAAAAATATATTTGAACACGTTAAAAAGATTAAAAGGGTTTTTTTGCTATTTTAATAAAATATTATCTTTATCAACACTATTAAAAGGAATTTCTTACCGTAAAAAATGTGGATATTATTTCTGAAATTAATGGTTTTAGGAAATAATTAAATTCTAAGAATTAAAGTGTTATTTTTACTTTAAAATAAAATTATCATCATAGTAAATAATTTAATAAAAGTAATATTATCAAGGAAGTTATATTTTCATCTTATATATATTTTTTGGAAATTCGTTTCATGAAGAAAACATGAAAATTTATGAAACGGATTTTGGGATCTGTTTCATACTTTTCTGAAACGGATCACATATTCTGTTTTTTGAACAAAATTTAAAATTTGTGAAACGGAATTCGTGATCCGTTTCAAAAAAGTATGAAACGGATCCCAAAAGCCATTTCATCAAAAAAACATGGAAACTTATGAAACGGATTTCAAAATCTGTTTCATACTTTTCTAAAACGAATTCCGTTTCTGGAAAAAAAATTACCAAACGGTTTTTGAAATTCATTTCGCTTTCTCTTGAAACGTATCACGAAATTCATTTCACATAATAAAAAGGAAAAAGAAAATACAAAAATGATATTAACATTCCAACCATTCAAATCAAATTCCAAAACATTATGGAAGAAGGATAACCTGCAGAGAAGACAAAAGGAGAGCTTTCCAAAAAAAATTATGAATGAAACTGAACCTCGGACAGGGAACACCTTCAATGACAGAATGAAGCACAGTGAGAATGAGAAGAGAATAAACAGGAGAGCTTTCAAAAATAAAATTAATGTAACTGAACACACAAACATCGGACTAGGGACCACCTTCAAGGAAAGAATGAAGCACAGAGAAGAAAATTAAAATGAAGGGACCACTCATAAATGGGGCCACATTCATAATGGAGAAGAAACAGAGACAAGAAAGAATCTATCGAAATAATTTGGGGATGCAGCTCAGATAAGCAAAATAGTTGTTGCAGTAAATATCATTTACCGCTCTTCCACCCGTTTTTACCCACTGCCACCCACAAATTAATTAGGGGTAAAATGGTAAATTTGAGAAGTATTGAAGAAGAATTGGAGGTGTAAGGAAAAGGCGCCCTTAATTTATTAGTGTTTAGAACTTGCTTCCATTTGCATGTTTGGGAATTAATTACATTTTTTATTTTGATCTAATATGTTTCTAATTATTTAAACTTGTATATTTTTTATTCTATAACTCAAAATTAAAAAATTCTTTTAGATTTTTCTAATTTCAGAAAATACATTTTTTTGATAATAATATATGCTTTTAAAATAATCATATGAAAAAGAATTTTTAACCCGTTTTTTTAAATGATTTTTACTCACTCAAAATTGAATTTCAAAAATTTAAAAATAAAATTTTAATCTTCTAAGTTTAAAAATATTTTTAGTCCCAAATTTGAAAGTTGCCTTTTTAAGTATTGTAATTTTAAAATAATTCATTTTTTATTTTTAAAAATGGCGTATTGAATTAGATAAATGTGTTTAATTTGAAAATTATTATTAGAATCGTCTTTGAATTGTTTTTTTTATTTATTGTTTTCTCATCCTCATAATCTTCTTTATAATAGGGAATTAATGATTTTATTATATATGCAAAAATTTTGAATGTATTTTAAAGTATGAGTTTTTCAAAAGTAGGTTATATCATGTCTATTATATTCTCTTCTTCCACTTCCAACTCTACCTTATCTTCTCCCACCTCCACCCATCTTCTTGTTCCAACTCCACCCCATCATCTTCTTCTACGTATATCCTAAAAAAAATTCATAAATATCCATTAAAACAAATTAAAAAAAGCATAAAATATGAAGGGTAAGGAATAAAATTAAAATCACGAATAAAATATGTGGAATGTAAGTTTTTTATTTCATAATTCATTTGCATTATAAATTTATAAATTGTATAATCCGAAATATAATTTTGTATTACGGATTATATAATCTAAAAAACAAGTTTTTATAATGTAGATAGTAAAATCCTGAATATCTATAGATTATCAAAACCATAAATAGAATAGGGGTATAATGGGTATTACAAAAATATGGAGGTAAAAAACGAAAATATGGGGTGCACGAAGAAATTCCCTACCTTACATCAATCCATTTAAGTTTAATGCTTCTTAGAATTCTTATGAAAATGTTGACAAATGTCTAGGACAATGAATTGAGAATTTGATTAACCAAAATGACCTTTTCAATGTGTACTTCCTCTCTTTCAAAGTTCATATACATTAGTAACTTTTTGAAAAAAAAAAATTACTTTCTAAGTGTTATTTTTAAAATTTGAAGATAATATATGTTTTTAACTATATCCTTATTTTAATTTTATCAAACATTGAAAACTGTTTAAATAAAGAAATTAAAAGTTATGTATGATGATATCTATACATTTTTATAGACATTAAAATTAAATTAAGATATTAGACTAATATTTTATAGAATGTATAAGTATTTAGTTTTGGTATTCATTTTTTTTTAGTTTTCATTCCTCTCTGTCTTTTCCTTTTTGTTTGTCATTATTATTAACTTTCTCAAAAGTAAAGAAATCAACAAATGTAATGTCAGTAAAATTGTCAAATTAACAATGTTGATGTTATAAAAAAATGTCTGGCGAATAACGAGAATGAATAAAAGATTATATACTAATAAGAACCAAAATAAAACAAATATGCTATTTATATGCGGACTAAAAAACGATATATTTGTGATGATAAAAGTTAAAAATGACATATCAAATAGACTAAAAGCTAAAAAATAATTGCAAATAGTAAAAATATAAAGTAACATGTTTAAGGGACCAAGGTAAAGAAAGTAACACATTTTTTTAAAAAAAATCTAATAATTTTCTATAATCAATATTTAACAACTAAATTTATCACGAAGGATATACTAAATAACGAAAATCACTAACATTCTTGAAATAATTATATTTAATTCACTGTTTTTAAAGTTCTACATAAAATTATGCGATTTTGTAAGTTAAATTGTCGTGATTGTAGGATTTAAAGAGAAAGTGAAAGAGTAATGAATAGTTGTTGTATTAAAATTTATTTTATTAATCAAATTTATCTTTCACCAAGTTATTTATTATATTATCAGGAGTTTTAGGGTTACTTTAATTAACTTCTTGGTAAGAATTTATAGAAAAGTAAAGTATGATAAAAATTATATTAATTTTTTTATAAGTTAAAATCAGCTCATAAATCAGTCAATTTGTACAGAATCTCATATTTAGCCCATGTAAAAATCAATTTCTCTTTTTCATATTTTCCTCTCGTTGAAGCCTTTAGAGAGAACTTTGTCCATAAATCATCTTCCCATAATGCCAAAATATATTTTGTCAACGTGACTTCTTAATTCTTCTAAATACATTAATTACTATCTCTTTTCTTGTACTCAAGAAAAAAAAAAGTTCATTCATAAGACAAAGTTAAGTTTATTTATTTATTTATTTTATTTTACTGCTATAATGGTAATTTTCCTAAAATATCGTAAAACAAATAAAAACATATTATTATTATAAGAAAAAATAGTAAAATAAAGTAGGTAAAATGTGTTCATATGTAATAAACAATATGATTTTTAATAAATAAAAGTAAAATAGTCTTATCTTAAACTTGATATCATATATACAGAAGTGTCAATTTAGTTCAATCTATAAGATTTTGTTCTTCATCCACGTGAACTAGGACAAAAAAAATCTATAAGACCAAAAAGCTCCAATTAAAGAAGTTCAGAGGGCAAAAAAACTTCACAAAAGCCTTGTGGATCGGCTCGTCTAGGTTGTTGATCTAGGTCGGTCCAACTCATATAGGTGGTTGGATCGGGTCGATCCGTTTGGATTGTCGGATCGGACAGTATGTCTGAGTCGTCGGCCTGTGTAGGTAGTCAGTCTGGATCTGATGACTTGATCTTTGGTTGTGACCGACTGAAAATACTTGACTTAATCTTTTAATTTGACTTAAAATATTATTGTTATGAGAGCCTAACTAGTCTTGACCTTAAGTCACTCGACGAGACTTTAAGAACTTAAACTTTTTTTTCCCTCATTTGAGTCTATTAACCAAATTAATATCTCTAATCATATACCGATGATGCTTATGATAAAATTAACAAACATTACATTAAATTTAATGAAAAAAAATTAACAATGAATATAACAAAAATGAATTTATATTTTACTTAAAGAAAAAGTTGATCAGGCCAATATCCATTTTCACGTGACAGAATACGAAAGTCAAATTAAACAGTGACATTGTTCCCTTCACGCTATTATTATTATTATTATTATTATTATTATTATTTTTATGTTAAAGTCTCCTTTATTTGCTCTCAGTTTCCGTAATATTTCAGTGTGTGAAATAAATAAAAATATAGCGAATATGGGCCACTGATAATAATAATAATAAGAAGAAAGAGAATATTGTTAATGGAATTGTTACCCACGCACTTTATTAACACCCCTTCACGTCAAATATATGGTAATAAAAGCCACGCAAAAACAACGTGTGGAAGCTTCCAAAACGCGCACCCAAACATTTCCAACGTGTAAACCTACTTCACACGCATACGCATACCCACAGAGCAATTTCACTGATTTACGATCACCTATGTAAACCTAGGAAAAAATGGTCACATACTAGGATATCCAACACAAACTGTTTCTTTACTCTTCCAGATTCAATATACATAAAAAATTCACAAAAACTTTGTTTAAGAGTTAACAACTAATAATAATACTAATTTGCTTTTAAAAATAATGAACTGATTTAATAACGTTAAAAATAGTAAAATAAAATTTAAAAATTATTAGGACGAAAAAAAAAAACTAAACCAAATGGTAAAAGGTAAGGCGATGTATAAGAAAAATAGGGATAACAATGCGGTCGATCCAGTTCGTTTAGGCCAAGTTCACACATTATGGGTTGGATTGACCTGTCATACAGAGAAGTTGCAGGTTTGAAAACGTGATCTGTCTTACATGGGCCTACAAGTCAATTTGTATATTTGAACATTTTGAATTAAAAAAAAAAGTTTTAGACATCATAATTTTAATATTTGAAATATGAAAACATTTAAATAATAAAAAAAATCCTATAACATCAAAAGAAGTCCAATAAACAACATCATAACATTCCAATAAAACAACTCATCAACCACAAAAAAGTTAAGATAAGAAGCACCGGCGGATCTTGACAAAAAAATGTTGGAGGGACCAAAATAATATAATTTTGAGATCATTAAATTTGATTATTAATATAATACTTCAAAGAATGTGTTTTCATTCATAGTTTCTTTTTTTATCACTTTTAAACGATAAATTTATTCTTTTATTTTTTATCAATGTACACTTTTTTTTGTAAATAATATTAAAAAATAATTTATCATAATCTAATAAAAAATTGAGACACGTAAAGATCGGGTATGAAAGAACACATGATGCATTATATTTGTTCTATAATCAGTGGCGGATCTTGGCAAAAATTTATGGGGGAGCCAAAATAATATACTCAATTTATATATTTAAGATTTTTGTCATTAATTCAGGAAAAAGTAATACATAATTTAATATAGCTATAATTATAACAGAAAATACATATATCTAAATAATATTGTCATTCGTTTTTTCATATTCTTGAACTTATTAAATAATTGAATCATAACTATATTTTTTAGCTTTTTTTTTTCAATGTAAATAACCATATTATCTGCAAAATATTGATTTTCCATTTTACTAATATGTACATATCGATTCAAAAGTCATCACAAGTTTTTGTTCTCATCTTCACTTCTTTTTTATCAATTTTAAAAAATAAATTTATTCTTTAATTTTTTTTATCAATATACCTGTCTATAAAACAAGTTTAAGACTAAAAAAATAATTTATTATAATTTAATCAAAAATTGAGAGACATAATTACTACAAATAACTATGATAATCAAGTTACACTTAAAAATCCTCTATAAAAGATCACATAATACATTATTTGCTTTTCTCTTTTCATAAAAAAATGAATATACAAAAGGGTAATGAGATAAAAAAAAAGGACTAAATATTAAACAAGTGTTGCACTACCAAGTGAAACAAGAGAAATTTTTTTCCTTTAAGAATAAGAGAAGATATGAAAAAGATGAAGACAAAAGTAATGACGTTTCTGCTTAACTTTTTTTTTTCAATAACAAAAGAAATCAGATAAGAGTAAGAAACGAATACAAAACATGAAAAAACACAAAAAACAATATAAAAAAAGATAAAAATTATCTTAACAATTTTTTTTTTATTATATTTAATTTTATATTGTACTATTTATTAAAATTAAATTATGTATTTCATAAAAAAATATCTAATTTATTTTTTATTAATTTTTAATATATTACTGTCTAATTTAAAATGATATACATAATTTAAAACATTTAAAAATATATAATTTAAAAAATTTTAAACACATAAAACTTAAAAAAAAAAAAAAAAGTTGGGGGGGCCGTGGCCCCCGCCTGCTCTAACGTGGCTCCGCCACTGTCTATAATACAAAAATGAACAAAAAGCTGATGAGATAAAAATAATGTTTTTATTATCAAATGGGACAAGAGACAAAAAAGAAATAGAATAATTGAGAAATGAGAGCAGAAATAATGAGTTTGTGTCTAACTTTTTTTTTTCTTCAAAAAGAAAAAGAAAACATACGAGAGTGAGATATAATTACAATTTGTGCAAAAAACTAAAAACACAATAAGAATGAAAAAAAAAGTTATCTTAATAAATATTTGGTTTAATTAATCTTTTGATTCATGTTATTTTTTTAAAATATTAAGTCGATTCTCTAGTTTTTTTTAGTCTTAATTTGGTTTTGATTTTTTAAAAAACTAATGCAATTTGGTCTTTTAGGATACATTTCTTTAAATATCTTAAAACGGATCAATGATTCTTTCATCAAAATTGAAACTCTTAATATGAATGATTTGCTTTGTTGATATAATTAATATAATTCTACTGTCAATTTTTGACAAAAACAAAAACTAAAAAAAAAATTAAACTTAAATATTTTTATTTTTTATTATCTATTAACTTTAGAGATATAAAAACCCACGTTGTCATTCCAATAAAAAAGACAAATAAAGAGGAAAGGACAATTTAGTAATAAAGGTGAAAAGGTGGGCCTTTAAAAAGGAGGCGAGAGTGGGAAAGTTAGTTATGTCCCTGAGAGGAAGCCAACGAGAACAACACCAAATCGTTTCTCTGTGTGTCTCTCTGAGATGGGTGAGGTCGGAGAGAAGAGGTATGCGGTGCTGATGTGCGGTGAGGATTCGGAGTACTTGTTGAAGATGCACGGAGGTTGTTACGGGATGTTCGGGAGAGTGTTGGCGGAGGAGGGAGAGAGGTGGGACCTGTACAAGGTGGTGCAGGGAGAGTTTCCGGCCAACCACCACCTCTCTCTCTACGATGGGTTTGTCATCACCGGAAGCTGTTACGACGCCCATGCTAACGATTCTTGGATTCTTGAACTTCTGGAACTCGTTAACAGATTGCACTCTATGCACAAGAAAATCCTTGGCATTTGCTTCGGCCACCAGGTTCCTACTTCTCATATTTCAATTTCCTCCCTTCAATAATGTTTATGCTTTTTTAATTACTTTCTCTCTCATATCTCATAGATCTCACAATCTATTATTGTTTCATTTTTAAATCTTCACAAAAAGGACCTCACCAATATTCTAATAACAATATAGATAAGTCTCATTTTGTCGTACTCTTGTCAGTGATGTTGGAAGGGTTGGTGGTCCTATCCACAATGATCTTTTAACAGGAGATTAATGTTTGAAATGTCTTACATTTTGTAACTAAACACTGCACTGCTCTATCCTGTCTTCTCCACGTCACATCTCCCAGGTTAAAATTTGTCAGTGCCGCATCTAAATCTAATTATTCAGTAACGATATTTAATTATAAAAATTTGTTGGGCAGTTAATTCTATTATTTCAATTCTTAGACAATCCATCAAAATTAATTTATTAAAAACATTTTTTTTAATTAAAATGTTATTTTTACGTATTTAATGGGAAACTTTTTTCTTTAACGATGAAAAAGTTTTAGTATTATTGGTTTTTCACCGATCAAAATCATAGATTTGATAAGATAAAAGGACGTGAAAAGTTATATAATTACACATGAAAAAAATTATATATTAAGATAGTATAAATGTAATTTTTCATTCACATTATCTTAACTGAATATTAATTCTGAAAAATTGTAACTTATTCTTTTTAGTTTTTAAATTGAACGTACATACACCATAGTACACATTTATGGTGTTAAGAGCATTCTCGAAAAGTTGTGAATTTTGGGACGGTCGGATTAATTGTCTTGTGTTTCATAATTAATTTTTATTTTTCGTGAGGAATATTATACATTTTTAATAATTTCAAGAATATTTTGGATGATTTCTTTTGTTTTTTCATTACAATGTTTATAAATAATTTAAGTTTTTCATTGAGTGAAAACTTCAAATTATTTATTTATTTTTAGTTCTTTCAAAATGGAGTTAATTTTTTTTTTCTTTTTGAATTTTGTTTCTTTTCATTACCTCGTATTTTAGATTTATGTCAAGATTTTAGATATAAAGAAACAATATTTTTATCTAAAAGAAACTCTCTTCGTGATAATTGAATGTTGTTATTCTTTCATTTAATATACATTTCTCTCTTCCAAACCATATAATTCTCAGACATTCTAAAATTTGAAAAACTAGTATACGTGTATGGAAATTTATTGTATATTAATAACATTCTTCTTTTTGGAATTTTTGTGCCAAGATAATATTCCCTTCTTGCATGCTCATGCTCCTAATTTGTCTATTTTGGTCCAACAAAAAAAAAGAAAAGAGGTGAGCCTGTGTTCTGATAGAAGGCAAAATAAAGCGAGCACAATGATGTAATTTCATTTTTAAAATATCTTATTGAAAAGAGAATTTAAAAAAGAGTGAGCGGAGTTAATAATTTGAGGGGATGAAGGGGAATGTAGAATTTGGATCTTGTACTGGTTTTCTGTGTTGTTTCTTTGTCTTGTCTTCAAATTACATTGACAGTGACTGATTTTAAAATTTTAAAATATTTTGAAAAGATTTTTAAAGTAATAATATAGTGTATTTTTAATGTTCAATAGAAAATATATAAAAAAAATTAATAGAAAATTTGGACCGGATGAATTGGTTTTGTTTGGATTAACAAAGAGAAAATGATGATGTGAGTTGAATGAATTTGAGATGAAAGTGTATAATGTGTTGAATATGTGTAACAGATAATTGGGCGTGCATTGGGAGGGAAGGTGGGTCGGTCTACGAAGGGTTGGGACATTGGTGTTAAATCTATAAACATCTCATCATCTCTGCCATTCTCTTTCTCTTCTCTCAACCTCCCATCACACCTTTCCATACACAAATGCCACAGGGACGAGGTCAGTATATCTGTAACTTTTTCTTTTGGACAAGTATATTCTGACTATTAAATTTTGATAACTTTCTCTTATAATATGATGTGCCATCTTTTAAGTGATTTTGAAATATTGAGAATAAAAAAATATAGAGATGGAGAACCATTTAAAAGATGTCACGTAAACAAAAATTATCAAAATTTAATAGTCAAAAAATCATTTTCCATTTCTTTTTCTTCTTCTTCGAATTATGGTACACATGTTATATTGAACTGCAGATTCTAGAGCTCCCTCCTAAAGCACACCTCATTGCTTCCTCAGAAATGACTGGAATTGAGATGTTCAGCTATGGAGATCACATCTTTTGCATCCAAGGCCACCCAGAATTCACCCACGACATCCTCTTCCACTTTATAGACCGTATTATTACACGAAATTTGGTCCAGGTATTTTATGTT
>Ga0214542_1012596_pt1 | contig 10775 bp, 5 predicted proteins | sample CNSS1metaG_FD_160096 | JGI IMG/M metagenome (GOLD analysis project Ga0214542, IMG submission 160096) | Root nodule microbial communities from cowpea collected in UCLA plant growth center, Los Angeles, California, USA - CNSS1 | ecosystem: Host-associated > Plants > Roots > Nodule | place: USA...
TTCGTCGGCGACGCGTTACGGAACACTATGGCTTCGGTTCATTTAGAACCGAGGCATAAAAGGAACTTTATGGCTTCGGGTAACGACCGAGGCCAAAAGGGGTGCCTTTAGGTCTCGTCCCAATATGTCTCGGTTGCAGACCCGAGGCAAAATGAGGAAAATAACCGGGGCAAAAAGCCCTTAGTGCACTAGTGGGTTTTTCTTAGGATTTCATTATTTTCAAGCACATCAAAGAAGGATCCAACACTATCATCGATAAGATGGAATATTAACATGAGCAATTTTTTTGTTGTTGTCGATTTGATAACGTAATATTTTTACAAATTAATTTATACATTTTTTTTGTAATGTTATAATGTAGATTTAGTAGTAAAATAAATGATGAAATTATTTATCTTGTGTAAATTTAACTGATATTATTGATTAAAGTGTATTTTTATTTCCTATGATAATGAGTATAAAATAACATTTTTAGTTTATCACAAACAAACATGAGTTTTATATTTAAAGAAAAAAAATAAAAAGTTTTATATTTTAGGTTTAATAGTTATATTACATTCAACTTACATTTAATATAAATAATAGATATTTCTTCTATCCTACTAAAAGATAAAATAATTTACCTAAAGATATTTCTTCAACTAACATAAGTTTTTTTTCAATTAGCATACAAAATTTAGATACATTTTATTTTCTTACCCACACTACAACAAAATTTTTAAATAATAACCAAATTTAAAAATTATAAATAATTAGTCAATGTAATAAATAATTTAAATATTAATTTATCAAAATAAAATTATTAATATCTAAAATATTCTCGATTATAAATAAAAAATATTTATTATAATGTCATTTGTTAAATACGAATATTTTTAATTTTGTAAATTGAAATTCAAATTAATTATTATAATGATTAATTATTTTTTATTTTTAAGATTAATTACATGTATTTTTTATATAATAATTTTACATTTAATTGTTTCAATTGATCAGCAAAACCCTACATCTTGAATTCGGTGACAAAATCTTTCTTTTAGGTAACACTCAAATAAGATAACTATATAACTGTATACAGGGAGAGATTATTTTTACTTTATCATCTAATAATTTACTTTTATATTTTTTATTCAAGGTACTTATATTTTAATTAAAACATAATTTATTTCCAACATATTAACTTTTTATATTATAATAATGATTATTAAACAACACTGTTTATCACAAACAAGAATTTTATTCTTAAAGAAAATAAATAAAATATGTTTTTTATTCTTAGTATTGTAGATATAATGCATTTAAATTATATATAATAAAAATTATATTATTTAAATATACTTGAATATATTTCAAATATCCACAATTACTGTTTAGTTAGTCTTTTCTAATTTATTTTACCTTAAAATATTTGACATTTTGTAATTTTTTATTCTTTATTTTTAAATATGATTAAGTTAGTGTAAATTGATACAATGTTAATTAAAAATAAGGATATCTTTAAATTAAAAATTATTACTATTTATGCGTGGAATTATTTGTAATATATTTTTAAAAAATATAATATACATTATTTTTTAAATTAATAATTAACTTTTTGTACAAAATTTTATTAAAATAATATATTTTATATCATTTTTTATTTTGTAATTCTAAGTTTATCATTTTATTGGTAAAATTTATTGCTAAGAAAATATATTAATATACTATGAATAAAATTATTTCATACTAATTTTAAATTGTATAAATTGTTAATTCATACTAATTTTAAATTTTATAAATTATTAATTCTTAAAATTTCAAAACATATTTTAGTGTGTTTTAGTCAACTTTCTCCCCACTCATTTAAAACATGGATCGGTGAACAAAATCTTTTTTCTCTCAGGCCTTGTATATAGACTTCGTCCAACAAACTTAAATTCTATAACTTAGTGAATCACGTATGCAATACTCTTCTATAACTTTTATTCATTGATATTTAATCTTTAGGCTCTCGTTTGATCAATCATTAACTAGTTGAAATTGTAAGAAGTTGTGTAAGACCCAATATTTTTTGCCTTTATGTTTAAGGGCTGCCTCAGATCTAATTGGGCCTAAGGGCTGACCCATGAGGAGTCAAAGACCCTAAACCAGCCTAACACTCCCACTCCCATCTCACTTTCAGAATTTGCTCCATTTGTTCTAAGAGCTACAACGGTCACTCTGCTAGGGTTTGCTTTCTCGTCTCGGACAAGTTCGCTCAAAGCTCATTTTACTCAACGTAAGTTGCCCCCAACTCATATTCTTCCTTTCTTAGTGTAATCTCGAGTTGTCTCAATTAGAGTTTTCGTAGTGAAACCAATCTCAAGGTCTGTTCCACTGTTTTCCAGCCCTAAGTCTCTTCCTAGAGCTGTTGCGTTCCGTGGTTGGTGTTGGAGTACTGCACTAGCTTATTCCAGATAAGGGAAGCTAGAACCCTCCTGTTTATTTGGTGCGAAGTCTGTTATTCTATGTTGTTCGTGATTGATTGAGGTTGTATGCTACTGTGAACGCATGAGATGCTTGGTAACTTTGTTTGGGTATGAAAATATGTCTATGGCAGGGAGAAACAGTGGCGAGGTCCGACACCCTCGCCCAAGCGAGCCTGTCTCGCCTAGGCGAGACTTGCAGGAATAGGTCAGGGCTGCACTCGAGCTCTTGCTCAAGCGAAAGCTCTTATTTTGAGCGAGGCACCATCTCACTCAGGCGACAGACGCTCGCCTAAGTGACCACGCATGAGAGCCTTGACATGTTGCTCCTGTTTTATCCCAGGCGAGGAACCTCACCTTTAGGCGAGGGGTTGTCTCGCTCAGGCGAGAAAGGCTCACCTAAGCGAGCCATGCGAGAGCCTCCTAGCATTTCTGACGCGATCTCGCCTAAGCGAGAGTTCACCGCCTAAGCGAGGGCATTCCTCTCGCCTGAGCGAGGGCTTCTGGCTTGAGCGAGATTCGTTACAGGTTGCGCTGTTCTTCTTGTTTGGCTTAATGAAATGTTTGGTTTATGTTATACTCTATATAATGTATGAGGCTTGCGAAATGAGATGCATGAGATAAGTTGTGGCTACAAATTTGATTGTTGTGATTGTGTGATCTTGGCATGAGGAATAAATGGGATGGTTGGTATTAAAGTGGCATAGTATTGACATGAGATGGAATTCACAACTATGATTTGAGAATGATGGACGGGTATGGATTTACTGGGCAAATGAAAGAGGTGAAATTATAAAGAGCTGGTATAATATATAAATGTATATGCATGTTAATTCCTTGTTGATTTATTGAGTATGATATGTTTGTGTCAGTGCGTAATTCCTTAGGATCTCTAGGTGAGATCCTCAGGGTCGTACTTCAGTGGTCGTGACGTAATTCCATGGCCCCTGTTAGTGCGTGTCCATGGTGGTGCCCCATCTATATAACTTGGTAAGGATTCAAGGTAAGAATTGCATCCTGACACTCTAAGGGGCCAGTTAGTCTCACTTAGAGCGGACTGACCCCTGTGGTGAGAGTAGCAGGAGGCCTAAAACTCATTAAGAGCTAACCTTGTGTGTGAGGGAATTGATTCATTGTAACACTTGTAACACATAGCTTGAAGGTGAGCAGCTTGGGGGTGAGCAGCTCGGGGGTGAGCAAAGGTATCCATCACAAGTGCAAGCATCCGCTGAATCCGACCAGGTTATATGTATCCGGATGAGTCGAGTCGAGTTTTAGTGTATTGTTTAAGAAGTCATAATATGCTTGGTTGATATATGTATATTGGATTGTGAAGGTATATATGATTGTATTGATGATATCTTGTTGGCTCTAGCATACCCTTTCTTGTTTGAATGTCTTGTATGTTATCCTTCTACTTTTACGATGATCATCAATTTATTGATGGGAGCAGATGCGAGAGGAACTCGTGGCCAATAGGGGAGAGAGGATTCCGCTGCATAGTCCACTTGGGCTGGACTGGATGTTCCTTATTGGGCTTTTCTTTAGGGCTATGGCCCATGTATCTGTTTGACTTTTGATTTCTTTATGTTTACCTTAAACTTTAGGATTTGTTTTCCTGTGGCACCGTGGTGTGCCTTGAGTTGTAAGGAGTAAAGTCTAAAACGCCAGGATTGCGCTATTATGTTACCTTGTGCGACGTTTCCGTTAATTATGTTCATTGATTAATTGGGACATTACAAGTTGAAAATTCATATGATTTTTTTTAGAGAGAATGATTTAATGATAATCTTAAAACCTTTTAACTTAATGCAAATTTACCATACTAAGTTAAAAAGGAATTGTAATTCAATCAAATATACCAAGTGTCCACTGTAGGAGATTAGAGCACAACTTTTCATGATAATGATTGATGAAAATGAAGAAGAGAATAATTTTAATTTATGACCTTAATGAATCATGAGAATGGATGGTGAGTTTATAATAACCAATTAGCTTTCTTATTTTATAACAACCAAATTAGAAGAGGGAGTGCATGAAAAGAGAAAAAAATGAGCATCATGTGATCCTAATTAGAAGAGATACGAAACATATCCAAACATGCATTAATACGGTACTCAAATTCAACTAACCTAAGAAATTTAAAAAGGAAAACCTTGAATTTTAAATTTCACATATTATCTTCTTTTAATTTTCTGGGTTTTTTTACCATATATCTAAGCACAATTTTCGTTTAAATGTATTAAATGGACAAATTTTAAAAAATATACATAAATGAATAAATTGTGTTTTGGAAATACGACTTGAGAGTGTAATCAAACTTTCAAAGACTTCTACTTTTAATTATTCTTTTTTAGAAGTCATGTTTTTTTTTTCTTTTAAGTAAAGTCGTACATTTCCTTTGCAACTTCATTCTTTTTTTTAGTCTATTAAAAGACTTTGAAGTCTAATTGAAAGTTATAATATTCGACTAAAGAAAGGAGTCAAAAGTCAAAAGAGACATATAGAAAACATGTTGAGGTTTTAGGGTTTAGAATGTGCATGAATACATGTAAAGAAAATACAAGCATGAAATGCACTACACCAATTCTACTTCATGTAAATTCAAGAACAATGTTCCTCACTGTTTCGACTTTTTTGTGTTACTTTCACCTCACAGCCATGATTCTGCTGGGAAAGCAACTCTCACTATAATAAAACATAAGGAAACAATGATTTGCGTAAAACTTAGTAAATTGAATGAGAAAAGTGAAAGCAAAGAAAGTTGATACTTGTGTGAAAATGTTCAGACCCTTCTGAACAGATGCAGCTAGTACATAGATGTTAACAAAATTGAAATCATGATCTTCTGCATCCAAATTTGACTTCACTTCAAATTCTTTCGAGTCTTGGACTTTTCTTCAGATGGTCTTGTCCTTTCACAATGAGGTTGATCTTCCATGGCCATAGCTTCTTTTCTTTTGGCTTGACTTCTTCTGATGCTTGCCAAAATCTCACTGTCTTCCATGTTGTCCAGTGATGAAAAGAATTGCGGATTCTCTTTTCTTTCTTGTTCAAGAAACGCCCCGATAACCCTTCTCAATATGATATCAGCCGAATCTGTTGCATTTCCATGTTCTTTCATGGCTCTCGCTTCTTGTCTTTTGCTTGACTTCTTCTGATGCTCGCCAAAATCTCACTGTCTTCCATGTTGTCCAATGATGAAAAGAATTGTGGATTCTCTTTTCTTTCCTGTTCAAGAAACGCCTGGAAATTTGAATTTCCATGTTCTTTCTTTCCATTTCCACTTCCACTTGTATCTTTTTCCTCCATTTTCAATTCCACACTAAGTCTCGTAGATATCAGAATGTTTCATTCTACCCTACCTCTATGTATATATACATCATATATACTTCTAATAACACATCAAGTTACACTAAAAATAATTATCTGTAACTCTCTCATATTGTATTTTCACCAGTGCAGTAAGGGCTTTCTGCCCCGGTTATTTTCCACATTTTGTCTCGGGTTTGGAACCGAGACATATTGGGGCGAGGCCAAAAGGTACCTTTTGGCCTCGGTTATCACCCGAAGCCATATATCCAGTTTTATGCCTCGGTTGTTTCAAAACCGGTGCCATATATCCAGTTTTCTGCCTCGGGTCAGATAGGACCGAGGCCATAGGGTAAAAATATTTCTTTTATAATTATCATAGATCTAAACGAAAATCTGAAAATTTTAGAATCCACGGGTCACTCAAGATGCAAGCGACATACATGAACTGAAGCTATTCTATATTGAAATGAACTCAATAATAGATGTACAAGATCATCCAATCTAAACCCACACTTGTCAACGTTGTCTAATTGAGAGACCACAAAATCAAATTGACTCATCCCTCAACGTTCTATCTACTACTTGCAGTCCACCTCTGTCTGCTTCAGCTTTGTTCTGCAACACAAAAACAGAAGATATTAATTAACAAGTTCAAACATTGATATAACATATGACCCGTTTCAGTAATACGAAGATGCATAACATATATAAGGTTTTAATCAATCAAAGATATTTACCTGGCTCTCCGGTTCTGGAACCACACTTCGACTTGTCGAGGCTGAAGACCTAACTGCTTGGCCAAAGCTTGTTTCTGTTTCTGTAACCCCAATCGAACACGACAATATGAGTGATGATATTGAAAGTCATGATATTGATGCATGGAGGAAAATAATATTAAGAGGGAGATTATGATTACAGGATTGAGGGTGTTGTGTTGTTTGAAGCTTTCTTCAAGCAAAGCGGATTGTTCTTTGGTGAGCCTGAGTGGAGAGACGAGAGAGGCACGAGAGAGAGCGCGAGAGAGAGAAAGAGAGCGCGAGAGAGAGAGCGAGAGAGAGAGAGAGAGACACGAAATGGAGGTGCAGCACAGGGGACTCGTTCGCGTGGTGGTTGCAATGGCTGGAGGTGGTCGAAGGTGGTCGGAGGGTGTGGTGGCAGTGGGTGCAGCGGAGAGAGAGAGCGTGCGAGAGAGAGAGAGAGAGCGAGGGGAAGGAGTTGCAGAGGCGCAAGCGCGGGGAAGAAGAAGGGTTCGCGAAATTCAAACCCTAAATAAACCCTATGGCTTTGGTTGTTAGGGGAACCGAAGCCATAGACCCCCTTTTGGCACCGGGTCTACTTGGACCGAGGCCAAATAGCTAATGTCCAGCCACTTTTTGAGTTCCGGTCTTACTAGACTGAGGCCTATACCACTATTTGGCACCGGTTTTGGACGAACCGGGGCCTATACCCCTCTTTGGCTTCAGGTATTTGGAGAACCGAGACCTAAAACTTGGCTCTAATTGCAAAAATGTCACCGCGCCATTATATGCTTCGGTTCCTGGACAACCGAGGCATATAAGGCCAGGTAAAATGAGAATTCTGCACTGGTGTTTATTAAATATACTATGCACATATACGAACATATACATGGTCACACACTCACGTACGTGGATAACAAAAGCCATTCATATATAATATAGGTCTTAGTGATCAAAAGATAGTGCTGCAAAATTCAGATTTTGATAATTGTGAAAATTCAGATTTTATTTTCTTAATAAAATATTCATTTAATAACATTGATGCAGAGCTGCTAAAGGGTAGGGTGGTCATGTTCTACCCAAATTTTTTAAAATTTATTTATAATATATATATATATATATATATATATTGGAAATTTTCAATTTTATTTTAAATTTTTTTAAATTATATATATCATATATTAGAAATTGGTAGAAATTAAATTTGATATTTTTTTAAAGCATAACATTTAATAGTAAATAATAAAACAAAATCAAATATAATTAAACATAAAAATATTTATTAAGATAATTTTAATTTTCTTTTTCATTGACTTTCTGAGTTTTGTATATTGTACTCATCATTCACTCTCACATGTCTTTTTTTTTGTTTTTAAAAAAAAACAGATATCAACTCGATATTGTTTTCATTTTTCATTTATTCTCTTCCATTATTGAAGAAAAAGTGTAATTCTCACATTTTACTTGACACTGAAATATTGGTTGAATAGTTAATATTATTTGTATGTTATGACATTACAAGAAAAGTCTTAAATAATGACTAATTTTGTATAGACCAAAAAGGTTATTAGAGACCAATGTCCTAAATAAAGACAAATTTAGATAAAATTCCTTAGGTAGTTAAAAAACATTGGTAATTAATGTTAATTATCATTGTAGAGACCAATTCATAATACAAACTATTTTTGTTACCAATTTATATAGACCAATTATAAATTTTGAAACTTTTTACTTACCAATAATTTAATTTTAGTTTATAAATTAGTACCTAGATTAGTCACTGTAGTTACTAATAATTTTTGTAATTATATATATATATATATATATATATAGTGGCGAATCTTGACTAATAATTTTGAGAAGTCAAAATAATACACTCAAAAATTTATATATTTAATTATTATCACTAAATACATAACTTTTAGTATAATTGTAAGTGTAAAAAAAAATTGCGATCATAGATAGCTTCCTTTTTATTATTTTTAAAAAATGAATGTATTCTTTTATTCTTCAGCCATATACCCTTTAAAAAAAACAAAAATAGTTTAAGATTAAAAATAACATTATTCGAAGGAAGCCTTTTATACCCGTTAAAAAAAGGCATTCTATACCCGTTCCAAAATCAGTATAGATACCGTTGGTATAAAAAGTTTTGGCTTTTTATATCGGTTAAGTTCACACCCGGTATAATAACCTAAGGCTATTCTTTCTTCTCCTCACCTATATATTTTATTTATATAATTTTATTATATAAAATTATTATTCTCTATTTTGTTATTGGATTAACATTAATCAATAAATTATTTATTTGTTAATATCAATTATATTGCACATTGTTATTAATTTTATGGACAATACATAATTTTGGATTTCTGATGAATGGTTTGTGATGGGTTGGATTGCTCAGTGAAAGGTCTGTGACGAACTTAACTATTTAGTAACCTGTTGAGATGTCTCTGGTCTCTATTGCTAAGGATATAAAATTGATACCCCAATAATCCATTTTGAAGAGAGTAAGAAGACAAATAGTCAAATACATTCTTTATTTGAGCATTCAATCTTTTGACATACCCTACTAGGAAGAGAGTAGTATCCTTTCACACGCGCTTCAAGAACGACAGATAGATGAATCCTTTATTGATACCTGGTACACAATTCTTTTTGAACACATACTTGAATATACTGTATTTTGTATCTTAGATTAATATTTCCTTCAATTGGTATCAAAGCCTAATTAAGATAAAGATTATAGTTATTCAAACTTTTTTCAAGAATGTGTATCCTAAATTTCATAATTGTTCATTGTCTATGCATGAAAAATTGGAGATCTTAAATTTATCGTTTGGATTCAAAATTGATAGAGGGGTTTTCTTTCTAGATGTAATGGGATTGTACAATCAAATTTGTTGTGCGAATTTTTCTGTATTGCAAACAGTTTTTCGATCTTGTTTTCTTCCCTTTTTCGATCGATCTTTGTCAAAATTAGTTTGGGGGCTTTTGTGAACCGCATCACGTCGGTTTTGTGGCTAGAAAATTGGATCTTTCCGTTGATTATATCACTAGAAACAAACTGGGTCGGAAAACTGGTCTGGGTCACAATTTTGACTAGTCTCCATGAAGGCGATGATGTGCGGTGTGTGTTTCGCATGCCCACTCGTAGTGTTATGCGCATGGGACACATGAGGCAACATTTATTAGACAATTTTTTTTTTTTAAATAATGGAATTTCTACTCATTTGGTATATTTTTCTTTTTGCAATTTTGGGTACTTATAGGTATTTTATTTTAATTATTTTGTGAATTAAACTTAATTTTATATAACATATTGTTGGCTTTTTTGTGTAAAATTTTTTGTACTAGTTTTTGTAAGGCCACTTTTTTCTGTCCTTAATATCTAAGGGCCTAGCCTCATCTGTTGGGCCTAAGGGGTAGCCCGCACTACAAGAAAATTACATATTAGCGAGGGAATAATCCCTAGCGAATCCCTAGCTAATCTCTCGCAAAACGATTCAGCGAGGGATTAGCGAGGAAATAGCGAAGACACTATGTCGTAGCTAAAATATGGGTAGCTAAGTAGCTAGAGAACCACTTTGTCGCTAATCTCTAGCTAATCCCTAGCAAATCGGTTGTAGCTAGACCCTAGCTAATCCCTAGCAAATTAATTGTAGCTAATCCCTAGCTAATCCTTAGCAAATCGGTTGTAGCTAAATCCTAGCTAATCCTTAGCAAATTGGTTGTAGCTAATCCTTGGCTAATCCCTAGCAAATCAATTGTAGCTAATTCCTAGCTAATCCCTAGCAAATTGGTTGTAGCTAAACCTTAGCTAATCCCTAGCAAATTGGTTGTAGCTAAATCTTAGTTAATTCCTAGCAAATTGATTGTAGCTAATTCCTAGCTAATCCCTAGCAAATTGGTTGTAGCTAAACCTTAGCTAATCCCTAGCAAATTTGTTGTAGCTAAATCCTAGCAAATTTGATTGGAGCTAATCCCTAGTTAATCCATAGCAAATCGGTTATAGCTAATTCCTAGTTAATCCCTAGCAAAGTTGTTGTAGCTAATCCCTAGCAAATTGATTGTAGCTATTCCCTTGCTAATCCTTATCAAATAGGTTGTAGCTAATCCCCCGCTAATCCCTAGCAAACTAGTTGTAGTTATTCCCTAGCTAATCCCTAGCAAACTTATCCCTAGCTAATGCCTACCTAAGCCCTCGCTAATTCAACAATTTAATCCCTAGAAAAATAGTAGCGAATTGCATCAATCCAAAATATTCCATTCTTTT
>Ga0214542_1012600_pt1 | contig 10768 bp, 7 predicted proteins | sample CNSS1metaG_FD_160096 | JGI IMG/M metagenome (GOLD analysis project Ga0214542, IMG submission 160096) | Root nodule microbial communities from cowpea collected in UCLA plant growth center, Los Angeles, California, USA - CNSS1 | ecosystem: Host-associated > Plants > Roots > Nodule | place: USA...
AAGGAGGAAGAAAACCTTCTCAATTTAGGGTTTCCTACTCAATTTAGGGTTTCATTAAAACTCATGCCACGTCAATTGCACCCCCGTTTTAAAAACTTTGACACGTAGCAGTTCAATTATGCCACGTAAGTACTGTGTGAACGGCGTTTGTTCAATTTAAACGGAAAGGACCAAATCGAGTCACTTTTAAAAATTAAAGGACTCAATTGATACTCCAGATCTTTAGAGGACCTTTTTGAGACTTAAGAACAAATTCGAGGACTAAAACAGTAATTAAGCCTAAAATTTAAAAATATTTGGTATGAAATTTAATTTATTATTAGATGTTGTATGCTTAAATAATTTTAATTTTATTGGATCTTTTAATTTTACTTGTGCATTGTTATTTTATATATTAAGATTCATTGTAGGTTTAGTTAAACATCGAACAAATCTTAGTTTTCGTTTGAATTTTAGTACAAATGATTAAACTTTAATCGTTATGTATTAAATCTTGAATTGTCCGATTGGACAATTTGAAAAAAATATTTTTCATAATTCGTTATAACGTGTTGAGACCATTATGCATAAATTTGATAAAAGTTTGGTTGAGACCATTTTGTGTTGTCCTTTGGATGCATACTTGATTGTGGTCATGAGTGATCACTTTTATTTCATGTACTTCGAAGGTCAATGCGAAATGTTGCCAAAATTTTATCAAAATTATTATGTTAGACTTCTTCATATACGAGTTAACAAATTATGAAAAATATTTTTTTTCCAAATGGGTAGGGTCTCACCTTATGAGAGTTAAAATTTTAATATTAATGGAGTTTGTTACAAACATAGTATGAATTGAAGTTGAATGAATGAATATCCCATCAATGAAGAGCATGAGAAGGGATTTATGAGTTATAGCAATATGCTTAAGAACACGCAATCTCTGTGAACGTGACATATTATTGTCCTTGTGTTCATTATTTTAATCAAATATGTCATCTATTCATCTTCGATATAATGAAGAGTTATACAATTATATGTCATTTATTACACAAGCCTACGACTTAACCAGGATTAGATAATGTAGACAAATAAATGAATGATCATTTAGAAGATGTGGTAGATAATGTTTGTGAAGAAAAATTTGGAATAGCTCAATTATATAATTCTCTTAAGTCTAATTCAGAGGAAGAGTTGTATCCAAGATGCACTAACTTTACACAATTGTTGACAACTTTTAAATTGGTTAGTTTAAAAGCAAGGAATGGATGGACCAATAAAAGTTTCACGAAATTTTTGGAGTTGGTGAAGGAGATGCTTACAAAAAATAACATGTTACCTATTTGTAATTATGAGACGAAGAAAATTTTATGTCTAATGGGTTTGAAAGGCCAAAAGATACATGCATGCCTCAATGATTGTGTATTGTACAAAAATGAGTTTGCTTCACTAACGGTGTGTCCAAGATGTTATTTATCACGATTTAAAAAGAAAATTAATGAAAATACTGGTGAAGAAGACAAAGATGGCCTACTTGTTAAGGTAGTGTGGTAATTGTCTATAATACCTAGGTTGGAACGATTGTTTGCCATTAAAGACTATGCGAAGAACCTGAAATGACATGATGACATGTTGAAGGAAGAAAGTGTGATGTTCTTCTTCAACACGTAGTTGACATCTTAAAGTTATTAATTTTCATATGTCAATTTATGATATTGATATGTGATTATTTTCTTTGTCGTGTTTAGTGTAACAAGCATAAAAATTCACGAGAATGTGACTATTACATCATGTTTTGGATAAACATCATCATTTGAGACGCAATTAAAGAGGATTGGACAAATGTGTGAGTGTGTGTATACCTTTTACATATTAGAAATCATATCAAAATGTAAACATTATTATCCATACATAATGAAGCTGTGTTATCTTTTTAGTGATTCAAGAATCCATCACCTCTAATGAATGACACTGTGAAAAAACTAATACAGAAGTGGATAATGTATCTACTAGAACGATAGAGTTAGGACCCACAATAACATTAGTATTTTGCTTAAAATCTCTCTTTAACACATTTTCTTACAAAATTTTTAGTTTTGTTTTAATAATTTTAGTTTTAATAGCTTTAATGTTAATAATTACATTTTTTTTTATTAATAGGTTTAGTTTTGATATATAATTTGTACTCATGAATTTTCTAAGTTATACTAGAATACTTTTTGTTTTTTAGTTTTGGGTAAATTATAAATATAGACATAACTTGAAAAACAAAAATTGACATCTATTAATGCATTAACAGTATCAAAGGATGTCACACTGAATCACAGATCACGTTCTTTGAGGTTTGTTCATGCACTAACAAATGTCAAACACCTCCCAATTTTCATTTTAAAATGGCACCAATTGAACATCAATATGTTATGGTAATCGTTATGAAGAGATATTGGATTTTGAACGAACCAACTTTCTTAAACGTTTATTTTTAACTCTGACATTACTTAATGTCACTAGATAAGACATCGAATTTGCACTAACCTACAAAGTGTAAATAATATAAAATCTTTGTTGTGATTATCAAATGTCATTGTTTTATTCTGTTTGACGGTGATAGTCCTACAAATGTAAAAAAACATCATAAACATTTATTTTTTTAACGATTGAATTTTCATTCAAAATATACACATACTTTCACTAAGCATATATTTCTTCAATATTTATAAAATTAAAATATATACTTTATTTAGAATATTAGAGTATATTATAAAACCTGATATAGTATAACATGTTATTTTATATTTTTAAAATTTCTAAATGGAAAAAGATTGTAAAAGTAATAATTCCTTTAGTTGTAGTCCAAAATTAAATATCAAAATTTTCAGCATATAGTGTGGGTTAAAATTTGATATTTTTCTAAAAAATTTCAATACAAATAATAATAAGACTTAAATACCTTTTTGGTAGTGTTTGTTGCGGATGGTCTTCATTTTGACAGAATGTTTAAAATAGTCATCATTTTTATCGAATGTTTAAAATAGTCCTCATTTTCGCAATTCGTATTTTATTTGGTCTTTTTCTGTAACGCCGTTTAAATCATTAACGGAGCATTGTACAGGTGACACAATTTATATTAGGGTGTATTATGTGTACTATACAGGTGTGATAATTAGATATTTGGGGATAAATAAGTGAGCTAAGGTTTTGATAAGGAATGTTTGGGCAGTTGGTGAGTTTTGGCAATCTTGTTCCTCCATTCCTAATTGGTGTTGCTACAATCTTCTTCTTCCTGCAATCACATTGAATAGGTATGTTACGGTCCCAATCTTCTTCCTTTACCTCTGGTTGTAATCGTTGGAGGCCACCGTGTTGTATCACTTCGTGCACTGTTGGTGGTTCAACGAGAAATGGATTAACCCCGATTTGTAGCTGCGGAAAGATGGCAACTTTGAGAATGTCAAGAACTCTAAAGAATATTGGTAGAAAATTTTGGGTACAATCTGTTTTTATTTTTGTGTTAATAATAAATTGGTTTTAATTTTTGGTTTATTGATTTATAGAGTGGTCGTTCCAATAATGTGGGCTGCAACTTTTTCAAATGGTGGTGTTGATGAAAAGGATGTCATCATCATGACACAAATGAGGTAGATTAATGATTTGGAGAAGTCATTGAAGGTTGTTGAGAAGAGGCTGCAATTAGTAATAGGGTTCACTTGTGTTATTATTGTATTATTCGTACTATTATTATGTGTAATTTTTTAAAGTCCAATCTGTTTTGTATTATTGTTAAATGAAAAAATGAATTAGTTTGATTATGTTGATATTAGTCCCAACATGTTCAAAATGACATCTTAAGTTGAGCATTGAAGTAAGTGATATTGATCTAAGCTTGGGAACAAATTAAATTGATCTAAGTCTGAAAGAAGTTAAATTCATAACATTAATTCATCCTCATCAAAATGCATTACATCAATGTTTGGCAAAAGTGAAATTGAACGAAGTTTAAGGAAAGTCAAAATGCAGTACATCAATAATGAATTATACATCAGAAATTCCAAAAAATAACTAAGACGTTTGTAGCTACTATCATGACATCCTCCTAATATGTAATTTCATCCTAAACTGTTGAGATGGTTCTTCTGGTGTTGGTAGTGATGCTGCTTGACTCTCCACTTCATTCCTCGGTGGTTGAGTTGTTTGAGTTTCAGCAGTGGGTGCATTCTCAGCAGTTTCAGCAGTTGGTGCATTCCCAACAGTTTGGGCATCTGGTGCAGTCTCAGCAGGTGTTGCAGTCTGCTCATCCACAGGCTTATCTGGGTAATTGTTCATGTTATGTCCAATCTAACGGCATGTGTTACATTTTTTTCTATGAACTCCTTTGCTGATTTGTGTGTTATCCTTTCTCAACTCCCACTCTTCCAACCTTCTTTTTTTCTTGGGTCTTCCTGGTAAGATCCTCTTATGTGGTGAATGGACGTCAGAGTAGGGAGTTCTTTCCCATAAGACTTCACCATTGACTGGAAAGATGATGGATTGATATATTTCTTTATGGATGGATCTCCTGAAGTAGATTGGTATGAAGTCCTCAGTATTCATTTATGAAATTCATTGCTGCAATAGCATGACAGCAAGGGATAGCAGTCAAAAGCCATTTCCTACAATTGCAATGTTGAGCATCCACATTCACTGTGTACATATTTCCAACCATGGATATGTGCCTCACTTCAAATACCCCACTGAACCCCACCTACAGACACAAACTACACAAAATCATGGAAGTAATTTAGAAATCATGCAGAACATCACAACAGTCGAAAGACAAACAAACCCCAAACCCACGAGCAAACACAACCCAGAAAACCCTAAACCCACTTACCTCGTTGATGATTAACTGGAAAATTGAAATGAAGAGCGCAAATGCAATCCAATGATGAAATGACAAGTATTAGTTGCTTCCTCTGCAAATTCGAGTTCAAGAACGACGAAGATGAATAAATTTCCCTAATTGCAAAATTTTCCCTAAATTGAAAAATTAACGTTAATTAGCCATATGTACAATACACGTAACACAACCTAATATAAACCGTGTCACCTGTACAATGCTTCGTTAATGATTTAAACATCGTTACATAAAAGGACCAAATAAAACACGAATTGTGAAAATGAGGACCATTTTAAATATTCGGTAAAAATGAGGATCATCCGCAACAAACACTAAAAAAATGAGGACCAAAAAAGTATTTAAGCCTAATAATAATAAAAAAAGTATTATAAAGTAGAAATTAATTGTTTTGCATAAATTTAATTCCTTGAAAGTGTAAACTAAATTTGAAAAGGCTTGCAAGAAAATAGTTATTAATTATTTTAGAGACTATTAAAATAACATTCATCTAAAATATTAGTAACTTAAAAAGTTATAATTAGAAACAACTTATATAGTTAAAGTTAAAGAAAGGGTATAGTATCAATAATAGAGAGTATATAAAAATTCTTTATCCTTTGTTTTTCTATATTGCACGGTAAAAAGAGTTTGTCATACAAACAAATGACATTATTGTTTGATAGTTTCCAAAAGGATTGTTAAAACAAAATTTGGGAGGAAAGAGAGGTGGGACGAAGTTGTTTGAATTAAAAGAAACATAGTAAAAAATAAAGAGAAATAAGAGAAAATTTTATAAAACCTATTAAATGATGTTATAAATTTAATAAATTAAAAGAATATTTTAATTGATAAAATTATAGGTCTATCTCTAACAATTAGACAACAATAAAATATACATAAAGTCAACTCATGTAGATGTAATAATTATGAAACGTGAAACACAATACACTCAATTAATAAGCTTAAGCAAAAGGTCAAAGCAAAACTTTTGTTGTTACAATAAAAATAAAACAAATGTTCCATATACAAAATTGGCTAGGAGTTATAAAATGCCTACAAAACAAAAATTACTAGTTTTCAAAGACAAAATGAGATATGTATGATGAAGATATAAACAACTAACAAGATGTTTAAAAGATTTTAAATTCCCATAAGTCGTCGGAGGAAAGTTCTCCAAAACACAACATAATATGAAAACCTTGAATAGTTTACCAAAAATGTGAAAGTCTAAGATTTATGAATTTGAAAATAATGATCTTTGATGAACTTCTTAAATTTTTTAAGCTTCACAAAATGAACATTTTAATAAAGGATAAAAAGAGACCTAGAGCCTATAACTCTAAGTTGAACAATATAAGTATAAAAAACAAATGGAATTCTTCTAAATCGTTAAAATAAATGTAGCCATATATTATTAGCAAGACTGACACTAGTGTAAAGAAAACATGGTAGTTCATGAGATTATAACACTACATGACAAAAAAAATTGAAAACAGCACTAGACGTGAAAGGACAAACCTATGCTTCATTCAAAAGATAGATATTGTTCTACAAGTTCAAAGTAACTTTTATAAAATCACATATTTTAGGATGATGTATAATTACTCATTTAGTTCTATAATTTTTTTTTGTTTATTTGATTTTTCTTATTATTTTTTTATTTAATTTATTCTTTTAATTATTTAAGAAAGTTCAATTTAATCTTTTGTATTAAATTGACATTAATATTGTGGGCTCGTATCAGTATATTATGTGTCAAATCATGAAATTTTATTCTTTTAAATATATAAACAATCATGTGTTATGATTACGCAAATTAAACTTATTATATTTATGGAGTAATTTATAGTATTAGTAGTTAATAATTTGGGGGTAAGAATTTATTTATACCATTTTTAATGAATTTCTTACTTATTGGCCACGAGGATGATCAAACTTATTCCTAATCTTGATTTGGTTTGGTTGTGATTAGGGATGACAATGGGGTGGGATGGGGACGGGTTTCGCTATCTCATATTCATCCCCGTAAAAAAAATTTATCTTCATCCCCATACCCAAATTCAACGGGTATCAAACTTTTATCTCATCCTTATCCCCACCGGGTAATGGGTATATTCTCGTACCCATACCCATACCCATTTTCTTACTACTTCAATATTAATTTTAATTAATTTTTATAAAATAATAAAAAATTATGGTAAAGGAAACATAATATTATCAAATATTCAATATTACAAGGATGGTTATTTCTTAGATATCAAATACCTTAAAATAAATTATAATTGTTTACATTTTAAATTATAATACCAAATAAAATTTCATGAGAACAAACACATTTATTAAATGTACAAACATTAATGAAACCTAGTTGATAAATTTAAAAATATTTTTTTAAAAATATAAAAGGAAAACAAATATTCAAATTAAAATATATTTTAAATGTTTGTTTCAATCTTTTAAATTCTAATGAGTCTTTTTTTTATACACTAATAAAAGTTATAATACATCATTTGATCAAAATGATATAAAGAACAAATAATAATCATAATAAAAATTTAAAATAAATTATAATTGTTTATATTTTATATTATTATACCAAATAAAATTTCATGATAACCAACACATTTATTAAATTTGCAAACATTAAGGAAACCTAGTTGATAAAATTTAAAAATATTTTTTTAAAAATATAAAAGGAAAACAAATATTCAAATTAAAATATATTTTAAATGTTTGTTTACTTCAATCTTTTAAATTATAATGAATCTTTTTTTTATACACTAATAAAAATTATAATACATTTCTTGATCAAAATGACACAAAGAACAAATAATAATCATAATAATAAAATTTTAACATAGATCTTGTATCTTCTGAACTTCAATTATGTTAGATGGTGATAAAAAAATATTCATGACAATTACACTAAATTTTTATATTGTAGTAAATAAAAGTTATTTATACAATTATAGTGAAAAAATTACAGTATGATTGATAATGAGTTAGAAAATAAAAAATAATTAGATAAAATATATTGAAATAATATTTTATATAATGAAAATAAAAAATAAATAAAAATATTAAAAAATTAACAAATGTTTACAACAAATTTAAGAGACTATTGAAAGAAATCGCACAAAGAAAAACAAATGTAAAATTAAGGGTATGATAAGTTGAAAAATATCTTAGAGATCTAAGAAAACTTTTTAAATATCAACATATATACTCAATGGTTGAGAAATAACAAAAATTATTTTAGTGAAACAAAAAAGTTATTCAAATGAAACAAAAACTAATAATAATAAGTAAATAATTTTTTTTTATATTACCTAGTAAACGAAAGGTTTGTGCTATTAAATACTTACATTGAGAGTATTAAACATTCTCATGTGAAATGAAAATATACATAAATAAAAATATTAAAAAATAATAGAAATATTCAAATATGAGACCTAAAAAAATTTTAATTGACATACATTTTTTTAACATAATTACGTAAAAGTTATGATAAGATGAAAAATATAATTGAGATGCGAATGAGTTTTATGACAAACCAAATAATTAGAAGAAATAAATAATATATATGGTTACTTAATTAATTGTGAATATTTTAATAATTTAAACGGGGACGAGTATTATGGCGGGGATATGTACATCCTCATACCCATCCTCATACCCAATTGAAAAAGTCGAGAATTTTCCATACTCATACCCATACTCATACCCATACTCATACCCAGTCAATACGGGGATTTTCCGTCAAAACGGAGACGAGTTCGGGTAATACCCACAGAGATGGGTTTATTTGTCATCTCTAGTTGTGATTTAAGCAAAATGATTAGTCTTAAGTAGTTATTATTGCTTAATTAGTTATAAAATTGTGGCTTAAGTAGGGTATATGTTTCATTAACATATCGGTCTAAAGCGTAATACGGTTAATAATAACTTATATGATTTTAGTTTCTAGGATCTTACTAAATTGACCTTAACTTTCTCTATTGAAAATAAATCCAAAATAATCTTAATTTTAGACCGTATTTGAATTAAACTTAACCTTCTAAATTGAAGATAACTCTCTATAATTTTGACTTTTAGAAAAAAAAAAAACTGTTGAAATATTTGTATATTTAGTGTGAGACATCCACACACATTAGTTACATAACAAATGTGACGCAATATTAATGCGTGAGTCGAAAATAATTTCTAACTTTTCAAAATAAAGGTTGTTTATTTAATGTAAACCGAATTTAAAGAATTAAAATTAACTATATAAAACTTCAGTGAAATTAGAACTAGAAAAAATATTTAACTTAAGTAAAATTAAAAAAAAAAGACTTACTTTATAAAACACAAATTAATAAATAAAAAATTAAAAAAGGTAAAATTCAATGTGAATACATAATGAAAATAAATAGTGTAAATTCAACCGCCATAATCTGAAATAGAAGAAATTAAACCTTACCATCCAAGACCTTGCTCTGTGTAGTTAGAGATGGCAAATAAACCCATCATCGTGGGTATTATTCGAATCCGTTCCCGTTTTGACGGGGAATCCTCGCATTGACTGGGTATGGGGTATGGGTATGGGGAATCCCCGACTTTTTCAATTGGGTATGGGGTTGGGTATGAGGATGTACATATCCCCGCCATATTACCCGTCCTCGTTTAAATTATTAAAATATTTCTAATTAATTAAATAACCATATATATATATATATATATATTATTTTTTATTTATTTTAATTATTTGGTTTGTCATAAAACTCATTCACATCTTAATTATATTTTTCATCTTATCATAACCTTTATGTAATTATGTTAAAAATATGTATGTTAATTAAAAATTTTTATGTCTCACATTTGAATATTTCTATTATTTTTTAATATTTTTATTTAATGTATATTTTTCTTTCACATTAAAATGTTTAATACTCTCAATTTAAGTATTTAATAGCTCAAACATTTCGATTACTATGTAATATAAAAAAAAAATCATTTACTTATTATTCTTATTATTAGTTTTTGTTTCATTTGAATAATTTTTTTATTTCACTAAAAAAAGTTTTGTTATTTTTCAACCACTCAGTATATATGTTGATATTTGAAAAGTTTTCTTAGATTTCTAAGATATTTTTCAACTTATCATACCCTTAATTATACATTTGTTTTCCTTTGTGCGATTTCTTTCAAAAGTCTCTCAAATTGTTTGTAAACATTTGTTAATTTTTGAATATTTTTATTTCTTGTTTATTTTCATTATGTAGAATACTGTTTCGAAATATTTTATCTAATTATTTTTTATTTTTTAACTCATTATCAATCATACTGTAACTTTTTCACTATAATTGTATAAATAACTTTTATTTACTACAATATAAAAATTTAATGTAATTGTCATTAATATTTTTTTATCACCATCCAACATAATTGAAGTTCAAAAGATACAAGATCTATGTTAAAATTTTATTATTATGATTATTATTTGTTCTTTGTATATTATTTTGATTAAGTAATGTATTATAACTTTTATTTGTGTATAAGAAAGAGATTCATTAGAATTTAAAAGATTGAAGTAAACAAACATTTAAAATATATTTTAATTTGAATATTTGTTTTCTTTTTATATTTTCTTAAAAATATTTTTAAATTTTATCAACTAGGTCTCATTAATCTTTGCGAATTTAATAAATGTATTGGTTCTCATGAAATTTTATTTGGTATTACAATATAAAATGTAAAACATTATAATTTATTTTAAACTTTTATTATGATTGTTATTTGTTTCTTTTTGATCCAATGATGTATTATAACTTTTATTAGTGTATAAAAAAAAGATTCATTAGAATTTAAAAGATTGAAGTAAACAAACATTTAAAATATATTTTAATTTGAATATTTGTTTTTCGTTTATAT
>Ga0214542_1012603_pt1 | contig 10766 bp, 1 predicted proteins | sample CNSS1metaG_FD_160096 | JGI IMG/M metagenome (GOLD analysis project Ga0214542, IMG submission 160096) | Root nodule microbial communities from cowpea collected in UCLA plant growth center, Los Angeles, California, USA - CNSS1 | ecosystem: Host-associated > Plants > Roots > Nodule | place: USA...
AATATTAATTCTTATTTTTTATATGAAACTGAAAATTTATTAAGTTTTTCACAAACCAATAACATTTAATGTATGAGTCAAATAATAAATTTTAAAATATGAATTAATGTTGGCCAATTTATTATCTGAAATTATTAGTCAGATAATAAAATTTAATGTTGAACAATGGATTATGGAAAATCTAAGTTGGGTTGGCCTCTAACTCTTATGTTAAATTTTAAATGGTAAAAATTAAGAACCAATTTATACATAGTGTCAATAAAAGAAGAGGTTATTTAGGTTATTTGTCGAATAGTGAAAGCAGTGGAATTACAGAAACGAGTTCTTGTAGTGTCGAAAGAGAAAGAAACTCGTGGGAAGAAAATAACAGCAAATGAAAATAAAAAAGCTATAAGTTAAAGGTTCATTTAGCGTTAGTTTTAAATTGATTTTATGTTAATGTAAATTTAAATTTTTAATAAGACAGTGCCAGTTTTAGATAACCACTAGGAAATATATCTCATTATAAAATACAATTTCCACTTGTTGAATATTAGTTAGTTTTAAAACTATAAAAATCGATCATTTGAATCAATAATGAATTTTTAGGCAAATTGCTTAAGATACACAAAGTCATTATTAGATACTGATTCGGTATAAAGAAACAACAAACTCAAGATAATGAAATGTTACACGAAATCATCCACCTCATGAAAGACAAGAAGAAATTTAAGAAGGAGGGAACAATTTAATACTACCAAATTTAAGGAGAATGAATCAATCTTCAAGTAGTATGAATTTAAAGAGAAATCCACTTTAAGAAGAAGGGTATGATAGAGGATTATCTCATATTCCAATACAACAGTTGGCATTCAAAAGGAGAATCCAATGGAAACACACTTATAGAGTAGTTTAGAAAATTAAAAATATTTTGTAATTTTTTTGTAATTTTAAAACATTTTGTAGTTGTTGATGGAGTTGCTAGACGACGAGTTAGTGGGCGATCTATACTCGCTAGACCAAATGTTTAAGTCTATTTTAAAATTTTAAAATTATTTTAATGTTTTAAAACTTTCTTTTAATGTTTTATTTTAAATTTTAAATATTATTTTACTTTAAAATTATGAAATCTCCACTTGTCAAACATTATTTTACTTTTAAAACAATGAAAATCGATAATGTGAACTTCTAAATAAAACACTTGGACAACTTATTGAATTAATCCGAAGGTAACCTCTGCATTTGGAATGAACTACTCTGAGCTTTTTGTGTGCATTTTTTGTCTTTTAAGTGACTTATGTCCAAAGTGGCTTGACAATTTTGATTTGTCATTAAGCATATAAGATGAATAGAAGGGGTCAGCTCCCAGCTTTGCTAATTGAACCAAGAATGGTTGAACCTTGCTCTGCCCTAAGTAACTGTTTTGAACTTCCAGATTAAATAGCATCTCATACAAAGGTTCAAAAAGTATTTTATAATACTCAAATTGAAGCTTTTAACATCTAGCAACCAATACAACGCTAACCATGTCATTTAGAGATTTGTAAAAGAAGCTCTAACTGACACTGTTAACGAACATATTTAAGTTATTTAAGTTATGTTGGTCTTGCCTTTGCAAACTACGTTCATCTAAAAATAATTTGATCTATATAGTCTTTTCAAGTTTAAGCATAAACATTTTTTTAAGCAGCATTGAACTATACAAAAATTTAATAATTATAATTTATACTAAGTATCAATATAAAGATGATCATATGTTAATTTAATCTAATTTAATATTTTTTAAATAAAAAAGAAATCAGCAAAAAAAATGTAAGATTAAATAATTTAATTAATTATAATTTATATTAAACATTAATCTAAAAATAATTATTGTTAACTTAATCTAATTAAATATGAATTCTTACTTTTTATATGAAACTGAAAATTTATTAAGTTTTTCACAAATCAATAACATTTAATGTTATGAGTCAAATACTAAAATTTAAAATATGAATTAATGTTGGCCAATTTATTATCTGAATTTATTAGTCAGATAATAAAATTTAATGTTGAACAATGGATTCTGTGAAACCCAAGTTAAGTTAGACTCTAACTTTTATGTTAAATTTTAAATGGTAAAAATTAAGAACCAATTTAGACATAGTGTCAATGCTTATTTAGGTGTGAGTTAGGACTTAGATATGGTTAATGGATAATTAACATTTGTAGGAGTGAAACTTTAGAAAAAATTCATCTAGCTCTTAAAAAAATAAGAGGAAATTGAATGATTAATGTAGTGGTGAATCGAAAAGATTTTAATTTGCTCTTATTTGCTTCATTTGTTTATTTTTCTTTGAATCGTAATAAATCAAATATTGAATGAAATTTAATTGTTGGAGTTTATTGTATGTTTTACTTGTACTACTAGTATTTTAAAGTTCACAAAAAATAACTTGATTATTTTCATTAGTCTTAAGAATAGTTTTTTGGTTTCTTGGACAAAGAACATTAAATAAATATAATAATACAATTATAAAATTATTTTACTTCAATAGACAACGAAAAAATCGGTCTTTCACAATATAAAACATTTTTTTATTTAACTTAACACGTAGTGACTGCATATATTATTACGAATTTTATGGTTTAATTATTTAAAAATCAACATGATATATAAATAGTTAAAGAACTTCAATATAATTCGTGAACAAATATATGAAATAAATTTAAACAAATAAATAAATTGGTCAGTAACATAATGAAATTTTCTTTTCTAGTGTTTTTCACACTTATATATTAATTTATAATTTTATAACTAGACAGAGGTATTTTCCTAAATTAAATTGTTAACCTGTTGTGGGTAAGAATTTTTCACACGTTGGCCATTGTTCCTTTTGCATGTTGAATGTCACTGATAAACTCTGTACTTTACAATGCCTTCGCTTGTCACAGGGATTGATAGTCTTCCAACATCTCAATCTTTAATGCCTTAAGTTTAAGCAATATTTGAGATTCCCATAATATATTCTCTCACATTTTGTTTGCCTTGATACATCATGAAAATCAACAACGAAATCTTGGCACTTGTTATCTCCTCAAAGATAACACCCCTAAAAACCTTCATAAATGCCATGCTTGATGATCATAAAACTCATGCAATTTGAGCTATTCCATTTCTTATATTTTTTCCTCTTTAGAGATACTAGAGAACTTAAGAGAATGGGGTTTGTCAATCCTTAACGCAAGGTCAAGATTCATCCGGCCAAAAGCAATTTTCATGTTCTCTTTCCATTCCTTAAAATTTGTTTCATTAAGAACCAATACTAAGTTCACATTTAGCAAATATTAAAGCAATACTAACTCAAAAAATAATAAAATAAATAATGTAATTATGTTCAAATATAAAAAAAATTATCAATACATTCAAATAATGTCATAACCCATCTCAAGACACCTAATGCACCATCAATATCAAGTTTCTGCACATTAATATTATTGTTGTAAGGGTTAAATATGTTTTTGGTCCCTTAACTTTCAGTGAATTTTGGAATTAGTCCATCTCGAAACTTTGGACCAATTTAGTTCTTCATCTTTCGAAATACGTGGATTTAGTCCTTTTAATCAAATTTTATTAGGTTTATTTAATGTTTCGTACGCATTTCAGGATTGTATTTAAGTTGTTTATAATGTTGAGATATTTTTGTTTTAATGTTTAGTCAAATACTATTATGAAACACGCATGAAATATCAAATAAACCTAACAAAATTTTATTAGAGGGACTAAATCCATGTATTTCAAAAGATGAAAGACTAAATTGGTCCAAGTTTCGAAATGGACTAATTTCAAAATTCACTGAAAGTAAAGGGACCAAAAATATATTTAACCTTTGCTGTAATGATCAAACATTGATAATAAAACATGTCCAATAACAAACACAGCTTTGAATTGATTTATCATTGACATACAAAACCTCACAATTATCACACATTTACCATCATAGGTGTGTTTGCAATTCGACCAAGCATTAATCTTCCATTGGAATGATCAATACTCACATGGACAAACATAAACAAAAATATTTAACATTTCTCACAAACAATCACTACCACAAAAACGACTTTTGACGTTTTCTATTTTCGACTTTTGGGACGTTAGTGGTAACTTCGACACCTTATCCAATGACGTTAAATTGACGTCATAGTTGAAAATAGACGTTCAAGAACGTCGATCACTTTAGAGTCTGACGTTCCTTAATGAAGGTTACCACAACACAACGACATCCAATTTTCTCCATTTAAAACGAAAATTAGGCAACCTTTGACGTCTATTTGTGCAATAACAAACATCAAATGCTATACCTTTTTTTGAATTTTTGTTTATATTTCGCACGCAAATATGAAAAGTGGATAATCTTCCAGCATAACTCTGCAAAATTTATCAGCACAAATTATATATCAAAACTAGGGCTATTAACAAAAAAATGTAACTATTAATACTAATGTTGTGTTTGGATGAGGTAATTTAGAAGGGTAATTTAGTTATTTGAAGAATTTAAAATTCTTTATATTAAAAAGACTTGTTTGGATAAAGTAATTAGAAATAAAGTCAATTTAGGGAGATATTTTAAAATAACAACAAAATAAAGGAATTTGAAATACCCTCGACAATATACGGAATATGAAGTTCAATTCCTTTTGACTCAACTCAAGAAGGTCGAGCAGAGTCAGCTTGGGCCAAACTTGAGCCGATTTGATCAAGGACAAACGTCGAGTTGAGTTGGCCCAGCTCGAAGGTGAAGCCGAGCTGTTTTGGATTGATGGTTGAGTCGCGTTGGCAAGAACTGATGGTCAAGCTGAGTCGACCCAAACCAATGGACGAGTTGAGTTGACTCAAGTTGAAGGTTGAGCAGAGTCCACTCGGACCGGAGGTCAATAACAGATGGTCTGGGTCAAAGGTTGAGTTGAAACAACCTAGGCTGGAGTTCGATTCGAGTCGACTAGGGAAAAAGTGAGTCAGCCTAGGACGAAGGTTCAACAAAGTTGGCCTAGGCTGAAGTCGAGCCGAGTTGTTTCAGGTAGAAGGTCAAATTGAATTGGTCTAGGCCGAAGGTTGAGCCGAGTTGATCTGGGAAGAAAGTCGAGTCAAGTCGGTCTGGAACAAAGATAGAGTTGAGTCTGTAACATCCTAGTCAGATATTACTTAAATAAAGAAAATTGTAATTGAGAATAAATTCGAACATAATTATTATTCACCAAACGCAAGAAAAATTAAACTCCTCAATGGTAGTAAATAAAAATTAAGTTGTAAACAATTTATTATAGCTCGAAATCTAAAGCCAACTAGAAATTCAAAATTACAAGTTTCAAAAACATTTCCAAAATAAAATCCCAGTAGTTATTCCTCCGCTTCGTCTCTACACATCATCATCCTCACCTGGAATCACATCTACTCCTGTGTGACAAGCGACACGATCATCGCCAAACACAAACAGAAAGGAAGAGCTTAAAAGAGATAAACATGCATAATTAAGAATATAAACCCCTCACCCAAACTAACTTGGCCGATTTATCATTTTGTCAAGACCTTTGCACCAAAGTGTATGTAGATAACCTTAGTCTCATAACCTAGATGAGATTAGCACATACTCAATCATGGTCTTAGGGATTTCATATGCTTCCACGAACCTGTCTGCTCGTGATTCAACTCTACAAAATTTCCCGCTCGTAATCCAACTCTACGAACCTCCCCGCTCGTAATGCAACACGCATGAACACCACTTGTTATGAACCTACCCTCTCATAACAGCCTCAATTGTGAGCACGGAACATATGAACTTCCCCGCTCATATCCCCACACATGAGTACATTCAATACGAACCTCCTCGTCTGTATTAATCGTGCGTTTACAACTTCATTACGAACATCCCTGCTTGTAATCCATGCAAGCATATCCCAAGCCAAGAACCATCACCACAAGGGATGCAACACAAACACACACTACCACTGCACTATTGTGGTGTGATCAAATTAAATATCAAACGCTAAAAGTTTTGCGACTAAGATTTTTACCAACATTTATTTTTTCCGGTGGCTAAATAATTTAGTGATTGATTTAAGCATTTTTGCAATTGAAAGCGATAGCCGGTAGAATAAAGTAATTTTTATTCGTTTGGTAAAATTTGTAAATTTTTTATTACAATAATATAATAAAATGTGCTATTATAAAAGAATTGCTATTATAAAACGTGTTACAATAATATAATAAAATGTGGTTACAACGATGTGTTTACAATGGCTCTCTCTTCCAAGATGTATACATAGTTATTCTTTGATTAAGAAGAAAAGAGGGAAGTAGGAATTGCTAAGTGTGAAAACACTTTTATGTGATCTTAAAAAGCTTTTATAGGAACATTGCTGTGTTCATACAATAAAATAGAAAAGTGTTAATGTATTTGTATAGGTGATATTTTTATATAAAATGAAGAGTCTAAAGATGAGAGAGTATTTCCTTAGTTCCCTTACCCTTATTCATTGTATATTATTTGAACGAAAGAATGAGAGATTTGTAAACAAATTCTTAACTGTTTCTTCTTCTTCTTCTTCTTATTATTATTATTATAATAAGAAAGAAAAGTAAGCAGTAATATAAGTATGAGAGGATGTTCCATAGAATAACATAACATAGTAACATTCAAATATTATTCAAATACATAATAGATTTGTTTACGATGAAATAACCACACATAATGCAATACAAGAGTGAAAATTTTAGGAATCAGAAAGAACATAACATATGAAATACCAAGTTGATCTCAGCTTGGCAGGAGAAAACAAGATACAACATCCAGTTGTGTGGTATATTATTGAAGAAACAGTAGCTCTGGTTTACAACCACTCCCTGTAGCACAGTTGATGAACTGGGGGATATTTTTGGTGTTCAAACATAATCTTATTTCTACGAGATGATTAGGATATTGTCTTGAACACTTTATTTGTGGTTTAACACCAATGGATGTGCTTATGGCCGAGATGAAATCATTTATGGGGTACTCACCACCAGGTGAAATACCTGCATTTTCAAGTATTGCTGTGAGATTGTTTCTTCTGTAAATGTCTAATGCCAGATTGAAGAAATCAAACGGTTTCATATTAGAGCAGGACCCATGATCTATCCATTGACGAGACCAAAACTTCAAGTCATTTCCAAAATAATCTGGCCAATCTTGTTTCAGCTCACTTTCTATTGCTGCGATCTAACAATAAAATAAATAACAATCTAATTATATTCTTTCCAATATATCATCTCTCCAATAACATAAATTTAAATGGAAACCTTACCTCAGATATCTGTAGTACTTGAGAAGAACAAGTCCTTGGCTGTGGGTTGGTATAATTGGACGGCCACAGGCCGTGTATAGTAAACTTCCTTAGTTTTGCTTTTCCTGCATTACAGGGTATTGCGCTGCAGAATCCCGCTGGCCATGTCTCTGCGACTGTCCAATGGTCGAATGCCTTGCTACAATCATAAAATAAAAAAAACACAATGAGAACAAAAAGAAAATTAGTCATTATGAATTAATTTTATGAAGAATGTGGAGAATGATTTAGCCAATGATGTTTATTTATAGTGCCATGTAAAAGCTTATTAATTAAACAAAGTTGCCAAATACGCTTTATTAATTTTTGTAATTCATTAATTACACAAAATCAAATTTTAATCTAAAATCTGTTAATATAACTTGTATCAAAATTAAAAAGACTATCAAAATTATTTTTCAATACATTTTGTTTTATTAATGACTTTCTTAATATTTAAATTTAATATATATATTACCAATTTTATTTTAAACTATGTACAATTTCAACTTATGATTTTCTTTTTTTTTTTAATTTGTAGACATAGTGTAAATGCCAAGAAAGACCCTAATTAATTTTAAACATGGCTCATGGTTGCAAAGTATGGGACACATGTGATTTGTGCTTTGTAAAGAGGTGAATCATTATTATTAAAATCTTTCTTAGTAAAACAAAATTATATGTTCTGTACTTTTGTCTAAATATATGTGATATTGTCTTGGTTATTATTAATAATTGTTATTTCACATAAAAATAGAAAAAAAAAATTTAGCTGAAGAAATATGTCGTGTATCAATTCTTAAAATGAAATGACTTCATTATGCGTACCAACTATCAATTCCAATGTACATAAACTAACATTTTAAAACTTAAAATTTTGAAAAACAATATTTTTTAATATTAAGAAATAAGTTAGGACTAAATCAATAAAGTAATAATATTTAAAAGTAAATAAATACAGCATGTGTTATCATCTTTCTTAAGCGAAAAGTTATGAAAAAATAAAGTAATTATGGAGGGAGCATTGGGGGATAATAATTCTGTTATAGAGTTAGGAATTTTAAGTGCCTAGTTATATTTTTCTTTTCGTTTTGGACGAAAAATATCATTATTTTAATTTTCTTTTATTTTTAATTAGCGGTGTGAAATTAATTTATTATTTATTTTGTTTTGAAGTTATTAAATTATAGTGTTCATATAATATCGAAGGTTTTTCTGATGTGGATCAAAATCATGAGACTGAGGCATGCAAAACTATTCTCTTAGTTTTATTAAGATAAATTATTATAGTTGTTTTTTCGATTTACTCAGTAAAAAACTTCTTAATTACTGATAATGTATACTAGTAAAATACAATTTCCACTTGTTGAATATTATTTTACTTTAAAACTATAAAAATCGATCATGTGAATTTCTATTATTTAGGTCAGACATTAAATATACTAAGACAATTTATTGAATCAATAATAAATTTTTAAGCAAATTGCTTAAGATACAGAAAATCATTATTAGATACTAATCCGTATAAAAAAACAATAAACTCAAGATAATGAAATGTTATACGAAATCATCCACCTCATGAGAGGACAAGAAGAAATTTAAGAAAGGAACTATTTACCACTACCAAATTTAAGGAGAATGAATCGATCTTCAAGTAGTATGAATTTAAAGAGAAATTCACTTTAAGGAGGGTATGATAGCAGATTATCTCATACTCCAATACAACAATCCATGAAATTTGGCATTCAAGAGGACTATAAAGGTTTGAATTCAATGGAAACACACTAGAAAACTAAAAATATTTTGTAATTTTTTTTTAATTTTTAAAACATTTTGTAGTTGTTGATGGAGTTGCTAGACGACGAGTTAGTGGGCGAGTTATACTCGCTAGACCAAGAGTTTAAGTCTGTTTTTAAATTTTCAAATTATTTTAATATTTTAAAACTTTCTTTCAATGTTTTATTAGGTTGGTTAAAATTTTAAAATATTATTTTACTTTAAAATTTTAAAATTATGCAATCTCCACTTATCAAATGTTATTTTACTTTTAAATCAATATGAAAATCGATAATGTGAACTTCTAAATAAAATACTAGGACAACTTATTGAATTAATAGAGTGGACCCAAGGTAACCTCTGCATTTTGAATGAACTACTCTAAGCTTTTTGTGTGCATTTTTTTTTGTCTTTTGTAATATTATTTTGTTTCTGTAAACTAGGTTATAAAATGTCTAATGTTTTATTCATCTCCTTCTATAGCTTGGTTACAGTATCAATTTATTTTATATAAACAGATAGAGAAGGATAAACAAAGAAAGAAGAGAAAAGTATTTAAAAGTAAGATAATATTTTCAATAATTGTTAATATCTTTGGTATATTTTTTTTCATATTTCATTATGTTAAGTAATAATTATATTAACATAAATATTATTAAAAGATATTCATATATTAAGATAAATTATAAGATACTTCAACGAATTATTAATTAATAGAATTTAATAAAGTTTTAATTAGTATAATTATATAATTAAACAAAATATACTATGAAACTGTAGAATATTTGTTTCAATTTAATTTTATTTTTATTACGATATTTATAATATATTTCCAACAATATTATTTGTAATAATGAAATCAAATTCTACAATTTTATGCTGTATTAAAATAATGACTTAATTACTAATTTAGAGTAAAAAATTATTTCTTGTTACAAAACAGAAAAGAAATAAAGAATACTAAAATTGAAGATAATAATGATTAAAAAATAATTTTAAAAATTAATTCATTAAAGTTAAAAAAATTGATAATTATTCAAAAACTAAATTATTAAAAGTAAATATTAAGGATGATACCGCATTAAATGGTTATACTTAGTGGATGTGTTAATGAATATAAAAAATGATCATCAGTAACTTTGTTTCATTTTATTGATCCAATCTAGTTTGTTATCATTACAAAGCAATTGAAATGGTGAATGTTGAGACATTGGTTTTGGAAGGTGAGATGAGTGAGATGTTGAGTCTCATGAAGAAGACTTTCTATTCCAACAAAGAAATCTTCCTACGCGAACTTATTAACAATGCTTTTAATGTAAGTTATCATTTAAATTTAATTTTATATTTGTACATTTCTTTTTTGGAACAATTATTAATCAATATGTACCTTCATAGGCTTTAGATAAAAGTCGATTTGAGAGGCTTGCCGACATGAGAATTTTAGATGATGAATTGTCTATTAGATTGGTCCCTCACAAGGAAAACAAAACACTTTTTGTCATCGATAATGGTATTGGAATGACCAGCGATGGTATGTTTGTGACAATGTTCCATTTTCATTCACTTTGCATGTTGATTAATTGTAATGTTGTGTGTGTCTATTTTAGATTTGATCGATAATTTGGGTGTTGGCTTCTACTCTGCCTTTTTGGTTGCTCAAAAGGTTATCATCA
>Ga0214542_1012604_pt1 | contig 10766 bp, 10 predicted proteins | sample CNSS1metaG_FD_160096 | JGI IMG/M metagenome (GOLD analysis project Ga0214542, IMG submission 160096) | Root nodule microbial communities from cowpea collected in UCLA plant growth center, Los Angeles, California, USA - CNSS1 | ecosystem: Host-associated > Plants > Roots > Nodule | place: USA...
ACACAAGTGCAAGCATCCGCTGAATCCGACCAAGTTATACGTATCCGGATGAGTCGAGTCGAGTCGTAGTGTAATGGATGAAGAGTCATAACATGTTTGGTTGCTATGTGGATATGAAATGATGAAAATAGGTTTGACTGCATGATGTATGTTGTTAGCTCTAGCTTACCCGTTTTGTTGTATGTCTGTGTTGTATGTGGCTGTTCTTTCTTGCGATGATCATCGACTTGGTTGATGGGAGCAGATGGGCGAGGTCCTCGTGGTCAGCAAGGGAGCGGTGATCCAGTAGCTTAGCCATCTGGGCTGGAGTCGTCCTCGTGTTTATTTAGGGCCACGGCCCATGTATTTCTTTCCGTATTTCTACGCTACATCCTACGTTGTATTCGTATTCAGCTATCCTGCTTTTGTTGGCATCGTGGTGTGCCTAGTTTCGTATGGGTTGTGTTAGGGACCCCAAGATTTACTCTGTAGTACTATTATCGCGTGACGTTTCCTTTAATTTCGATTATTAATTAAATGGGACGTTACAGAAACGGTGTTAAGATTGTGGTGATATGGCAATGCATAACGGATACGTGTCATTGAAAGAATAAGATGTGTAAAAAAAATAATTGTACAGTGTTACGTGAACAAATTATTTAATGAATGGTGAAGTGTGAATTTGCCTTAACTCATTGGAGAACAATGTGAATTTGTCCATAATAAGGCAATATCATATTCATCCAAAATGCATGCCAATATTGTTCTCCTAACACAAAAGGTGCTAATTGAAGTGGGTACCAAATTGATGTTCAAAATACATAATGCTAACCAAAATACAGCAACAAATAACAAAAGGTTATTCCAAGATACCCCAAAATACAACATCAAATAAAATTCAAAATGACATAATATTGGGCAATCACGGATTCAATATTGGGCCCCTCTTGTATGACAATTTTTCTCTGTAGGATGTTGTTGTAGTAGACTATGTTTGATGGACTGCAGTAGTCTCACATGCTTGTGTGGGAAGAGTGTGATTCTGTGTTTCAGGTTGTAGGGTTGGATGAGTGGAAGTAATCTGACTTGCTTCAGTAGCCTGAGTTGGTTGAGTAGGCTTACTTCCTTGAGGGTCTGGACCTGCAGTTGTGTTTTGTTGTGTGCCAAATGGAGTATTTTTTGCTGGTGCGGGAGGAGCATGTGGGCAATTAGTTCTTTTGTGACCAACTTCTCTACATAACCCATATTTTTATGTGTACCACCTTGTCTGAATTGAGTGTCAGCCTTCTTCAATTCCATGACTATAGTCTTTGTTTCTTTTTCAGTCTTCCTGGCAGGACCCTCTTTGTTGGAGGCAAAACATCACAGGCAAAAGTCATCTCCCATAGATGAGGTTCGTTGACAGGGTATATAAGTGACAAATATCTCTCTTCATAAGTTGTGGCAAGAAATCAATGTGGAAGGAAGTCTTCAGCATTCAGATTTAAAAATCTGATTACAGTCAGTGCATGGTAGCATGGGATTGTTGTTATGGTCCACTTTCTACATCTTCATTCTTGTTTGTCTATGTCAACCACAAATTTTTCTCCAATCATTAACATATGGCTGACCTCAAACAGTCTTTGCCCTGACCAGCTGTTATAAGTGAAAGCACAGAAAGTCAATTGACATTGGAAATGAAATGAATGAGTACCAGAATAATTCAATAACGATTATTATTTATTCTTTTTGGCCTCCTCTTCCATTCTATTCTTAATTCGTAGGCAGATTGAACCTTCAAATGTACTAATCTTCTTTCTATTGCTTACCCATCTCTTCATGAGATAAATCCGAATTTCTTGCAAAATGAAAATGACTTTAAAATTAGTTCATAATATATACAATAGAATACATGAATTAGTACAATATGCCTTAGGGGATGGCTAACAAGTGTTTGAAAGCGTCTAGATTGACTTCTTTGATTTCCCTCATCAATACGTTCCATGCTTGATGATGTGTGCAGTATGTTGCTTTCCATAACAACAACTTCAGATTTTTTCCAGGAAATTTCTTCCTGAAATTTAAATAGATGTGCCTGATGCAAAACCTTTCTCCCACTACATCATCAGAAGGTAATTCCTCCTCAAATTCCTTCCAACTATGTACATCAAAATCATCGTCGCTGTCACTATTTTCATCAAACTCATCCTCAGACTCCTCATGATCCTCTTCCACAGACACCTCTGCATCACCATCCAACCCAACCTCTTCAGCAGATTTATTCTCACCTTCTACCCCATACTCTGTACCAGCTCCAATTACACCATCTTCTCCAATATCTGGACCACCTGCAATCCCAATCTCCACATCAACCTCTGGACCAGCTCCTATTGCACCATCCTCTACAACCTCTACACCACTTCCAATCCCATCCTCCACATCAACCTCTATATTTGTTCCAATTCCACCATCCTCTCCAACCTATGCACCACCTCCTATTCCAACCTCCATATCAACCACTAGAGCAGCTCAAATCCCAACCTCCACATCTACCTCTGGAGCAACTCCAATTCCAGCATCTTCTCCTACCTCTGCACCACCTTCCATACTAACTTTTGCTTCAGCTGCAACCTCATTAACACAATATTCCAACAAATGAACTATTTGAGGTTTAGACACCATGTGTACAACATAAAGATGCACTTGGCCATTGACTATGGCAATATTCACCATATGGCATGCAACTTTGTCATCACTTAGCAACTCCAACCTTCCTTCCAACACGGAACCTCCACCCACTAAATACCATATCTCCTTCACGTTCACATATCCCACTTCCTTCAGTATTGACAACATTTCAAAGTAGCTCCACCTATCTGGGTCACATGTAAGGGTATTGGTCTCACCCACGTATTTCAGTGACCCATCATTTATAACCTTCCCCCCATGGTGGAAGACAACTTCAAAATGCTCGTCTATCTATTAACTATAAAAATGCCCAAACAAGAATACCAAATTTACTATCTACTAATGAGTCATTATTTTCTTCCATTCCACTAGCCTTTGTGTACCCATTTGACAGTTGTTCAGCGTTTAATTGTTCATCTTTAGAGTGTTTTTCATCTGTTGGGTTTTATTGGGCCACTGTTCCGAATTTGGACTAATTTCACATTATTTGGCCTAATTTTTGTTTTTAATTATTTTTAGATATTTGGGTGAAGCAAATTTTGGAGCTTGGACATTAATATTCAGTTGAAGAGAGTAGTCAGATCATTGTCATATCATTTCCACGTCATTTGAGTGCATGAGCCAACATTTGAGGCCCAATAGTGGCATTTTTGTAATTCTGCAGCTCACAATGACAATTTTGTAAATATGAGTGGCAGAGTGATGGGACCACGAGAATTAGGTCTGGATGCATGGCACCAGCCGCACGCTTCATATTCTACACCTCTCCATCCACCATTTTCGTGCTCCAAGCTTCCATGGAAGTGCTTCTTGTGATTTTTCACGTTTTTTGCCTAGTTTTTACCGTTTTTATGCACATTTGACAGCACCCATTGAGGGTTTTGCGTTTTGATTTCATTTTCTATCTTAGGCAGCTCATTTTATGGATTTTATTGATTTGGAACAGCACCCATTGATGGGGTTTTCAGATTTATATATCACAGCACCGTTTTACATTCCTTTGGAGCTTTGAAATCTCTCTTTTACTCTTGATTTGCGTCTTTAAGAATTCATAAGTTAGGGTTTTTTATTTTGATGTTCTGTTTCAGATTCAAGTGCTTGATTATTCCATTTTGATGTCTAGCTAAGCTTTTTGCATTGATTCCTTGACGAAATTGAAATGAAACCATGAGATTGTTGATCGATTTTGGGTTGTATTCGGAATTGCATTGAATTCAGGTTGCGTTTTTTATGATAAACACGTTTTTGATGCATGCTTAATCTCAAATTCGTGTGAGCACATTGAGGGACTCGTATTAATGCTTAATGTTTATGGGTTCTGTAACAACTTGCTTCAATCTGTGGGTGTTAATTGCCTGAAATATGTTATGCTTAATGACAATGAATCCATGGTAATTTTCGCTTAGTTGATTACTTAGGATTCATGAGAGCAAATTCGAATAGAACAATTAATTTGGTAATCTATGATTTGTGGACTTTTAATTGAATCAAGGAATCATTGCATGTTCATATAACTGTTAGATTTATCTGTGAATTGAAGTTTGTTGTGAGTCGGAATCTGCCAACCCCCCTGTGTTATTGTGTTGTGTTCATCTAGAAATTGAGGCTTTGAACAAGAACATTGGTTGTTGGGAGACGACTTGGTTCAACTTTCATATACTGCATTTTATCTATTTTAATTTGGTGGGGTGCGGCCTCTATCACCTGCACACCGACAAAAACTTTAAAATTGGGGACCACAACTATAACACCGTCACTTTCACACAAACGGTGGACCACCAAATTCATTAAACAACTACAGACCCAACTACATTACTAAAAAGGCACATTGAAACAACAAACGCATATAAAAACAAAACCCTAAACCATAACATCACACCAAATCCAAAGAAAACACATACAATCAATAAACCCTAAAACCATGGGGTGAATAGAATGAAGAACAGGGGTTGCTAAGCTTAAACATACGCACCTTTGATCGAAAATACACTGCTCTACGATCTCAATCACACCTTCTCAGAACGATTTCACCTTCGGATTGCAGATACAATAACAAAAAATAATTACCCTGAACAAATCCATGCTTCTAACTAGAATTGCAGATAATTGCTTCCACGTTCTTAGACAAAAGTCGATTCCTATATTTGTTAAGGATTTCGAGAGTCAATGCTAAATGAAGATTCAGATGCCATAATGGCTATTGGAATGTTTAATACATCTCTAGCCATTAAGGATAGATCAAAAAATTTTAGACTATTGTTTTTCCACCATTATAAGACATCCATTTGCTCCAAAAAGTCAAATTCTAAAGTTGGTTCATCCAAATATATGTCAAGTTATGCCCTTCCAGGTTTATTCGTTATTTGATGCTTGCACTCTTTCAAATCCTATCATAATATTTGAAATTAGTAAAATGCATAACATAATGAACAATGGCACCAAAAATAAAATTGAGTGAATTGAGAAGAATGAATCAAACAACTTACATCAAAAAGGCTTTCAATGTTTGAGGATGAAGATTCTCCATGTTTGCACTTTTGAACATTTGATGATGTTGTCAAACCCTTAGTATTATATTCAGAAAATAGGTTGTAAAAATTTCCCTTGATTCTTTCCACTTTTGACTCCCAAGTAAGTGGGTCAATCTTTTTAAAACAAAAGGATAACGTTTCCAATTTCATTCTTAGGTCTAAAATTGCCCAAAAGTAAGCACAATACTATATTCATCCAAATATTTTTGAAATTTGGGCATCATCAATTCAGCCATATTCTTAATTACTCCATCTCCATCCTTTAAATTTTCCATCAACATCCTTTGAATCTTACAAACTTGTAGAAAATACAAATTGGAGGTAGGGTAGCTTGTGGTAGAAATTAAGCAAGTGATATCATAAAAGGGCATTAAGAACCTACAAATTTTTTCAGCCCTCTCCCACTCTTCCTTTAAAGGGCAGAATTCGTAAGATTCATCAATCAAGAGCAAGTTCAGAAAAACCTGTCTATATTTAAGGACACTTTTGAGCATCAAGTATGTTGAGTTCCAACGTGTGGGAACATCAAGACACAACCCACATGATGTATCAATATCAGTAAACCTCTCACAACATTGTTTGAATTTTATCATTCTAACCTCTGAACCCCTAACATATTTTGTGCTAGTTCTAATTTGATCTAGAGCATTGCCAAGCACCTTTAAACTTTCTTGAACGATTAAATTCAAAATATGTGCACAACAAAAAACATGAAAGAATTTCCCCCACGTATCAAACCACTTTGTCGCATAAGTTGACTTTTTAAGCTATTTTGGAACACATCATTAGCCGAAGCATTGTCCAAAGTGATAGAAAATATTTTTTCTGTAATCCCTAGTCTTGTAAAAGTTCATAAATCTTTTTAGACAACTCAAAACCTATGTGGGGAGGAGGCATGTGACAAAAGTTCAGAATCTTGCTTTTTAACATCCAACTCGCATCAACAAAATTGGCAGTCAAAGATATGAAACCCTCAATATTAATAGAAGTCCACAAATCAAAAGTTAAGCAAATTCTATTAGGAATGGGAAGAAGCAAATCCTTAAGTATTATCTTTTCTTTCATGTAAATTTTTCCAATATCAAACTTAATATTGTTTCTAGAAACCATAACTCTATCTAAACACAACCTTATCCATTTCCTAATTCCATAATACTCAACAAAATTATAAGGCAAATTGGGTTCCACAATTGCTTCACACAACAATTGGCAATACACTCCTTGATCTATTTTTTTCTCCGTCAATTTCCCATTAATTTCTAACATCATTTGACCAATGTCCTCAGTTTGATATTTATCACATTTAATAGCACGATGATTCAAATGAGAAGTTCCATATTTTCTTCCACCACACAAAAGTACTTTGGTACAACCAATGCACTTTACCCTTTCCTTTCCATCCTTATCAACCTCAATCTTTGTAAAATACTTCCAACAGTTAGATGTCCCAACCTTTTTCTTTTTAATAGTTTCAATAGTTTCAAATTGTTTCTCAGATTGTTTTGCATATTGTTTTGCAAAGCTCTTGAACAACCTCATTTTCACAAAGGGGTATATTAATATCATCCTTATCCATTCTAACTTCTCCAAACAACTTGGCAAAATAAAAAAATATGATTCACTCAAAAAATAGTGGATCAAACAATTAGACACCAATCAAAGGAAATGGAACATGCAAAAATATAGCACAGTAACCATTTCCACGAGAGTTAGGCAGTGAATTTGACCAAAACTGTTTTGGAAGTCATTATCCAAACTAGCAATGAGTATTTGAAACAATTCACAAGCATTATTTTAAGAGAAAGAACCTATAGCAATACTTTAACTAGATACAGCCTATAAATAATTAGACAAGGACATAAACATGACAACAATCTATTGATGAGCCGTAGGATGAATGCTGCATCAAAATCAGCAAACAAATGTAATTAAGAGACAAATTGGTGGTTTTATGATACACATTAGACATATTCAATCAAACATCACAGGGCATTGACATTGAGAACTTATGTAAAAGCAAAAAAAAAATTCAAGTTTATAAATATTAATAGTTAGTGATCCAAATAGCATGTTAAATCAGTTACAGAGAAAAGATTAAAATGAAACTCATTCTAGTTCAATATTATAGCACGACTATAGTTCACTTTCGGAAGCACCAAAGAGAATTAAGTATAATCATGTTCAGTTACAATGTTCACTTTCAATTTATACAAATAATTGTACCGTGAAGAGGCGTCATTGCCTTTGTTCGACGGTGAGGAGGCGCTGTTGGCTTCGACGGTGGAGGAGGCATTGCTGCATTTGACGGGTGGAGGACACACCGCTGCGTTTGACGGTGAAGGAGACACCACTGCCTTTGATGGGAGGAGGACGCACTGTTGCCTTCGACAATGGAGGACGCGCTGCTGTTTCGATGAGTGAAGTCACCGGAGTTATGGACGAGGGGTCGTTGTCGCTGCTACTTTCTATTTCAGGGAGGCACACTGCGTCTGGCGAAGGGAGTAGAAAGAAAGAATAGGATTTCCTTCCTTTGACCACTCACACACACTTGACTGCCTCATTATTTTTTTTTTATTTTGTTCACTGACTATCGGGCCAACATGTCCCGTCCCGCATTTAGCCCGCATAGGTTGTGGACCTGTGCAGGGTGGGCTAGTGCGGATCAATCGATTCAACATTCCAACCGGTCTTCACAGATTTTTCTATGAGATTATGATCTAGTCCGTTTAGTCCATCCCGAATTGTTATCCCATGCTCTAAAACCAACAATCTTAGAAGGGTTATAGATACAGACAGAAACATAAATTAGTGACCTAATCGGTTCATTAGAGTGACACTAAAAGAGAAGACCCTTCAAGATACTAAAAAGGCACATGTAGAAAAAGAGAATGCTTGCATGTGAACACAAGGTGGATTATGAAAAAGAGAAAGGGGACAACGACAAATACTAGGGATGGCTTGAGACGTTTAAACTTGAGAAACTCTCCTCTTCTAGTTAAGTTACCAGCTTTAATCAAGAAGAAAGGAGGAAAATAAATTGTTGAAGAGAAAAGGAACAGAGAAAACGAAGAAAAATAAAAATGGGAAATGTTTTTGGATTGAGGGAGATAACTTGGTGTCTTTTAAAAGAAAAAGGGTTTCACAAAAACAAAACAAAATGCTACTCATGTTATGTTATATATGTGCAGTTAAATTGAATTATTCTATTATTGTAATTAACCTTTTTGTAATTACTCTATTGAGTCGAAAATAAAATAAAGTGAAGTTTAAACCAGTTGAGGGTGTTTGATCATATTTTACCATTGGAATAATAAAATTGAAGTTTAATTTAACCTCAATTATTATTTATCCATATATATTCTAATCATAAGTTGTTCTCCATTTAAAAAAATCCAAATAACATTCACATGATAACAATAGTAACATGTTGGAAAAAAGAAAAAATGTACCAAATAGTGTCGATATCTGTATAGTAATTGACATATCTTTTTATATAAATATTGGTAGATAATTATGTTAACGACGATTTTTGTAAGGCCCACTTTATTTCTTTGGTTTTCTGTCCTAAATTTTAAGAGTCTATCCTAAGCAGATGGGCCTAAAGACTGGCCCATAGAGTGCCAAGGCCCATAGGGTGCCAAGGCCCCTAAAGCAGCCAAGGTCCCTCATTCTGCTCTCACTTGCAAAAGTCAGTGACTTTACTCTCTCTCCCTTCCCTCAATAGAAGCTCTACTGGGGTTTGGCCCCCTCTTGGTCATGCTAGCTCAAAACTCAGCTCCTACTCACATAAGTTGATTCTCTAACCGTACCTTCTTCGTTTCTAGCTCTATTGTCATGATTCTAGTTAGGGTTCACCTTAGCAACCCGTTTTGAACCTATTCTACCATTTTTCCAATTCGTGAATCTGCTCCGAGTTCTGTCGTAGCCACTAGCTTGGGTGTTAGGGTATTCTACTAGTTATTTCCAGGTAAGGGAAGTTAAGGTTCACTTGTTCATTACGTTTTCACGATTGTATGGTTTGTTTGTTGCTGTGAGCTTATGAAATGCCTTATTGAGCCGTTTGGGTCGTGTTTGTTGGACTGTTGCACGAGAGAACAATGGTGAGCACTAGTTTTCTTGCCCAAGCGAGCACGCCTCGCCTAGGCGAGACTAATAGAGGCTCGTCTAGGTTTCCTGCTCGAACTGTCGCTTAAGCGACAAGTCTCCATTTTGAGTGAGGTGCAGTCTCGCTCAAGTGAGGAGGGCTCGCCTAAGCGAGAAATCGCAGGAAGCCGTTGTTCCTCTTTTCGAGCTCTCGCCTAAGCGAAAGGAGCTCGCTTGAGTGAAACCTTCCCGCCTAAGCGAGAAGTTAGGCGAGAGGTGTGTTTGTTCTGTTTATTTCTCTGTTCTTGGATGTTTGTCATGTGTTTGGATTGATTACTCTTGAGAAGCATGAATTGGGTCAATATGTATGAGTAAAATGGGTTATGGTCTGTGATTGACAAGTTTAATATGACCTGGGCATGTGACTTGTATGGGATGGTTGGTTATAAAAGTGGCATTGTTTTGGCATGAGAAATGATTCAAATATTGATTGATGGAAATATGATGTTGGTTTGGTTAGGACGTAATTCCACAATAGTTTCGTGGTGGTGCCTAATTAGTCAGGGCATAATTCCATGAATCTCTAGGTGAGATCTCATGGTGGTGCCTCATTTGGTCAGGACGTAATTCCATTACCCTTCTTAGTGGGAGTTCATGGTAGTGCCTCATTTATATAATTTAGTAAGGATTCAAGGTAAGGATTGCATCCTAACACTCTAAAGAGTCAGTTAGTCTCACATAGAGCGTACTGACTCGAGTGGTGTGAGTAGTAGGAGGCCTGGAACACTTTAAGGGCTAACCTTGTGTGGGGGGATGAAACACCGTAACAATTAGCTTGATAGAGCAGCTCGGTAGAGTAGTAAAGACCACCACAAGTGCAAGCATCCGCTGAATCCAACTAATTATATGTATCTAGATGAGTCGTGTCTTGAGTCTCAGTGTATTGTTTGTAAGTCATAACATGATTGGTTGACATATGCATCTTGGACTATGAAATTGTATGTAACTGTATGATAAATCATTTTATGCTCTAGCTTACCCTTTGCTTGTTTGATTGTTATGTGTGTGGTTTTCTCTCTTTGCAATGATCATCAATTTATTTATGTGAGCATATGCAAGAACTCTTCGTGGTCAACAGAGAAATGGTGATTCCGCTGCATAGACTATTTAGGTTGGAGTTTGCTTGTTTATGTCTTCCTTTAGGGTTGTGGCCCATGTACCGCCTTATCTTAGAACTTTATTTTGAATACTTTAGATCTCTCGTTCTCTTTTGTAAGTGGCATCGTGGTGTGCCTTAATCCTTTCTTGATTCTTTTGGGATAAATGTAAGGAGTAGCGTTTATACTCCAAAATCTTGCTTGCTATATCATTCTGTGTAACATTTCCTTTAATTAGGGTTATTAATTAAATGGGGTGTTATAATTTTTATCTTCCATTCCTATCTTTAGTAGATAATTATTATGTTAAGGAAGATTTCCATATTCCATATATATATATATATATATA
>Ga0214542_1012606_pt1:5000-10765 | contig 10765 bp, 12 predicted proteins | sample CNSS1metaG_FD_160096 | JGI IMG/M metagenome (GOLD analysis project Ga0214542, IMG submission 160096) | Root nodule microbial communities from cowpea collected in UCLA plant growth center, Los Angeles, California, USA - CNSS1 | ecosystem: Host-associated > Plants > Roots > Nodule...
TACCACATGAGGGGGGAGGCCTCATCACACTCCCTTTAAAACCAACCAGTGTGGAGCTTGCCGGCTCAAGGAGCACTCCCCCTTATAAGAGGTTAATATGCAAAAGGCAAATTTGTACAAGTAGATATACTTTTTCTAAGCATATCTAAGTCCATATTTAGAGCTACAATCCAAATTTTGATGCAATTTTTTGCAGTAATTCTAAGAAAAATAGTATCTCCTTGTTCACCAAATTTCATAATTTTCTCGAAAGGGAACTATTTGTTTTATTTTTTTTTACTTCCCTTGTATGCTAAAAATCGGGAAAAATGGAAAATCACATGTCGAGTCCGAATTTCGACCTCATTTTTTCCAGTCCACTACTTAACAGCATAAGGAACCTCTTCACCAAATTTCATTCTGTTTGCCCACGGTATTGAATTTTACCAATTTTGGCACCAAGCTATCTTAAAAAGGGCACACTGATCAACTTAGCCAAGTGTAAAATTCACCAAACTCAAAACTCTTTATGCATCAAGATTTTTACAGTACTCATTTGCGGAAATTTGGAGTCCATCCAAACCACCACATCTCAAAAACCACGAATTTCATTTTTGCCCAAAAGTCCCCCACCAAGTGATCTAGTTAAGTCGTACCACACCGCCATATTGGTCAAGTGCAAAACCCACTGAACTCAAAACGTTTGTGCACAAAGACTTTTATGGTACTCATTTGGAGACATTTGGAGGCCATCCCAACCACCATATCTCAAAAACCACAAATTTCATTTTTTTCCAAAACTCCCCACAAGGCCATCTAGCTAAGCCGTGCCACATTGCCAAACTTGGCCAAGTGCAAATCCCACTGAACTCAAAACGTTTGTGCACCAAGACTTTTATGCTATTCATTTGGGTACATTTGGAGGCCATCCCAACCACCATATCTCAAAAATCACGAATTTAATTATTTTCCCATAACTCCCCACCAAGCCATCTAGTTAAGCCCTACCACACCGACCAACTTGGCCAAGTGCAAAACCCACTAAACTCAAAACCTTTGTGCACGAAGACTTTCATGGTACTCATTTGGGGACATTTGGAGGCCTTTCCAACCACCAAATCTCAAAAACCATGAATTTTATTTTTTTTTCCAAAACTCCCTATCAAGCCATCTGGGTAAGCCGTGCCACACCGCCATACTTGACCAAGTGAAAAACCCACTAAACTCAAAACGTTTGTGCATAAAGACTTTTATGGTACTCATTTGGGGACATTTGGAGGCCATCCCAACCACCATATCTCAAAAACCACTAATTTCATTTTTTTTCCAAAACTCCCCACCAAGCCATCTAGTTAAGCCGTGCAACACCGCTAAACTTGGCCAAGTGCAAATCCCACCGAACTCAAAACTTTTGTGCACCAAGACCTTTATGATACTCATTTGGGGGCATTTGGAGATTATCCCAACCACCATATCTCAAAAACCACGAATTTCATTTTTTCCCAAAACCCCATTCACCACAAAACAACCACAAAGCATGTTCAGCAACACAATATTTGACATATTCTAAACTTTCAGAACATAGATTATTCGTTATTTTTGTTCAATTCAGTCCATATATTCATTATTTTTGTTAAATTTAGTCCCAAATTTTGTTAAAATGGAACCATTTAATTTTTAAAATTAACATTATTATTAGTTATTTTTTAAATTCAATTATGAATTATAATATTTAATTGTAAATTGAATATAATTCTTAGATTCAATTGTATATTCAATTGTTTAATAGAATATAATTATTTAAATATAATTATTAAAATTTTAAAACTACATATTAACATTTATAAATTTTACATTTAAATTTAATATTTTTATTGCATTTTAGATATTAAAATATAAAATCTTTTATATTTAAATGTAAAAAAATATAAAATCTTTTATATTTAAATGTAAAATTTACGAATATTAGTTTACTTTTCTAAAATATTTTGAATATTTAAATTATTTTTATATATCAATTTTAAAAGTATTTTAGTATATAAATATTAGAAAAAAAATTAATAGCTATATTCTTATAATATTTTAAATAATTATATTCTATTTAGCAATTAAATATAAAATTTTATTCAATTTATAATTAAATTTAATAATTTATAATTGAATTTAAAAAATAATAAATTGAAATGTCAATTTTAGAAAAAAATATTAATATAATTTGTATAAAAGATATTAACTTTAGTGTATATTTGAAAGGGACAAAATTGATTTATTTTAACAAAAATTGAGACTAAATTGAACAAAAATAATGAATATATGGACTAAATTGAACAAAAAAATAATAATACTATTACAAACTGACATGTGGCACTAGCATTGACATGTGGCACAATTGTAAATTGACACGTGGACAATTGTAAATTAAAAAATAATTAAAAAATAATTAGAAATAATTAGAAAAAAAATCAAAAAAGTCTGGAGCTGATACGTGGCATGTACTGTTAAAAAAACATTAACTATTTAAACACCGTTATTGAAAGGGACCAAATTGACCACAATTTGATGAAAATGGGGACCTAATTGAACACAAAACAAAAATAGGGACCAAATTGAATATAAACAACAAAAATAGGGACCAAATGTATATTTAAGCCTTAAAATAACTATTTACAAGAAAACATAAAAGCTCCATATAAGCTTCCCCAAGCTAGCCCATCTCCAACTCTACAAGTCACCAACTCCACTTGTGATATCATCTGCTCATGATCATCACCAAACACAAACATATAGGGTGAGTTAACAATATAAATAACTCATAAACAACTATAATGCACACACACACACACACACACACACACACACACTTGACGAAGCACCACTATCCTCCAAGTCCAAACAACATGACCACTATCATGTAATCCACGTTCTACATCTTCAAATGATGTCCTTAGGATATTATTTGCTGCCACAACTCGTGGTTCCACCATCTACAAGCCACAACTCGTAGATACATAAACGGTATTATCCTGTTCCGAACCACCATTCGTAACACCAGGTGGAGTTCTCAATACAAACCATAATTTGTACTCTCAACATAAGATTAGCAAAATCACTGGCCACAACCTATGGCGACCAAATCAAGTGGAGACCATCCGTACGAGACACAACTCGCACACTCACACCGGTTACCAGTATCACTAGGCTACAACCAAAGAACCCAATCACCCTCAAGCAATCCAAAACACCAAAATGCATAAAATAGTATCAAGGTCTAACCCAATCAGAGTCCAATACAATCATATACATCATGAAATCATTACACCTAGAGGCAGAGCCTCATAGGAGCAGGGAGGGGCCTAGGCCCCCCCAAATATTTTTGATTTTTTTCAAAATTATATATCCATTTTTTTAATTTTTAAAAATTTTGAAAATTTTAAAATTATAAATTGTATATTTTAGAAATTGATGATAATTAAATTGTGTCCCTTTATTTATTTTATAAAATACAATATTTAATTGTTAATAAATAATAAAAAAATTAGGTTTAATTAGTCTTCTAGTATCTTTTTTCGTCTAAAAATATCAAATTCTCACTAAACTGAAACTAAAAGAACTGGAAGATCAACTTACATTTTTAGAAACAATAACCAAAAGAGTAATTAAATCAAACATTTATTAAACTATTTTTTATTTTCTTCTATCATTGCCTTTTAAAATTTTGACAAAATTGTACTCATCTCTCACTATCATATGTTTTTTTTTGAAGAAAAATGAAGTTAGACACATACTCATTATGTTTGCTCTCATTTCTCATCTGTTTTGTTTCCTTCATTTCTCGAAGAAAAAAAATGTAACTCTCTCTTGTCTTACTTGATGATGAAATATTACTTTAATAGTTATTAAAATTATTTTTTATCTCATGAGCCTTTTGTATACTTACTTTCTATGATTATAAAAGAAAAAAAAATCATGTATTATGTGTTTTTTAATAACCGATTTTTAATTGTGACTTAATTATAATATATTTTTCTTCTAATACTTATGTCTCTCAATATTTTATTAGATTATGATAAATTATTTTTTAATATATTTAAAAAAAAGCATATCGATGAAGAATAAAATAATGAATTTATTTTGTAGTAGTAAAAGGAAAGCTACACATGAAGATGAAAACAAGTTAAATTATATTTTTTCACATCTTTTAAAGTATTTAAAGCATTATACTAATAATCCAATCTAACGATCCAATTGTTTTATAGAAGAGTCATCTTTTAAAGTGTTATACTAATGGTCCAATCAAATGATCAAAAAATTATATTATTCTGGCCCCTCCAAAACTCTTGATCAAGATCCGCCACTGATTACACCATCACTTAAGGTCTCACAAAAATATCTTACACAAGTTAATTTACCAAATAAACATGCCACATTGATTTCCAATTAATATACAGTTTGCACACTAAAAGAAAATCCTCCAACAGACATTGTATGACACCACAATCAAGGTCAAACATCCCTTTTTTATACTCTTTTTAAATTCCAATTGTCACATACTCAGTCCTAGGTACACATATGGCATACATATATTCATTCCCCAACATACTTAGCCAAATAATCATTATATTCACACAAAATTCCAAATAACCCTTAATGCACCCAACACGAAGCAGAACCATAGCACACATCTGTACTAATGTGTCGCCTGGCGACAGTTCATATATCGCCAGGCAGTGCATACAATTCTAGGCACTTCCCAGATTTTTCATGCTCTTGTAGACCCCTAAAACCCCAATTATTTGTTTCTATTACACAATTGTATAGTACAACCATGAAATTGAAGTTCCAACTTCCATACATGTTTAATTGACATCAACCAACATCAATACATCAATTCATAACCTGGAATCATGATTTCCCTATCAATCACGAGTGCTAACTTAGCCCCCATGCTTAATCACTCAACAGTTCGCCCAAATGTAGAAAACACATAATTAAATCACACGATTATTATATTAAAATATTACCAAACGCACAGGAACCCTAAAATTTCCAAGGAACCACAAATCGCATAAAAGGAACCATATCAGCATGCATTGTCTAGCGGGCGTTCCTAGTTGTCGTGCGGTTGTTAACAGAAACTCAGAAACTAGGTTTAATCCACATGAATCGCCTAATCGGCCTTTAATGCTGCCAACCGATTTCTGGTAAAATTCTAGAAACACAACGAAATTCAAAATTTGGCAGAATCAAGACATCACATACATCACATAATCATATTATTAAACATAAAACATGAAGTGATGTGATCCCAACAAGGCTTATAGCTTGGGTCAACGCCTAGGCCCAAATCATGCTCAAGGCCCAATACATGGCCCACATTCATCTTCAAGCCCAAGCCCATCAAGAGGCCCAATAACAAGGAGCATGCTCAAAAAGATCCAATTAGGCTTCATTCAAGATGGCCTAAACCCACTTGGGCTTCTCTCACTCTTCACATTGGCCAAAGAAGATATGAAGATTTGAAGAGGTGTATCAAAGAGCAATAGAATAGCAATAAGATTGGCCCATTGTTTAGGCCTTGCTTTCTAGAATAATAAGTCAAAGTATGAGTAGTTCAATTGATAAAATTGGGTTTGACTAAGCCCAATAGGAGATTTGGCCGTGAACTATCAAAAGAGCCAAGGTGGACTAAGTGAAAGTCAACACTTCTTCCTACACCTCATGGATCCAAAGCATCCAAGGGTTAGGAATGCTTCCTCCTTTTCCAAGGCATCATCCAATGGCCAAGA
>Ga0214542_1012608_pt1 | contig 10763 bp, 6 predicted proteins | sample CNSS1metaG_FD_160096 | JGI IMG/M metagenome (GOLD analysis project Ga0214542, IMG submission 160096) | Root nodule microbial communities from cowpea collected in UCLA plant growth center, Los Angeles, California, USA - CNSS1 | ecosystem: Host-associated > Plants > Roots > Nodule | place: USA...
TATGTATATATATGTATATACATATATATACATATATACATACATATATATACATATATATATATATATATGTATATATATATATATATATATATATATATATATATATATATATATATATATATATATATATATATATATATACATATATATATATATATATATATATTTTGTTTAACTGTTAGTTCACCTTATTTGTTTGTGTTTAGCGATGATCGTATATGCGGTACACGGGAGCAAATGATGTTGTAGGTGGATTTGGTGAGATATAGAGCCATAGTGTGGGCTATATGGGAGAAAAGATTTATTAGAGTTTTAAGTTTATGCGTTTTAAATGAATTGTAAACTTTTATATTATTATACTTTGGTATTATAATTGAGTTTTATAAGTATGGATATTTTAATAAATTTTGAAGTAATAAAGTTTTAAATTTTCCACGTTTTTGGAAAATGATATTTCAATAAATGACGCTTATTTATTATTTTTTTATTTTATTATTTAAATTCGTAATATCCGGTTAAGATGTTAAATTGGGAGCCTTTTATAGGTACCTTAGAATGCGGATAATAACATTCCAATGGCCAACACATGGAGCTTGTATAAAATGACTAACCACTCTAACTACAGAAGATAGATCAGGCCTTGTAATGGTGCGATAAATTAATTTTTCAACCAGCCTCCTATATCTCTCTAGATCGGAGAATAATTCACTTTCTTCTACCATTAATTTCTGATTTGGGTCCTTAGACTGTCTATTGGTCTACAATTAATCATGCATTTTTCTTGTAATATATCAAGAGAATATTTTCTTTGAGAGATTGTAACTACATCTTTTGACCGAGCTACTTCAATGCCCAAAAAGTATTTGAGGCTTCGAAGACCCTTGGTTTGAAAATGTCTACATAAGTAGTCCTTTAGTTGAGATATGCCAGCGATATCATTTCTTGTAATGATTATATCATTTCTTGACAACACAAGATGACTATTAGATAAATACATTTCCTAAGAGATGTATGATAGTAAAAGACATAATGATCTCCTTCATTATGTTTTAGCCCAAATTTTTGAACAATTGAGCTAAATTTTCCAAACCAACACGTGGTGATTGCTTGAGGCCATATAGAGAACGATGTAATTTGCATACCATACCAGACTCCCTCTGAGCAACAAATTCAGTAAGTTGCTCCATGTAAACCTCTTCCTCAAGATCACCATGGAGGAAGGCATTTTTTATATCCAATTGATAAAATGGCTAGTGACGAATTGTTGTCATTACAAAGAAGAAACGAATAATAGTCATCTTGGCCACTGGAGAGAAAGTTTCACAATAATCAAGGCTATGAACCTGAGTGTACCCTTTTGCATCTAATCGGACTTTAAGACGATCCACATGAGTCTTCCATGGTTGATTGGGCTTTAGTCATGAAAGACACCATATCATGGTTTGTCATTTTAAGAGAGGCTAGCCTGTTTGCAGAATCATAGAGGTGTTGAATATCGTCGGTATAGATGGTTTGAGCTTTCTTCAAAATTGAGTGACATGTTTTGAAAGCTCTAAGGGACACTAAAAGACTTGGTTCCATAGATTGTCACAATAGGTCACAAAATTGGAAATTTACTTGTTTCCATTGTTTAGCTTTTTTGGTAGGCACATAACTTCAATCTTTCTCAAGGTGATCATGATGTGGAATAGTACTAGCTAAAATGATTGAGAATAAAGTATGACTATAGTAGTAAGATAAAATCATAGATAAGTATGAATTACTAAGAAACATGAATTGGCTTGATGGTTGTGCATGCACTTGGTAATTGGAAGGTTGAGGGCTCAAACCTTGGCTAGAGTAAAATCATAACATTTTATTTCTTTTTTATGCCTTGGGGACGAAATTGAGTAGATGAAGAGTTTGAGATAGGTTCTATGAATCTAGACGTAGATAAAGGGATTAATTGGACTTGATTAGCTATTAAGGACCAATTAAGGAATTTATTTGAATTTAATTTCGTTTTAATTCAATGAAATTAGTTTTAGAGTTGGAAAAGAAAGGGAGAACAACATAAATTCATGTGATTGCCAACCATAGAATTTAAGACCTTAGAGAGTTGAGTTAAGGAGGTGTGAGAGGGTTGAGAGAAGGTTTTTTTAGGTTGGAGATCAAAGTTGGAGCAAAAATTAATGATGGTGGAGCAATTATAGCAGGATTTCCAAGTTAGGAGAACTGCACTTCGTGCTTTAACCTTTACTTATATAATTGTGTAATGTATGAGATGCATTTTTCCTGTCAATTCGTTTTGAGTTTCTTCGCGTTTTTGGAATTTTTCAGAAACCGCCTGGCGGCGTTGAAGACCTGCCAAGCTACGCATGCTCTAGAACCCATTTTTCTAGTTTTTCCTATGAACGACTTGGTGGCTGCGTGTTGTCTGCCATGTGACACGAATTGGGTTGTCCAGTTCTTGGCCTGTTGTGGTTTCTTCAATATTTGAGAAACTTGCATTGATCCTTTATGTATGTACATGTGAATTTGAATGTGAAAAATTGCCTACAAGTGAGTTTTTGGATGAAACTGGTATGAATCATTGCATAATTGGTTAAGGTTCGTGTTAGGTTTGAGTATGACGAAATATGATTAGTCTCTAAGATTGGTGTTATGTTTCATGAAAAGGATCCTACTTTTTTATAAACCCGCATTGTATAGGTGATTGCACACTAAAAGAGTACCAAAACGCGTGTTTGATTGAAGAATTGGGGGTTAGGGTTTGTACTAGTGCAGGAAAACTTGGGAAGAACCCAGAGTGTGTATGCACCGCCTGGCGCTACATGAACTACAATTAGGCAACACATTAGGCTACTAGGGTGGATTCTTTAGGAAATTTTGTGTATAATATTGGATAATTAGGCAGAGGTGGTGGAAAGGACACAAATGTATGTAATTGAATTAAGTATGATTATGTGATAATTGGAATTACAAGAGTGTAGAAGTGGTAAGTTTACCTTGACTGTGATATGGTATATTGTATGATTTAGGAACTGTTATTTATTGCAAATTGGGATGATTGATTGAAAATTAGTGTGGTAAAATGGGATGTTTGAGTATTGTATGTATGCGTAAGTTGTGATGTGGTAGTAATGCACATGTTATGTTTTACTTAGTCAAATAAATGGTGTAAGGAAATCATAATGCATGTTGGTGTATGGACTATATGTTAGTCATGTTATTATAATTGAATAAGTATTTAAGTGATGATTGATTTCATGTGGAGGGTTGGGTTCCTTGGAACCAATCTCAAATTGCCAAAAAACTAGTAGCATTGTCGCTACTAGTATGGTGCCTGGCGACGTGGGACGAGCCGTTAGACAATAGAGACCCAAAACAGTGGCAGTGGCCACTAGACTCACGTGGTGCCTGTTAGAAGGGGTAGTCTCGCTAGACGAAATTGGTCTGACAGAGGTACTAGAAGGCGCTTGTCGCCTGCCGGCGTGTGGGTTCCGCCAAGCGGTTTGGAACCAGTTTTCGCCAGGCGATGCGAGTGAGGCGTCAGGTGGTTCCAGGTGCAGAATTGGACTGTAAGGAGGATTCTACACGACTTTGGATGGAGGTCTTAAGGTGATGCTTTGTCGAGGGCCTAATTACGAGTGTAGCTTGTATTAGGGTAACACGTGGTCACTCAAAGTTGTAGCCTAATGGTTTTGGAAGTCCAGTGGAGTGTGCGAGATCGTGGCTCCTACGGATGGGTTCCGGAAGATTGTCCTCCTTAGTGTTATCCGACGAGTTTGGTAGTCTTGGGATAAATACAGACTGCGATTCGTATTGGGAAATTTCACTCGGTGTTGCGGATTGTGGCCGTGACATGATCATTCTCACGTGTGGAGTAGTGGTTTTGGAAGTCCAGTGGAGTGTGCGAGATCGTGGCTCCTACGAATGGGTTCCTAAAGATTGTCCTCCTTGGTGTTATCCGATGAGTTTGGTAGTCTTGAGACAAATATAGACTGCGATTCGTATTGGGAAACTCTACTTGGTGTTGCAGATTATGGTCGTGACAAGATCATTATCACATGTGGACTATAGGTGTGGCCTGCAGTCGAAGGGGCGTGTAGACATTTGTGACAACAAAGATCAATCAAAGTAATCATCAAAGGGTGTAGAATCAAGAGGCGTCAAGAGAAAGATGTGAATGCTTGGGTCTGAGGATTGGGGTTCTCAAAAGGGTCAAGGGTTAACTTGTTACTTTTATTGTATATGATATTTTATTGTATTTTGAGCTCACCTTATCTGTGTGTGTTTGACGATGATCATGTAACTTGTTACATGGGAACAGATGTTGATGTAAGTGAGCACGTGGATACTCAAAGCCAGAGTGGAGCCAACATGGGAGTTTTTACATGGAAATATTTTATATGAATTTTATGAATTATTTTTGTAATCAGTACTATGAATCATTTTATATTTGTAAGAGTTAAACATATTTCTAGATTTTATCGTTTGATGCTTATAATAAAGCTTTTATTTTCCCACATTTTGGAAAATGTGTTAAATAAATGTTATCTTTTTATTTTATTATTATTAATTTCATTTAAATAAGTAATATCAGGCTAGAATGTTATAGGCTTTCACAAGGTTGACTTCTTTAAACTTCACCGAAATGAAGTTTTGAAAGCCAAAACTGACAAAGGGGGCTCCGGTGATAGCTATGGAGGAGGCGTGGTGACGTTTCGACCTTTCGACGGCAGTGCGTGGACAATATGTGTCTGGCTGCAACGGATGGAGACGATGCGCGTTGCAAAAACTAATCCAATGTGCATCACTTCAAGCCATTTTGTCACTCCTTTTTCAAGTGTTTCACTCTTGGTTTTTTTGTCACCTCTTCAAGGTTCAAGGTCCAATTAGGTCTCCACCCCTAAGATGCTACCTCAAGGATTGGCTCACCGAAAAAGAGAGCTCCTACACCAAAATAGATCATAAAATCGAGAGAAAGAAGGATAACGAGAAATCGAGAAAAATGCTTAAAATGATCAAGGCTCTTGCAGAAAGGAACTTATGTATGACAAAACTATATTAGCAAGAAGACAAGCAAGAAAGTAAAAGCAAAAAAAAAATGAAGTTAAACACACAAAAAGATTCACCTAAAGAAAGGCACTATAATGGATGAATAAAACCAAAAATAACTAGAATAGAGAAGTCTTTTTTGGCCAATCAAACCATGAGCTAATGGTGCATTGAGCCACTCATTTTTGGCTCAAAATGAGATTTAGCTAATGTAAAAACAAGTTTACTGCACCAAAAATAGTCTGAAATTTCAAGCAATTTAAGCATACCAAAAGTAAGTAGTAGTAGTGATTTTAGTGCACTCTTTTTGTCATTTTATTTTACTCTTTTTCTCTCTTTTTTGTATTTTTGTTTTATCTTTTGAACTCTTTTTCTTTCTTTTTATCACTTTTCCAGCATCACCAAAATTCAGAAATAGAAACACTACTATTGCATTTATTTCATCATATGAACTTGTAAGGAAAAACAAGACACTAATAGTAGAATGGAAACTTAAAGGATTCAAACTATAGAATATGAAACTCAAGAAAATATAATAAAAACCTAACTCTAAGAACTTACTAATGATCTACTAACAAACATGAACTCAAATATGTAAAAATAAAAGCACTCAAAAATACAAAATATTAGGGTGATTAAGAAAGCTCAAAGAAAATTTTCACTGGACAATAAGATAGTTATGGTTATCTAGATGTAAAGGTTTATTTTTAAGGTTCTAAAAAGGAAGAGAATTTCAACTAACTCACTCAAATGCAATGATAAGTGGCGCAAAACGGTAAACACAAGGAAATAAACAAAGTCAAATAAACAAAATCAAATGGTTAAACATGGAATTGATAACATATATGAATTAAACAAAACTCTGGACAACATACAAGGATTTGAAAATAAAAATGACTAAAAACATATGATATAACCAAAAATACAAGATGAACAAAAACTCAAATCAAATGTAAAAGCACACAACTACACCATGATAGGGTTTTTAAGCTATATGGTCAAATGGTTCCAAGAGAAACAATTATAAGAACCACGAAAACCAAAGGTTATAGATGGTGAAAAACAAGACAAGAAAGAAAATTCTATAAAAAACATGAAAATGAAATTAGACCAAGGACCAAGTTACTTAGCTCTTATATAACATAACCTCTTGATACCAAATGATGACTCCCTCCTCAAGCTAGGATGCTCCAAGCATTGAAAAAGACTCCATGAATGGTGGGGCACACAGTAGCAAAGACAATTGGTAATGAGGTCTCGGTTTTGATGGTTTGACGAGTAGAATGGTGCAGTTTGGTGCTCTCAAGTAAGGTTAGGCCAATACTTAATGAAGGGTGGCTAGAGGAGACCATATGGGATACTCTAGTCTTGACTTTAGAGACAAGTGTGCACAAGCAATTTGATAGCATAATTCTACTAATCTTAAAATGAATTTATAAGGGGGAGACAACTTTATTTGTAGTCCAAGGTCTCACCAATTTTGGAGATGAAAACCTTAAAAATTCTAACTTAGCTAGCTTGGAGACCAAAACAAAAGTCATTTCCAATAAGAGGCGGAAATGTGGCCACTAAAGAAGAATTGAAAAAATTAGAAAAATCCTCTTTATTTTTAGAGTGTCATTTGATCACTCAAGAAAGTGGAAAATTTCTCTCCATTTATAGAATGTCATGTAATCACTAAGAAAACTCTCCAATAATATGGCCACTCACTCCCAAAGGAGATAAGTCTCTCCCTAGCCTTCCAAGTTGTATAGTCGATGGAAAATGCAAACTCATAGACTTTTCTAAGGCCTAAAATCTTGTTACTTTGCCCAAGACCTATAATATAAAGTCCAGAAATAAATCTACCTGTGGAATGTAATTGGCCCCTTGGCTAGGGTTGCTTTTCATTATCTACCAAATATAATTTTGGAACATTCAAGTTGGTTTTTTTAGCGTTTTCATCTCAATTTGGAAAACCAACCGGTTCAAAAATATTCGAATTGGTCTTCTTGTAGACTTACACTTTGGACACCACTATTCCCATCACATCACTTCTTTTTTTTGTTAAAACAGCACATCATTTTTCATCATCTACCATAGTTGAAACCCTAAACATATTAGAATTAGCCCTCTTTTAGAGTTTTGTTGTCAATGTAAGAGACAATGATAAATGCATAACATATCCCGATTTAAAAATTACAAGTCTTAAAACTTATACCTACCACTTATAACCACCATCCAAGTGACATTTCTCCTATGTTCACTTAATGACATTTCTCCTACGTCACGTAATGCATATATAAGTTACCCTTGATGTAACACGTCACATAAAAAATATTAATTATACCAAAACCGAAATTAGTAAAAAGAAAACATTAGATATATTAAAAACAAAATTTGTTAACAGATGTTGTATTAAAAACATATTTTGCCCTATGGTATATTGTATATGGGCTTTGGTTGTGAACTTTTTTGCAAGTATATAAACAAAACTACTTTGGGTACAAAAGTGGAGAACCTTAATCACCCCAAATACTTGAAAATCCTACGGTGTTTATGAAACGTCATATCTGTTAACTATTGTTTAATGCAAATGCAATTATGAGAAAACTCACCCCTGAATCTTGTTATGGGGGACTTGGTTCAGTTAATTTGAGTTGCAAGACATTAGTAAGATGGCAATTGTCAATATTACATCAATAGCCGATTCCAAATTTTAGTCCAATCACACAAAGAAAGCAGTCACAAAAATTAACTAGCAGGCATAGGATTAAGATGACACCCAAACACGGGTTGTATGTCACAAACCACAAGATACACTGGAACAAGAGAAGCTGGTTGAAGTTGCAATAATAGACTTCATTGTCAAAACTTGGAAAATTGAGTCCAAATTAGCCAAGTTGACCATCCCACAAAATATAGACATTTCCATATGAGGAACTTCAGTTGAAGGAAGATCCCCATCACAACTCATAATGCATAAACAGAATCTTTTAATTGACACGGCTTTTGAACACATCAAGACCCATCTCAGTAGGATCAGTTGCCTGCAGCTCAACCTGAATTCCATCAAGCTCCCTCTTGAATCTATCTTTGGAGCTCGCATAAATCATCTTGCTCCTAACCCTAGATGTATCAGGGGACCTTCAAACAAAAGCAACAAAATATTAACTCTATGAACAAAACGTGATTGGAATTTTCAAATTTATGGTCGTTTTGATTGTGTTACGCTTAAAGCTGTTGTGACATTACCATGCAATGAAGAAAATTCTGCTCTTCTGGCAATTCTCTTCGGTGACAAAATCAAAATCATAAACAGCATATCGACACTCATCAGCTGGAAGACTGGCAGTGAAATCTTCATAACCATTTGCTGGCTCACCCAGCTTCTCCACAACAACTTGCTTCTGCTTCTCCTCAATCTTATAAACGATGTACCGATATGTCCTCTTCGCCTTGAGCTCCAAAAACTTTAACTTGCAGTCATCGTGGACAGCCATGCCTGATGCTGCGTTCGCCTGTACAATTCCACAAGTCAACAAGCAACAGGCAGTTACATTATGAAAATATCTCCTTTCACACTAGCAATGCCTACAATGTACAAGCGAGCAGATCCACAAGCCCATGCAATGTGATTGAAACATCAACAACAATGTTTGATTCCTCTGCATGGGGTCAATTTACACTTGTCTGCTAGGATAAATTACTCGAGAAGGACCTTTAGAAGAAAAACTCAAATAAAGTTAACAAAAAAAAAAAATCCTCTTTAGCCTAAATTTAGCTTCTAAGTTAAAAAATCTGCTTTTGGAAAAGCTAAAACAAGATAACATCTACAAGAAAATTTGTTTTCTTCTTATTTTCTTTTAGGAAGAAATTCATTCAAAAATGCTTTCGACAGATACAACCGAGTTAAACCAAACACCAAAGTTTTAATAAATCTATTTGAGGCAGCAAGCCCAAGTAATTACGCACAGAAGAAATAAAATAAAAATAAACGCAGACGTAAAAACTAATTAAAAAAACACGAAAATGAGCAACGAAAAATGGATCCAAGTATTTTAGAGCAGAAAACCTAACAGAAGACGCTCCAAAAGATAATCCAAACCGTGTCCTATAATTACAATCATCCCTAGAGGATCTAACAAGCAGAAAAAAAAACACTAAACCACAATGCAATTCCAGATAGAACGCTGAAATCCATATCAAAATCAGATCTATCACCGAACATGCGAGCAAACAGTTAGCAAAGCAGAAAACGCATGATTAAAACTTCGATTCTACTCTGTTCAATGTTGATGATCAGATCGACCACGAATCCAGCTCGAAATAATATAAAAAACACAAAATCAGCAGCCGCCGAAAATCATTTAAAATCACAGACAGACAGAGAGAACGCCGAAGACAAGTATGGGCGTAAATGATGAAATTCTCCGAAGAGAACTTGAAATCGGTCAGAAGCGGAGTGGAGTTGAGTTGAGTTCTCTCTTATCCAGAGGCTTCCGAAATAACAGAATAAAACAGAGAAAGAGGAAAAACTAACCATTTTTTTTCTCTCGAGAAGGAGGGGCAAAAATGAAAAATGAAGTTGGGAGCGACGCTGAAGGAGGAGATGTAGGAAAGGGTTTTGAGGTGGAAGAAGAAGAAGAGGAGGAAGGAGAAGGTGAGGGTTGGGTTTGGGATGAAGGAATGGAAGAGAAAAAATGAAGTAAAATTGGTGATGGCAGAAATTTAATTTATATTATTGTGGCACGCGGAAGAGCGTCTCCGAGCGTGATGAAATTGTGATTAGTGGAAAAAATCTCAATTCTCAACAGTGCCACCTGTCGTGGTTACTACAATTACGTGTTTAAAATCGGTACTAACATCGGTTTTTTCAATTTTGACGTGGCTCGCTCGCTTCTGCTATTCAGCTCGGCTCGGCTTCCTCATGTATATTTAATATGTATTTATTAAAAGCTAAAGTAATCTTTTATTTTAGTTCTTGAACTGCGTAACGTTATCTAAAAATGGCCGTTACGACAATTGGATATTAATGTAGCTAATATTTTAATCTTAAAGTAGTTTAGTTTTATTATAATAGTGATTAGAAATCTTCAATAATTTTAATGTGAACTACATAATTAAGATGATTAACGTAAATAACAGTTAATAAAGAGATCGTGTACACATTTTCTTATTATTTCAGTTTTATTGTTTTGGTTTTCCTTTTTTCTGATCTACCAAATTATTAATTATTAATTATTAATATTAATGTGTGAGTTATCCCTAAAGAATAATTATTTTCTTTATTTATTATGTATTTTAAAAAATAAATAATAATAAATTATGGGAAAATGACCCTTTGTGTTTATTCATATTTAAAAAAGTGATAAATAGAAATATATAACAGAGATAAAATGATAAGTCGTTGGATGATATGTAGTTTGCTATTAAATTATATAAGTAATCTAGAAAATATTTTTTTTATAAGAAAAACAATCGAAAAGAGACTAAATAAAAAAATAACATCATTCTAGAATAGGGATGGCAACGGGGCGGGGCGGGTACGGGTATCATGATCCCATCCCCATCCCCATAATAAAAATTCATCCTCATCTCCATCCCCAAACCTAACGGGTATACAACTTTTGACCCATCCTCATCCCCACCGGGTAACGGGTATTTTCTTATACCCATACCCATACCCATTTTTTTATTGTTCCATATATCAATTAAATATTTTTTATAAAAAAAATTTA
>Ga0214542_1012612_pt1 | contig 10757 bp, 15 predicted proteins | sample CNSS1metaG_FD_160096 | JGI IMG/M metagenome (GOLD analysis project Ga0214542, IMG submission 160096) | Root nodule microbial communities from cowpea collected in UCLA plant growth center, Los Angeles, California, USA - CNSS1 | ecosystem: Host-associated > Plants > Roots > Nodule | place: USA...
CTAATATTTATATTCTAAAATATTTTTAAAATTGATATATAAAAATATTTTAGAAAAATAAACTAATATTTGTAAAATTAACATTTACATATAAAATATTTTAGATTTTAATATCTAAAATGTAATAAAAATATTAAATATTTTAAATTTAAATGTAAATTTTACAAATGTTAATATATATTTTTAAAATTTTAATAATATTTAAATAATTATATTTTAATAATATTTAAATAATTATATCCTATTTAACAATTGAATCTAAGAATTATATTCAATTAATAATTAAATATTATAATTTATAATTAAATTTAAAAAATAAGTAATAATAATGTCAATTTTAAAAATTAAATAGTTCTATTTTCACAAAATTTGGGACTAAATTAAACAAAAATAACGAATATAGAGACTGAATTGAACAAAAATAACGAATATAGGGACTGAATTGAACAAAAATAGCTAATATAGGGACTAAATTGAACAAAAAGAATAATACTACCAGAAACTGACACGTGGCACTAGCATTGACACGTGGCACAATTGTGACTTGACACGTGGACATTTTTTTTGAAATTAAAAAAATTTTAAAAAAATTAAAAAAAATTAAACAAAAAATTAAACAAAAAATAAAAAAAATAAAAAAAAAACAAAAAAAACCAGGAGCTGACACGTGGCATGTACTGTTCAAAAACGTTAACTATTTAAACACCTTTAGTGAAAAGGACCAAATTGACCACAATTTGACGAAAATGAGGACCTAATTAAACATAAAACGAAAATAGGGACCAAATTGAATAAAATCAACAAAAATAGGGACCAAATGTATATTTAAGCCTAATTGAAACGATATTAAAGCACAGCTCATTACAATAATGAAAATAAATTACAATGAACAATACATATTAAAATAAATCATTCTCTTTGTCATGAGATAAAGAAAGTCGTAACATTTGCCGTGACTTGCCATTCTATGTATGTAAATAATCTTTTTGAGATGTTATTTCTACAAATTGTACAAACAAATACATCCGGTTTTATATTAAAATTTCAAACTACTTTTCAATGACATCAATCATTGACCTCTGCATTAAGCCTAAGGTACTTGAAGTATCATAAACGGTGTTTGAATGATAGAAAGAAACTTGGAATCGGTTGAAGTGAGGTGAACATCATTTCTTAATTCTTTTTCTAGAAATAATATTTGGAAAGATTAAATGTTTTGTTGTGTCTACATTGGTAGTACAAAGATTGAAATCATTATCTCAAATACTAGTGCTTCGTTATGTTCACTTCTGTTTTGCATTTTGTACCTATTGTTTGATCTATTTGCCGCATTTTTTTATTACTTAATTGTAAGAATTATGTTATAATATATATATATATATATATATATATATATATATATATATATATATATATATATATATATATTCAGGAGAATACAAAATATATCCGAGTTAAGGAGTTCCAAGATTATATGAGTAAGCTAGTCTTCCGTTTCTTCCTCGTTGTGATTTGCTTTTGAAGTATACTCTTCATATGTGAAAGGTAACCTCTGCAAGAAGTCCGTAAAGTCACTTCGACATCCAAATCAATTTTTAGATAACAGAGATAAAATAAAGTAATAATGAACAATCTATCTTTTACCTCATGAATAATATCTTTTATATTACCTAGACCTAACTTGATGGGCCTAAGTTTATGATGACTACTGATTTTGGGACTTCTTTAATTGATTTTTATTAATCTAAATCCTTCTCTTATTTATTAATTTTGTATATCTGCCTTTATGGATAAAATTTACATAAAAATTGGAACGGAAAAGAGTTGCATTGGGATCCTTCCAGTAAGACCATTAGATGAAAGATCCCTGTGGAATGAAAACACGTCAGTTATAATATTGAAGATCAAGGTAGAAAGAACATAGGGAATGGACAATGCAATTAATCTTCGTAAAAGATAATTCCACACTCAGTGTGCCCCAAGTCCAGAGAGTGCCTCATTGAGACTTGTAAGAAAATTGTTGGATCTCAGCAACCAGTGCTACAAACCATTATAAGAATCCAACCACTAGAACCAATGGCTTCAGCATTTGCAGAACATGAAAGTTTAACTACATTGCCTAAGTCTGGTGTTCAGCTAAGGTTAAAAGGCAACTCAGTGCCAAGCTTCTGTTGAACAGGAATACAAACGTGCAAATAATTAATACAAGTATCAATTAAAGAAAGCTTTAAAAAAAAAACAAGTTACTTAATAGTGTACCAAAATTCACTTACGACCTTCTTTTGACTTGAGCTAAGACTTGGTTCTTGGAATCTTGCTATTCTTATCTCCATTCCACAGTCATTAAAAGTTAATCAGTGGGAGAACTGGTCCATTTAAACTAAATTGAAACCATAAAATTAATTGTTCTTTTCCACTAAGAATATGGGTTGCCAAGCAAAGGGATAAGAAACACATGCAAACAACTTAAAAAACTAAAAAGAATATTTGCCATAACAAAGATGTATCGTTATATTTCTTACAATAACAATATATCTTACCATAATAATATTTGCTTCTATGAAATTTGTATTGTATATTTTAATTCGTTACAAAGTGTAATAACTCGTGTTTGATATGACGTAAGTAGATAATATAAATGGTTTATAATCACATATGATCTATATTAGTTAATGTTGTATATAATAATTAACTATGCCTTCTTATGAATAATAATAATAATAATAATAATAATAATAATAATAATAATAATAATAATAATAATAATAATAATAATAATAATAATAATAATAATAATAATAATAATAATATTACCAATATGGTTGAACGATCAAAATCAATAGTTAAACTTTTTGCACTATATATTATAATAAAATTATATGTGTATGTACTGTAAAATCCCATCTAATTAATAACTCTAATTAAAGGAAATGTCACATAGATAATATAAGAGACAAGGTTTTGGAGTATAAAACCACTCCTTACAACAACTATCCAAAAGAAATCAGAAATGAACTAGGACACACTATGATGCCAACAACAAGGTATAGAAAAGGGTTAACATGAATTCAAAATATAGCCCAGAAACAAGGCAATACATGGACCATAATCCTAAAGAAAAGCCCAATTAAACGTAATCCAGTCCAGGCAAGCTATGCAGTGGAGTCACCATTTCCCTGTTAACCACGAGTATTTTTCGCATCTGCTCACATAAATAAATTGATGATCATCGCAAAGAGAGAAGACCTCATGCATAACAATCAAACAAGCAAAGGGTAAGCTAGAGTAGAAAATGGTTTATCATATAGTTACATACACTTTCATAGTCCAAAATGCTTATGTCAACCAATCATGTTATGACTTGCACACAATACACTAAGATTCAGAAACGACTCAACCGGTTAAATATAATTAGTTGGACCGGTCAAAGTCAAGAACTATGCGTTAAGGATCGACAGTTAAAATATCAGCTCGATCCAACGGTGAACGAAGTAGGAACCTTCATTTTATGAAAAATGTGCAGTGTTGTCAAAAACCAAAATATAATGACCTTGCATAAAAACTGCTCTCACTATAGAGCTCCAATTCAAGATCCGACCGGTCAAAGTCAATATTATGTGTTAAGGATCATCTGTTAAAATATCAGCTCGATCCAACGGTTACCGAAGTAGGAACCTCCATTTTACGAAAAGTGTGCAGTACAAAAAAAAGTAGCGCCACAACAATCAAACACTCATTCCAGGACGAAAATAAGTACACTGTATTTCAAAGAAAGAGGAGTTCTAGCTTCTCTTACCTGGAAAATGCTAACTCAAGCGAATGAGATCCTTAGCGGAGTAGCACTTAAAGCGGAAGCAAACAACGAAACTGAAAACAATAAGAGATGAACGAAAATGAGCTATGACAGAGACTAGAGTGGAACTAAAGCTTGAAGAAAAGAAGGGAACGTAGAGAGCTCAACTTAGTTGGAGGGAATCGTTCAATGGAGAGGAAAAATAGGGGAGCTCACTCAAACCCTAGGAGAGCTTTTAAAAACAGTTCAAGGAGAGTGTAAGGTGGCTGTTGGCAAAGTGAGAGCTAAATGAGAGTGTTTTGGCTACTTTAGGGTCTTTGGCACCCTATAGGCCAGCATTTAGGCCCAATTGATTTAGGGTGGACCTTTAAAATAAAGGCTGAAAATAAAGAGGGCCTTACATTCTCCCCGACAATAAAAATTTTCGACCTGGAAAATGAAGACTTACCAGGGAAACAAATACGGATGTGACTTCCTCATATCCTCCTCTAACTCCCAAGTAGAGTCACCTGTCCTCCGATTCCAAATGACTTTGACTGGTTTTCCCCGACGTTCCTCAACTCTACTATCCTCTAAAGCAAAAGGTGGTACTTCCATAGTGAGATCCTCCCCGATCTGTACATCCTCGGCTTCCAGTACATGAGATGGGTCAAACACGTATTTCCTCAACTGTGACACGTGGAATACCGGATGGAGATTAACTAACTATGGAGGCAAAGCAATCTCATAAGCCACCAGCCCAATCCTCCTCGAGATCTGGTAAGGGCCAAGGAACTTAGGAGAAAGCTTCCTCGAGCGGAGAGCCCTTCCCACACCAGTGATTCGGGTCACCCTCAAGAACACGTGATCTCCAGCCGCGAATTCCAAAGTTCTCCTCCTGCGGTCTGCATAAGCCTTCTGCCTACTTTGAGAAGCCTACATCCTATCCCTCACCATTCTCACCTTCTCGGTAGTCTGCTCCAATAACTCTGGTCCAACTAGCACCGCTTCCCCATCCTGGTACCAACATAGAGGGGTCCTACACCTCCTACTGTATAGAGCCTCATATGGTGCCTTGCCAATTCTTGCATGAAAACTGTTGTTGTAGGTAAACTCTATCAATGGTAAAACTTCATCCCAAGCTCCCAGATGATCCAACACACATGTCCTCAATAAGTCCTCAAGCGAATAAATCGTTCTCTCAGACTGACCGTCGATCTGGGGATGGTATGTCAAACTCATAGTTAGTTTGCTACCCAAAGCACCCTGCAAAGTCTGCCAAAATCGTGAAGTGAACCGTGGATCTCTATCTAACACTATACTCGACGACACCCGATGCAACCTCACTATCTCCTTAATGTACAATTGGGCCAACTTGGCCCTGGACATCCTTAGATTCATTGCCAAGAAATGAGGACTCTTGGTCAATCGGTCCACAATCACCCAAATCGTATCATGACCTCTAAAGGTTTGTGGCAAATGGATCATAAAATCCATAGCGATGCTATCCCATTTCCACACCGGTATCTCCAAAGGCTGTAGAATTCCACCAGGTCTTTGATACCTTTGCCTTCTAACATGTCAAACAAGCGGATACAAACTATGCAACACCCTTCTTCATACCCTGCCACCAGAAGGTTTCCTTGAGATCTTGGTACATCTTAGTCATGCCAGGATGCAAGCTAAGACGACTTTTGTGTCTTTCCTCAAGGATTAACCTTTTCACCTCAACATCATCAGGTATACACACTCTACCCTGGAACCTTAGTATACCATCATTTCCCAAGGCAAAATCATTTGCTTCATCTGTTCCAAGTTGTTCCACTACTATTTTCAAACTGGCATCCAACAACTTTCTCTCTTTCACTAAGTCCAAGAAGTCACTAGATATAGTCAAGGTACTACATCTAATGAACTCATATCCCAACTCAATCTGTAGCTTCATGTCTCTGAATTTCTCCAGCAGCTCCACCTCCTTGATCATAAGGTGTGTAGTATGCACTATTTTCCTACTCAGGGCATCTGCCACTACATTCGTCTTTCCTGGATGGTACAAAAGTTCAAAATCATAGTCCTTCAGGAATTCCATCCACCTCCTCTGTCTCATGTTCAGTTCCTTTTGATCGAACAAGTACTTGAGACTCTTGTGACCGTTGAACATGCAAAACTAGGCACCATAAAGATAGTGCCTCCAACTCTTCAAGGCAAACACTATAGCTGCCAACTCCAGGTCATGAGTGGGGTAGTTTCTCTCATGCACCTTAAGTTGCCTTGAAGCATAAGCCACCTCCTTCTTCTCTTGCATCAACACACAGCTAAGCCCTATATGAGAGGCATCACAATAAACCTCAAAAGGTTTACCAACATCAGGGATCACCAGTATCGGAGCATTGGTCAACCTTCGCTTTAGCTCTTGGAAGCTTTCCTCACACTTATCCGTCCAAGTGAAAGGTTGGTCCTTCCAAGTAAGTTGTGTCAGAGGTGCCACTATCTTGGAGAATCCTTCTATGAATCTTCTATAGTAGCCAGCTAAACCCACGAAGCTTCTAATCTTTATTGCTGACTTGGGACTTTCCCACTTAACTACTGCATCAACCTTCGCTGGATCCACTGCTATACCCTGGGCGGATATCACATGCCCCAAAAATTACACTTCGTTCATCCAAAATTCACACTTAGACAACTTAGCATATAACTGCTTCTCCCTCAGGATACTAAGCACCAACCTCAGGTGTTCTACATGTTCCTCATGCGTCCTAGAGTAGATGAGTATGTCGTTTATGAAGACTACGACAAACTTATCCAAGAATGGTCTGAAGATCCTGCTCATGTAGTCCATGAACACTGCTAGAGCATTGGTCACACCAAAAGACATAACCATGTACTCGTAGTGTCCATATCGAGACCTGAAGGCCGTCTTCTGCACATCATCTGCCTTCACCAATATCTGATGGTATCCTGACCGTAGATCTATCATCAAGAACACCGCTGCTCCATGTAACTGGTCCATCAAGTCGTCAATTCTCAGAAGGGGGTACTTGTTCTTGATGGTCATCTTGTTTAATTGTCTGTAGTCCACACACAAACATGAACTCCCATCCTTCTTCTTTACTAACAACACTGGTGCTCCCCATGGCGAATAGGTCGTATAAACTATTTCCTCAATAGCTCCTCTATCTGACTCTTGAGCTCTACCAACTCCGCCGGAGCCATACAGTATGGGGCCATCGACACCGGATCGGTTCCTGGTACCAGGTCAATATAGAACTCCACCTCTCTACTAGGAGGCAACCCTGGCACTTCCTCCGAGAACACATCCTTAAACTCATGCACGACCATTATAACAAATTTCCTCTCCTTTTTCTCCACCTCTAGATGCATGAAGATTATGTTGCACTATGCGCCATCTTGCATCTCTTTCATAACCCCTTGAGATGACAACAATTCAGGCTCCTCTGAGTTGGGGAACAACAATCTCTTCTCTCGGTAATATATAAGAATGCGATTGGCAGAGAGCCAATCCATCCCCAAGATCACCTCCAACTCTTGTAGAGGTAGGAATATCAAATTCACCTTGTATGTGTGCCCTTCCACCTCCACTGGACATCTAGCACACAAGGATGATGTTCTGACCAAACTCGATGTCGAAGTAGATACCACAAGTTTACACTAATGTTCACACACCGACAAACCCAACCATTTCACACATGCATCTGACACAAAGGAGTGTGTCGCTCCAGAATCATACAGTACAAAACATATCATACCAACTATCGCACAACAACCTATAACCAGGTTACCTGAGCCTGCTGCCTCTGCTCCTGACATCGCATACACCTAACCTGCTGCCTGAGGCCTGTTGCCTCTTCTCCTCTGCTGATTCTATGCAGGAGTCTGAACTGGAGCACGCGTCATTGCCCTTGCAAGGGTGGGGCAATCCTTGCTAAAGTGGACTTCTTTGCCACAACTGTTACATCTTCTGAAGCCTTCCATTTGCGGGCACACACTCCTCAGATGAAGGCCTCCACACTGAAAGCACTAGACTCTGTTCTACTATGAAAGGAAGTTCCTAGACCCCTAGGGCTGATGGTGAGGTCTATCATATGACTTCCTCCTTTCTTCATGCCTCGGCTTGGACCCAAATTGTCCGCCAATCCTCTGTTGCTACGGACGCTGAGTCTCTACCTCATTCTTCATCTTTGCCATCACTCTAGCCTTCTCCACCAGTTGATGGACGTCCTTGGTTTAGGAGAGGAAGGAGATCCATGGAAGACACCAAAAAGAAGATGAAATGCAGCAGAAATGAATATAAGAGCAAAAAGAGCTCTAGGAAATGGAGGTTTTTGGTGAAGGTGAAAAGTAGAAGTGAAGTTATGGTATGGAAGGTGGCTAGAGGAGATGAAGGAGAAGGTTAGCCATGTATACTCTCAAAATAATAGAAGAGTGGAGTGATCTCAACACAAACATTCTATTAGAAATTTCAAGAGTTAAAATGTACAAATGGTCTACTTTTGGCTTTTATATGTAAGCCTAAAAGCTAGACTAATTCTTGGCCCTTAGGTCAAGCTTGGAGGAGAAGCTTTAATCATCACCCTTGGATGGTGGCTTGGAGAAGGAATCATCTTCCTAGCCTTTGGATGAAGACTTGGAAAAGAAGACACTCTCTTAGCCCTTGGATGAAGGAGGCACATGGGTGAAGTGTGGACTTGGCTCTATGGGATGCATGATCCATGAGGTGTAGGAAGGAATGTTGACTTCCACTTAGTCCACCTTTAACCTTTGGTAGCTCATGGCCAAATCTTCTATTGGGCTTAGTCAAGCCCAATTTTATCAATTCAACTACACATTGTTTGACTTATTATTCTAGAAAAACAAGGCCTAAACAATGGCCTAATTTAAATCTATACTACATCCTTCATGCATCATCTCATATTTTAGAGATTTCTTTAGCCCATGTGAATAATGTAAAAAGTCCATGATTGACTTGATCATCTTGTGAGAGGTCCATGTGAATCTTTCTCATCATGCTTCTAGTGATTGGGCTTGTTGATGCACTTGAGCTTGGACTTGTTGGGGTCACATCACCAGTGTAGCAAAATCCTTGATGGAAAGTGGGGCTACCATCGAACGAATGTCTCCACGGAGACCATTCTCAAATTTCCAACATCTCCACTCTTCATCGAGTGGCATCGTGTAGAATCGGCTGAGGTGTTTGAACTTCTCAGCATACTCAGCTACAGACTTCCCTCCCTAGGTCAACTGAAGAAACTTCACCTCTTTCGCATATCTGACGTTGTCTGGGAAATATTCAGAGAGGAACTTCCCCCTGAAGGCCCCCCAAGTAACAGGTTCCTCTCTCTCTTCCATGATGGCTTTCATGCTGATCCACCAATGCTCTGTCTCTCCTGTAAGCATATACACTGCGAAAGCCAATCTGTTCTCCATAATACACATCTTGGCGTCGAATATTCTCTCCATGTCGTTCAGCCATTAGTCTGCGACATCAGGACTAGTCTTACCGTTGAATTTCACTGAGTGGTGCTTCAAAAAGTCTTCCAAACTCCACTCCCGGACTGGAGGTCGTGGCTCAGGACCAAAGGCAGGGGCAACTGTACTGTTCTCCTCCAACTTTCGGAGGGCTTGCATATGCTGCTTATGGGCACCCACTCAGCTACTCTTGCAGCCTCCATCTGTTGTATCACCAATTGTTGGTGGTCCAGCGATGTTGCCTGTCGTTGCATCGATGCATCATGTTATTGCATAATGGCAGTACTCTGCTGAGTCATTGCTGCCACCATAGCTTCTATTGCTCTGGCTATGTCTGACACATCATCCTGAGAAGATTGAGGATTTCTAAGTGGAGGTGCCATATCACTGGCACATAGGAAAACCATTACTCAGACTTGATAAGACAAGAAACTTCGCTAAGGATACTTAGAAAGACATAGAGAAAGCTAAAAGACACACAAGTCCACATACTTTAAGGAACGACCGCTCTGATACCATAAATATAACACCCCATTTAATTAATAACCTGAATTAAAGGAAATGTTACACAAATAATATAAGAGGCAAGGTCCTAGAGTATAGACACTACTCCTTACAATTATATAAAAGAAACCAGAAATGAACTAGGGCACACCATGATGTCAATAACAAGGTATAAAAAAGGGTCAACAATAATTCAAAATAAAGCTCAGAAACAAGGCAATACATGAGCCATAACCATAAAGAAAAGCCCAATTAAATGGAATCCAATTCAGGCAAGCTATGCAGCGGATTCACTATTTCCCTGTTGACCATGAGTATTTTTCGCATCTGCTCACATCAATAAATTGATGATCATCACAAAGAGAGAAGACCACACGCATAACAATCAAACAAACAAAGGGTAAGCTAGAGTAGAAAATGGTTTATCATACAGTTACATACACTTTCATAGTCTAAAATGCTTATGTCAACCAATCATGTTATGACTTGAACACAATACACTAAGACTCAGACACGACTCATCCGGGTACATATAGTTAGTCAAATTCAGCGGATGCTTGCACTTGTGGTGACCTTTTTACTACTCTTTCGAGCCGTTCTATTGAGCTAATTGTTACAGTCTTTCATCCCCTCACGCACAATGTTAGCCCTTAAAGTATTCCAGGCCTCCTGCTACTCTCACCACTTGAGTTAGTACGCTCTATGTGACACTAACTGACTCTTTAGAGTGTTAGGATGTGTTGAGAATAAAGAAAATAGGGATTGAGATTAATCTCCCCTTGTGTATAAACCACACATAGGGTAATCTATTTATAATAGAGAGATGTACAAGTAAAAATATTGTGGTTATCAATATCTAACAATATCATAATAATATCAAACAATATCTAACACTCCCCCTCAAGCTGGAGCATACAAATCGTATGTGCCAAGCTTGTTACAAATATAATCAATTCTAGGCCCCCGTAAAGACTTAGTAAAAATATCTGCTAAC
>Ga0214542_1012613_pt1 | contig 10756 bp, 9 predicted proteins | sample CNSS1metaG_FD_160096 | JGI IMG/M metagenome (GOLD analysis project Ga0214542, IMG submission 160096) | Root nodule microbial communities from cowpea collected in UCLA plant growth center, Los Angeles, California, USA - CNSS1 | ecosystem: Host-associated > Plants > Roots > Nodule | place: USA...
GTTAGTATAATGAAATTACTGAATTAGACATTCTATTTCGTTGACACGTGTCTTAAATAATGGCATTTTCGTCAATTTAATGTTGTAGTGTTTTGGCAGTAAAGGGTCTTTATTGGTTGATAGACATCTACTATATATCTAAGAAAATGTTAGTATAATGAAATTACTGAATTAGACATTCTATTTCGTTGACACGTGTCTTAAATAATGGCATTTTCGTCAATTTAATGTTGTAGTGTTTTGGCAGTAAAGGGTCTTTATTGGTTGATAGACATTTCCTGACAGATTTTTAAATCCTTCTTCTCCAAGACAATGTTAGTTGAATCCTTCTTTTCGAGGATAGCTTTTCTTCATATATCCTGACCTTTCCTCTATCTAACTTCATACATCCTTCTTCTCGAGGTTAGCATTTCTTCATATATATATATATATATATATATATATATATATATATATATATTCTTTTTTCTTTTTTTTCCCTCTGTTGATCCTTCTTCTCTATAACTTCTTCATTTTATTAACTTCATACATCCTTCTTATCTGTTTATCATTGTTCTTCATACATATTTCTTCTTCATTGAAAGTTAATTTTTTTTACTTTCTATTTATTGTTCTTCATACATCCTTCTTCTTTATGCATGGTTGTTCTTCTTGACCAAAAATTGTTTTTTTTTCTATTGAACAATTTTTCATGTTGTTCTTGATGAAAGGTTTTATATTTATAAGTTTTTTTGGAGTTGTTCTTCATGAAATGTTAATTTTTCTTACTTATTTTTGGTTGAACATTTTGATGATGTTGTTGATGAAAGTTTTTGTTTTTATAAGTATTTTTGTACTGTGCGTTTGTTGTTGTTGATGAAAGGTTAAAATTTTTTACTTTTTTTTTACCCCTTATGTGGTTCTTCTTCTTCTTCGTTAAAAGTTTAATTTTTTGATTATTTTAATGTTGAAGATGTTGTCCCTGCGATTTAGTACCCGTGGGTTAGTCATTTTTGTAAGTTTTAGTAGGTTCATTTGATGATGTTGTTGATGAAAGTTTTTATTTTTTTAAGTATTTTTGTATTGTGTGTTTGTTGTTGTTAATGAAAGGTTAAATTTTTTTTATTTATTTTTACCTCTTATGTTGTTCTTCTTCTCCTTCTTCGTTAAAGGTTTAATTTTTTTGATTATTTTAGTGTTGAAGATGTTGTCCCCGCGATTTAATACTCGTGCGTTAGTCATTTTTGTAAGTCAGTAGATTCATTTTTTCTTTCTTTTTGCCTCCTTTCATGCTTTCGATTTCGTCCTCTCCTTACCCTTCCTTTCAATCCTCGGTGTACCACCTATTTTGACAAAAGGTGAAAGCTTTCAAGTAATTTTCAACCAACCCAATATTTTATTTTTATTTTTTTAATATTTTAACTTCGTTGGTGTTTTGTGGAGTGTGGTGGCTGGCATGGTGGTCCGTGGAGAATGGTAGTTGGTGTAACATCCCTAAGGAATATTACTGATAATAAATAAATAAAATCCGAAATACAATAAAGTCCACATTTAATATAAACTATTTCCCAAAACACAGGAAATTTAAAACTTTAATATATATAAGGTCATAAAAACCAGGAGTCCATAATTTCATAAAACTGAATTAAAACCAATGGCTCCCGCCAAGTTTACATGATATTTTCAGAGTTAAAATGATAACACCTAAAATATATGTATATACAAAACATCCCCTGCTAGCCCTCGCTCCGAGTCTAAGCATCTCCAGGCCCACCTATCACATCATCTGCTCCCGGATAACAAGTTATCCGATCATCGCCACACACACACGGAAAGGGTGAGCTATGCACAATATATATATATATATATATATATATATATATATATGTATATATATATATATACATATATATATATATATATATATATATAAACAAACATGAATATAAATATGTTCCCCAACCCAAAATAATCATAACTACAATTCTTATACTTTTCAAATCACCCAACCATGACCTCATAGTCCTTCATGAGTCATATGCACAAACTAGATCTTGGGACTTCACTGGGCTTCCACGAAACTAACTCATTCGTGGTCCAACCCTATGAGCCTATCCCGCTCATAGTCTTGCCCTACAGACTCCTCGTCTGTAGTAAATCATCCAAGTCTCACACTTGGACCCTGGCACGCACGCAATCACCATACTATGGACTCCTCACCCAATAGTAGCCGACGGGAACATATCAGTTCCTTGTCCATCGTGCGCCCGACACATGCAACCACCATACTAAGGACTCCTCGCTCATTAGTAGCCGACGGGAACACAACCTGTTCTATGCTCATCATGTATCCAACCACCAAGCACATCCCAGACCCCTATTGGACTTAGTCCTTCAAGCCCAAACATCACACCACATGCATATACAACCTAACCTTGGTATGAACAGCCAAAACACACTCACAAGCACATAAAAACATATTAATTCGCATAAACTCGCTTAAGTTATGGACCTCTCGCCCAAGCTAGACCCTCAGTCTCGCTTAGGCTAATCCACCTCGTTTGAGCGAGCTTACATCATCAATAACAGCACGTTATCTCGCTTAGGCGAGATCCCCTCGCCTAGGCGAGATCATCTCTCGCCCAAACACCCATTTCAATCTCGCCTGGGCTAAAATACAAGCAAAGCAGAACATATGACCACGCCATCTCGCTTAGGCGAGACTCTGGTTCGCTCAAAACCCATAAACTCCTCGCCTAGACGAGAAGTCGCGCTCAAAACCCTCAGTTCACGTCGCGATCTCGCTTAGGCAAGCGCCTCTCACCTAAGCAAGAGACAATTCGCTCAACACCGATACTGGGTCGCCTAGGCAAGAAAGGAGAACCAATACCCAAACACGAGACCCTGCATCTCTTGCCTAGGCGAGATAGACTCGCTTGGGCGAAAATTGCAGAAAACTCTCCTCTGATCACACGCGAAAACAACCAAAATACGCCCATTCACAACAATAACAGGACCCAATAATTTATAATCAATAGCACATAATATGAACATGGTATATCTCCCCTTTGATTCACCAAAACGAGAGGGTTTGACCATACATAACCATATACAGTACCAAAACCCTCACAAATTACACCAAACACTAAAAGAATTCATGCGCATTATCAAAACCAACCAATTCTCTCACACATTGCACCTTTTACCCAAAATTCATTCAACACTTCAATCAATTGGCAGAAAACGGAGATACACATACAATATTCGTACAACAAACTCAACACCCCTAACCTGGATTATTGGATTAAAGTTGGGAAGAAACTTGATGTTCCTTTGCTCACCACGGTTTTGCTTCAGACCTCTTCCAAATCAGCCTCTCAAACACCCAATTTCCCCTCTCACTCTCTAGCCACCTTTCCAAGGCCCACTCCATCCAATGGCTCTCCTTTCTCATGTGTAAATGGCTTCATATAAAAGCCAAAATTTCACTCATTTGTAGACACTCTTATGCAACTTGAGTTGAGAGCACTCCTCCCTCTATTGCCTTTGAGAGTCACCACTTTCTAGAGATTTCCTCTCTCTACCTCTAGCCACCTTCCTTAGGCTAGCATAGATTAGGAAATCCTATCATCTCTTTCACCTTCCATTGCTTGCAAGTGCCTTCCAACTTGCCTCCATTCCTTCTGCTAATGGTTATCCTTCTGCTAGGTTTTCTTTACCCCTTCACATTCATACCACAACCACTCTGCCAATTCACATTCAATTCTATATTCATACATATTATCAAAATTAATAATAAAACAACAACACATAACTGGCATACTTAGGACTCGAACCCAAGTCCTCTCACACAAATCAAGTACTCTTAACCACTTGAGCTAGTACTATTCCACGTCACATCAAACAACAATTAATGCCATAAAGGCTCTTTCTACTCACATTAATTAATTAATTAATTAATTAATTAATAATTTTCCCGGGTCTTACATTACCCCCACCTTTTATAGTTTTCGTCCACGAAAATAAGACTTACCAGTAAAGAGATGAGGATAAGACTTCCTCATGAGGTCCTCCATCTCCCACGTCATCTCCTGGGTTGCCTCGTCCCAGAGAACCTTCACAGTTCGAATTTCTTTTAGACTTGAGAATCTAGAATCCTCATTGTTCCAACTCCAAGAGTCAGGTTCTCACGCACCTGAACATCATCCTGCTCCAACACATGAGTAGGATCCGCTACGTACTTCCTCAACTGTGATACGTGAAAAACATTGTGCAGGTTTGCCAAGTGAGGTGGCAATGCAATCTCGTACGCCACCGATCCAATTCTCCTCGTAATCTGATATGGACCGATGAATCGAGGAGTCAGCTTCCTCGACTTCAATGCTCTCCTAATACCTATCGTAGGTGTAACCCTGAGGAATACATGGTCACCAACCTCAAACTCGAGTGGCCTCCTCCTCTTATTTGCGTAGGATTTCTGCCGACTCTGAGTTGCACGCATCCATTCCTGTATTACACTTACCTTCTCAGTGGTTTGTTGTAAGAACTCTAGACCAAGTACCACAGCCTCCCCATCCTTCTGCCAACACAAAGGTGTTCGACACCTCCTGCCATACAAGGCCTCGTAAGGTGCCATCCTAATGCTGGAATGGTAGCTGTTATTATAAGTGAACTCCACCAGTGGTAGCACATCACTCCACGTCCCGAGATGATCCAGAACACACGTTCTCAATAAATCCTTCAGTGACTGTATGGTTCTCTCATACTGGCCATCTGTCTGAGGATGATATGCCGAACTCATTCTCAACTGAGTGCCCAAAGTGTTCTGCAACGACTGCCAGAACCTCGAGGTAAACCTCAGATCTCTATCCGATATGATACTCTCAAGCACACCATGTAATCTGACTATTTCCCTGACGTACAACTCTGCCAGTTTATCTAGAGACATCTTCTGATTAATGGGTAGAAAGTGATCGCACTTCGTCAATCTATCCACTATTACCCATATAGAATCATGCCCCCTCACTGACCTCGGTAGATGAGTAACAAAATCCATGGAAATGTTGTCCCATTTCCACTGAGGAATCTCAAGAGGCTCTAACGTACCACCTGGCCTCTGATGCTTTCTTTTTGCTTTCTGACATACTAGACAGGATGCCACATAATTTGCCACATTAGTTTTCATACCAGTCCACCAGAAGGTCGCCTTCAAATCCTTGTACATCTTAGTCATACCTGCGTGTATGCTAAGACGACTCTTATGCCCTTCATCCAAGAACATTTTCCTCAATACCCGACTGTTGGGTATACACACCCTCTCTCTGAATCGCAGGATGCCATCTCTACCCATCCTGAAGTCTTTTCTCTTCTCTGTGCCCAACTCCCTAATGATATGCTGCAATTCCTGATCCTTACCCTGTTCCACCCAAACCTCATCCAAGAACTCATTAGTGATCCTCAACATGCTGCACCGTATGATATATCTCCATATCCAATCCCAGATTCATATCTCGCAGCTTCTCGATCAACTCCAACTCCTTAATCATCATGGCCGACACATGAGATTTCTTCCTACTCAGAGCGTCTGCTACGACTTAGCCTTACCAGGATGGTATAACAGCTCAAAGTCGTAGTCTTTCAGGTATTCCATCCAACGCCTCTGCCTCATATTCAATTCCTTTTGATCAAAAGAGTATTTCAAGCTCTTGTGATCACTGAATACCTGGAACTGTGCCCCATACAAGTAGTGCCTCCATGTTTTGAGAGCAAAAACTACCGCCGCCAATTCTAAGTCGTGTGTAGGATAGTTTTTCTCATGCACCTTCAGCTGACGAGATGCATAAGCAATAGGTCGTTTCTCTTGCATCAACACACAACCTAGACCTTGGTATGAAGCATCACAGTACACCTCAAATGTCTTAGTGGTGTCAGGAATAGCTAATATTTGTGCAGTGGTCAATCTCTTCTTCATGTCCTCAAAACAGACCTCACACTCGTCTGTCCAAGAGAAAGGCTGGTCTTTTCTAGTGAGTTGAGTCAAGGGACTCACCATCTTGGAGAACCCCTCCACAAACCACCTGTAATAACTTGCCAGGCCCAAGAAACTCCTCACCTCAGTCATAGTCTGTGGCCTTTCCCACTTCTCCACTGTTTCAATCTTCGCTGGGTCCACCGCTATACCTTGGGCTGAGATTACATGACCCATACTAAGGACTCCTCGCCCATTAGTAGCCGACGGGAACACAACCTGTTCTATGCTCATCATGTATCCAACCACCAAGCACATCCCAGACCCCTATTGGACTTAGTCCTTCAAGCCCAAACATCACACCACATGCATATACAACCTAACCTTGGTATGAACAGCCAAAACACACTCACAAGCACATAAAAACATATTAATTCGCATAAACTCGCTTAAGTTATGGACCTCTCGCCCAAGCTAGACCCTCAGTCTCGCTTAGGCTAATCCACCTCGCCTAAGCGAGCTTACATCATCAATAACAGCACATTATCTCGCCCAAACACCCATTTCAATCTCGCCTAGGCTAAAATACAAGCAAAGCACAACCACTCTGCCAATTCACATTTGGTTATACCCTCCAATCAAAAATAGTTCATATCCTCAATTCTATATTCATACATATTATCAAAATTAATAATAAAACAACAACACATAACTGGCATACTTAGGACTCGAACCCAAGTCCTCTCACACAAATCAAGTACTCTCAACCACTTAAGCTAGTACTTCTCCACGTCACATCAACCAACAATTAATTCCATAAAGACTCTTTCTACTCACATTTATTAATTAATTAATTAATTAATAATTTTCCCGGGTCTTACATTACTGCCACCTTTTATAGTTTTCGTCCACGAAAATAAGACTTACCAGTAAAGAGATGAGGATAAGACTTCCTCATGAGGTCCTCCATCTCCCACGTCATCTCCTGGGTTGCCTCGTCCCAGAGAACCTTCACTGTTCGAATTTCCTTCATACTTGAGAATCTAGAATCCTCACCGGTCCAACTCCAAGAGTCAGGTTCTCACGCACCTGAACATCATCCTGCTCCGGCACATGAGTAGGATCCGGCACGTACTTCCTCAACTGTGATACGTGGAAAACATTGTGTAGGTTTGCCAAGTGAGGTGGCAATGCAATCTCACATCAACCAACAATTAATGCCATAAAGGCCCTTTCTACTCACATTTATTAATTAATTAATTAATTAATAATTTTCCTGGGTCTTACAGTTGGCATAAAAATTGCACCGGTGAGTTTCAATTTATTTATTTTGTGTGCCAAATTTTTATTTTTTTTTCTTTTAGATGCCAAAGTTTCAATTTTTATCTTTTCTTTGTCAAATTTTCTATTTTTTTTTTCTTTTGGATGCCAAAGTTTACATTTTTTATGTTGGTATGCCAAAGTTTCAATTCTTTATTTTTTCTCATGCAATTCTTCATTATTTTTATTATCATTTCACATTTGTCCAGCTTGCCCTTTGATTTGATGAACGTTATGATGTGAAGGATTACAAAGGACCGAATGTTAAGGAAGGATGTTGGATAAAGCTTTTGCTTATGGAATTAATATTCTTATAACTTTGGGAGGTAAGTGTTTATTCTAACCTTTTCATACACATTATTAGTTGGTTTTCTGAATTCCAAAAACAAAGACATGTACCATTTTTGCCTTACTTTGGAAGAGTAGACATCATGTTCAAGATACTAAAGTTTTATTCTTTATTTATGGAGTTTATTATGATATCCATGTATGTTTTTTTGGTTTCATTTTTCACATTTTCTCCTCATATTGTGTCATTTTTTGGTTCCAAATCTTTCATATCTCATATTCTTGGATTCTATGCATTATTTTTTTGACTTTTATATTGATTTGTTGTTATACATCTCCTTCCGTAATTTGCTTCCTAGATATTATTTTACCTTCTACTACTTAATTTGTATTGTCTACAATAGTGCCTCATTTTTGTCTTTACAAATGAAAACTTTTGAATTGCATTGACAGGTACTACTCAAATACCTGGCACATCAAAATACTAGCTCTAAAAATAAAGGAAGGAGCAGATTTTGTGGAAGAGGTTGAGTTCCATCCATGGCAGACATGTAAACTCCATTTTCAATTAATGTCATAGTTGCTAATAATATATATATATATATATATATATATATATATATATATTTATATTTATATTAATTCCATATTTGAGAATGACATATTACCTATGTAATATACTTTTTATGTTCTTAATGTTCTTATGCTTAGACTTATGATATGTAATAAAGATTTGCAACAACAAATTTGTGATTCAATGATGTTTTCTATGCTATTAATTGCTTAGGTCAATGTTGATGGGAACAAAGTACTCAATTATTGCGAGTTTGTAGTCGTGATAATTCACTCACAAAGAATGGAGAATGATGAATATTTCCAAAAGCATTCATGTTTTCCGACAAAGATAGGAGTCAATATATTGCTATGTTAAGTTTAGTGAGCTACAAACAACATTATTAGATGAGTCGAGAGAAAATGACATTGTTGTCTTCGATGGCAACATGGATTGTACATGGTGAGGTAATACATTAGTTCCTTATTTATTTTTTTAATTTGATTACTTTTTGGGTTGGATTTTCGGGCTTTTTTGTTAATCTGATATTTTGATTATTGATTGATGATTTTATTACAACGCTGCAAAGAGGTTCAAATATAGTGAATTGGAAGTTGATATAGACTTTTAGCACAATGTGAGACTTGATCCTGTAATCACCGAGGAAGTTACAGCCTTCTAACTTCTTTAACTCTAAATAGTTTGTTCGAAGACGTGATTGATACTTTTATTCTTTGTAGTTGGGTGAACCAAATGAGAAATGTACATGGTCAAGTCGATGGTGCAAATGGAGATGTTGAAGCTTTATTGATTGGTTCTCACAAGGTTGACATTAGAAAGTTATTGTTAATGCTTGGATGTTTGATGAATCCATAAAAATAGTCTCTGCAATATCTGCCTTGAAGAACATTCATGTCAACGAAAATTTGAAAAAGCTAAAGCGTTACATTTTGATAATTGCTTTGAAATATCCTTTGATTAATGCAAGTTTTTGTCTAGAATTTATTTTATTAAAGCTTTAAATGTGATGGTTGGTTGTGGTGTATTCTTCCCAGTTCGGATTTGGATTTCTTTATATTATCACCAAATAATTTTTATACAAGTAGGTTAAAAGGGATCAATATGATTTCATCTAAAAGACCATTAGCCTTAATAAAGAAATGTAATTACCAAATTATATAATAAAAAAATCACAAATAAAAATATGATTTGATTCTAATTAGATGAACTCTAAATTTATTGGTAATTAAGAAAATTAATCAGAAATAATAATACATAATATTCCGTTAAACAAACTAAAATCACTCTTATATAACTTTAAATAGTTATAATAAATAAAGACATCAAATTAAAAAAAAAAACGTCTATATTTATTGTTTATAATGGAATGAAAACAGAATTTCAAAAAACATAAAGACAACTAATTAATTTGTGTTTGCAGATTATATATTGCAGAATATATCTACGTTTAAATATAATAATAACATACAAATATATATTTCATTTAATATATTATATAAGTACAAGATTTAATTCTAAATTTTAATAATATAATCATTTTATTTTATTATATTCAACTGATCATTTGTGTCAATGTCATATTTAGATATTAATTATTTAACCCCCTTTTATAAGTAGTTACAGAAGTAGTAAAATAATAAAATTGAAAATAAATTTTTTATAATGAAAAATTATTTAAATTTAAAAATAATAATTAAGAGGAAAAAATTCAAAAACAAAAAGAGGATACTAGATATGTGTATCGATCTACATATATGTAGTCGATGTATTATTATTATTTTTTATCACGGGATATTATTATAGCAATGTATTATTATTAGTAGTAGTACAAGGAGATGCCCATTCTACTTTTATTTGTTTTGTTGTGATTTATCTTTAAGTATTTGAACTGAAAAAGCACTTACTAAAATTGGTAAATTAATATAATTGAAAAATAATTTGTTTATTATAATAATTATATTGCATTTATAATAATAATGATTATATTATTATAGTGGTATTTGTTATGAAATAAAGTGAATAATAGAGAGAACAATAGATAATAGAGAAGAAACAATAGAGAATAGAGAATGAGAGAATATAGAGCAACTCATCTGTGTATTATTATTGATAGGAAGAGTCCTATTTATAGATACAATATGTAATCCATAAAGGAAACAAATCAACTTAGTTAATACAAATATTTACCATAAAGAGTAATGAATCATATGAGTAAATGTATCAAATCAATGGACAATCATTAATTCATAACACTCCCCCTTGAGTGTCCATTGATAAAGAATGTGCCTCGTTAAAACCTTACTAGGAAAAATCCATTGGGATAAAAAACCTAGTGAAGGAAAAAGAGTACAACATTCTATATTCTTTAATACAATATTGTTCATCACATATTCTATTTCTCCCCCTCATGTAAACTTACATCATTAAGGTGACAGAGTCCGAATTTGTGAGTCATTTGCTCAAAAGTTTTTCTTGGCAAAAACTTTACAAATAGACTTGTCATATTTTCACATGAATGAATTTTTGGATATCTATATCATCCTTTCAATTGAACAATACACTATTGTCTTCATATATGGTTGTTGATTCCATCTTTCTCGGGGATAGTCACAAGTTTCTTGCACATG
>Ga0214542_1012617_pt1 | contig 10748 bp, 3 predicted proteins | sample CNSS1metaG_FD_160096 | JGI IMG/M metagenome (GOLD analysis project Ga0214542, IMG submission 160096) | Root nodule microbial communities from cowpea collected in UCLA plant growth center, Los Angeles, California, USA - CNSS1 | ecosystem: Host-associated > Plants > Roots > Nodule | place: USA...
CGGGTATTTGGAGAACCGAGGCCTAAAACTTGACTCTAATAACAAAAATGCCACCGCGCCATTATATGCTTCGGTTTCTGGTCAACCGAGGCATATAAGGCGAGGTAAAATGGGAATTCTGCACTAGCACCTTAATCAATATCACTTATCTTTATCTATATTTAAACGTTTTTTCAAAACTGTCAAACCTTTATTATTGTTTTATTACAAACTTGAGTAGATTATACATTACTATTTCAAACCAAATCCCTGTGGATATTACTTTGTTATGCTACAATTGAACCAACGCACTTGTTGGATAAGTTACACCCTTAACTAGGAGTCAACACCTAAGTTTTCCAAACAAGGCAACAATATTTGTTGTTGACAAATCTTTTGATTCTGAAATAGTTGTGACTTTAGGTTGTCAACTTTAATGAAGACACTTGAAGACCTTGATGTTTAACTCCGCTATGTCAAAGTCTTTTCCTAAGCCAATAAGATGGTTAACAATATGCGTGAACCTTTTCTATATATGTGTGATTTCTTTTGTAGGTACAGTTATATTAAATTATTTATTCATTTTTATTTTTTATTTTTATTGTATTAGTGATAATAATTAAATATATAAATATATAAATTTTGAATTTTGAATATATTATTTTGGCTCTTTAAAATTATTGGTTAAGATCTGCAAGTAGTGATACCATTGTTATGCCATTGTTGAAGATCACGACTAAAGACACAATTTTTTACTAGGTTATTACATAAGTAGAATTATGATGGAAGTGCATGGTTTTACAGCAATAGAACAGTATCATAAATTTTCAACAAAATAGAAGCATGATTTCGCTGTCTAAAAACAAAAAATACATGAACTAGGAACTAAAAGAGCATCGTATGTAATAATATTCATGGTATGAAAAGGTGAGTTTTCAACTACTGTTACTTAGTTGTTGAGCTTGAGAATGAGAGTTCAGCATTTGGGGTTAATTTAAATATTTAAGTAGATTTTGAAATAATATTTTTTTGAAAAAGGATTACGTACCAAACACGTTAGCATCATGCTATTATTACCTTATGTCAATTTTAGGTGTTAATATCATATTTGTTCTCAAGTTAGACCCTTTGGGTTAATAAACTTGGGTTTTTCTTAAATCATGTGGGGCAATTACTTCTGCACCCTACCAAAATTCTTATCACTTCCTAATAAACAGTTCCGGAATTTTTTTCCGGAAAGCAATTACCCTCTCCTATTAAGGAAATTATTTTCCGGAAGGAATTTTTATGAGGTGGAGAAAGAAATGTGATAAGGTGTAGAAAGCAACAGCCATCGTGTAGACCACTTAGTTGATAGTTAGAACCACTCGTCAACTTTCAGTCCCCAAGTGTAAGGGATTGGCATATGAGCCAAAACTGCCTCCAAATACTGAAAAATATCCATGAAAGAAAACTGTTGAACGGTAAATCAATTTTCTGTTTTTCTAAAATATTAAATGTTGTCGAATAAGCTCCAGAAAAATAAGAAAAATTGAAATTGGTTCTTCAAATTTTCAATCCTTTTATGCAGAATTGTAAACTCAGATTATTTTCTTTTCTGTATATATATGTCGACATTATTGTTGCTTGACTAGAATTTTGCATGTAGTAATTGGATTATGCGATTGATAAGGATATTTTTTCTTTTATAGTTTTATAAACTGATCAGTTCATATTTATATATTTAATAGTAAAATTTTAATTGATTGTTGTGCTTAAAAGATTAATTAAATTGAGATTTTTTATAATTGAGTTTATTGAGCATAAAATACAAAAACATGTTAAAAATAACATTTTAGTTACATAAATTTTCTTTAGATATTTTGATGTGTGTTAGTGCAGTTGCGGACGGCTAAGTTCAACTCATAGAGGTGTAAAAATAAATTGATTAAAGTTTAATGAGACATCAAAGATAAATCCAAAAATAAAAAATTATCAAAAATCACAAAAATTCAAGTCAAGCATTGACGGCAAGAAAAACTTAAAAAAGTGAAGAAGTTTGGCGAAGCCAAAAAGAAGGATTGGGCAACAAAAATTGGACCTTTCGATTTTCTCTATCTTTTTCTAGAAGAAAGGTTTTGATAATTCATTGTATGAAGACACCAAGAAAAACTTGAAAAAGTGAAAATGTTTGGCTAAGCTAAAAAGAGGGATTGGACAACAAAAATTGGACCTTTCGGTTTCACTATATTTTCCAGAAGAATAGCTTTGATAAGAAACTAATGTAAAAAAATGGTATGAACTCTAAAAAGTTCAGAAAGACTTTTTATTCACAAATTACTATATAACCATTGCAATAATTTCTCACTCAATTTATAGAACACAAAAGAATATATCGCATCTGCAACTTTTAAGACAAACAGTTTATCTTGCTTCCCAAAGAAGGTTCTAGGATTCAAGTAGTTGATAGACAAATTAACAAATAGGGTTTGATGAGAAACGTCTTGTAGGTTCTATTGAAGAAGTTGGAGAACATAAACATGGAAATACTAAGATGCCACCACAAAGGAACAATGAGAAAAGCCCCTGACGAGGACTTAAACCAAATAATATTGGCCCTTAGTTGAGAACTTGTGATGATATACTGATAGATAAGATAGGTAGAGTATGATCAGGTGTTGCTCTTCAACATGCGAAACATAAAACTCTTCCGCTGGAACTTACTTTGAATCTGATGACCACATACCGTGTCGCTTGAAGAATTCTCTAAATCCATAAGCACTTAAATCGTAGTTGAACTGCAAGTGCATAAAATTAAATTGAAATTGGATAAAATATTACAACATCTCAGATGCAAGTGAGTGTATATCAGGCATGTACAAAATTTTGATAACTTTTCTAGTGACTTAATGGTGGATTACTAGACTTACTACCTATGTATCACTCACTATAAATATACGTTTGAGAAGACTTAAAAATTCAAAAACAATAATAATCAGTAATATGTATCAGTTAGCCTGAATAAGGATTCTCAAGGTGGCATCCAGACTTAATTTAAACAAAAACAACTTACAGGCAAGACTTTCACACTGTATTTAGTAATATTCGGATCAGCTACCCTTCCCTGTTTATCTGCCTGTATAGAGGAACACAAGTCTCAAATTACAAAAGGATTTACATGGGGTGGAAGTCAATGTACAGATTAACCTATGAATAGAAACCATATTACTGCTGCAGAATACATACATTCTGATCTACCATTCCATTAAAAGAAAATCTTATATAACTTTTCCAGTATGAAATTTATGCAATGAAGTGATGAGACACTGACAGGTAAGGAACACGATACCTGTGTTGGACTGTGAAATATTTCAATGAATGGATACTCCTTCTTTTGCCGAGTTATACAAAATCCAGGATATTTCGGGCATTCAACCTGCAAAGATACAGAACAAAACCTTTTCACCAATACACAATAGCATGCTACAGAGTGCACAGAAAATACGTAGCCCAAACCCAAGAAAAGAATAATAATCACGCAATAAAATACAAAGAAAGGAAAACTGACAAGATGAACTGTGCTGTGTGAGTATATGTGTTTGTGTTTTTGTAGTTATAGTTCAATCTAATAAGACAGTTGCTATGCTGCATCACGAGAGATGTTATTGATATGGTTGCCAAACGTTGCACGAGCACATTAATTATGAAAAACAACTTACACGCATAAATTTTACATGAGGATAAAACTCAACAGCAGCTTCTTCCAATACTTTGTCAAGATGTCGTGTGTAATTCCCCCTGCATTATCAAATAACGAGTAGTTATTAGTTATTACTAAATCTTTTCACTTTTCCTTCCACTAAAACTAAAGTCAAGTTCAAATAGGGAGAACCGAATAAGAATTCAGTAGCTAACTCCAGATCACCTGATAGTGAATGCAACAACCACAGGAAAACCTTCATGAAGAAGTGTGACAAACTCACGCTCAGATGTAAAATGAATAACCCTGGATGGTCCAAGATCCTTTGGATAACCAGTGTAGTACCTTTAGTTATCACAAAAATTCCAAGAAAATTAACATCTTATGGCAGAAAGAGAATCAGATAAGGCAGAACTATCCCATGAAAAGACATTACGAAAGTGGCCATAACAACACAACTATTTCTGGAGTTTATGCAAACTACAGTACTATAGTCAATCCCTACCGAACTTCGTTAGTAATATATGAAGATTTGAAATTAGCTTCCAAACATTTTTTGACATGATCGGAAAAATGATTAAATATATTTTTGGTATTTCAGTATCTTTACCAGTTCACGACTAAAATGTACTTGATAAAGATAAAATAAAGAGACAAAAACGAATTTTTCCATAAGCCGACAGATATTATTAAATGACTCGGTTATAGCACAATGAGTGCTCATTTGGCAGAAAGTACATCCACTCTCAAAAAACCCAAATAGACCTATATAATTCTCCTACCCAGAACTTTTTTTCTACTAAAACACAACCTATCAAGCAGTTTAATAGCATAAGTGTGCAAAGCTTCCCCCATGTTCCCGATGATGATAATATTATATTTTTAAGATAATAAAACATGATTTCAAGATATGCTTTGAGAACAAAATTGTATTTTATTCTTGAAAATTTTATGAATCAAGTTACTATGACTACACTACACTATAAACATGATTAACAAAAATATGTCACATCCAGCAAGTTAACACTGGCAGTTAAGCATCATATGCACGAATTCATACTTGCAAGTTGAACGGACATGACTGATCATCCGATCAAAAAACGATGGATCCTCCATTACACAGTGAATGCAACCAGGCTAAACTATCCAGTTCCTGCAAATAAATAAATACATGTTACAGACTACATTAATCCCATGTACCCTCGTATCCATATATAATAACTAACTAAAGTCATTGGTAAAAAAATTCTACGATGACCACAACTCCTTATATACAAGGATTCAGTTGAAGCATTTTATCGAACACCTAGCGAGCATGGCACTGAGTTTGTGAAACTCAGATATAAGGAAACGTAAGGAAAGAAAACAAAGTGAAATACAGAAACATGAGTTAAATGAATAATTGTCTGTGTTAATTTGAAATTTAAATTCTTATACCCACTGCGTCACTTTTCCACCACCCAAACAAGGAATTGGACTGTAGAGTAACCCCGATGAAAAGATTGTGCTTTTAGTTTTTATTTATTTCTGTTTTATGTTTTATTAAATGTCAAATTTGGGTCGGATTGGGCCTAGTAAAACTCAACGCAAGCTATCGTTCTAGGCTTTTTCTTTCAACATCCCAAGAACTTCTAACTGCGCACCCATTCTTTTTAAATGATATTTTACCCTTTCGGAAATCTTCCAAAACAAGCTTCTCGGAATTTCTAGAACATGATTTCCACAATATAATTTTTGGAACTTCCCAGAATAAATTTTCTTGGACAGGATTCTGAAACATGTTTTCTGAACGCACTTACCAGAACACATAAAATACATTATAGAGTTTTTTGAAATATAATAGAATAACCTTTTAGATAAACTTTTCAGAATATACGTATTTTAGAACAAGGCTTATGAAATAAAATTTCAAGAATAAAAACTTTAGAAAATATATAATGTTTTCAAAATAAACTTTTCAGAACAAGTTTATCTTTTTCTTCCTTTTCTTAAAAAAATACAGTGACAACAAAGAATAAAGTTATAGTTGGAGACAACAATGTCGCGATGACAATAGCAATGTAGTGCAACAAGAGGATATTTTAATCCTTTTATTATTAATATTGGAGTGTAGGTGTCACAATCGAAATTGCGATGGAACAACGAACCAAAAAATAAATCATATTTAAAAAGAGATTTGAAGTTGTCACCATAGTTATTCTGGAAAACTATGGAAAACCATGAAAATAAAACAAGTTTGCGAAAAACCAGATTTTAGATCCAGGATCTTTAATTAAAAATGCAAAGTCGCTATGCTTTAAAAAATGTTAATTTCCCCAAAAATAATAAGACAAAAAAATACTAAAAAGAAATAGATATATCTTTTTGATTTTTGGGCCCCACAAGGATTAACCTTGGTCTTACGTATTTTCATTTAAAGTGAGAAATCAGGATTACATAGTTCTATAAAAGATATTTGGAAAACTATTGAGAAAATGATTTAATTTTTTGGAGGTCAACCTGACAAAGACTGGCCTTGCTCCTACGTATCTCACAATGGAGAATCAAGGATGCGTAGTTCTTAAAAAGCTTGTTTGTTTAAAAATGTTGATATTTTTATATTTTAAAAATTTTATATATTTTTTTGATATTTTTGAATTACTTGAAAATGTGTGTCACACGACGCGAACGGTCGGACAAACACTAAAAGAGATGGAAAATTATTCTTGGTAATTTTTTGAAAATGAGTGTCACACGATGCGGACGATCGGACAGACACACTAAAGAGAAAGAAAATTATTTTTGGTATTTTTCCTATTTTTTCTATTTTTTTTAGTTTTTATGATTTTTAAATATTTTTAGAAAAAAGAAAAGAAAAACATGTGTACAAAAGAGGAGCCAAAAGACTGTCGTCAGCGGTTCCAGCCGGCGCCGGCGCCCATTCGTCTTCAATCCTCGACTCCCCTCTTCCGCGAAAGAGAAAGGTGCCATAGACTCTGCAGCTCGTCACCATCGTGCCAGCCACCGCGTTTGGGTCTGAAACCATCACACAACAACACTCCATCGTTTAGAGCCGCCGACGATGGTTTTATCCCCTTTCTCACTGTTTTCTGTTTCTAATTTGTGTTGAGTTGTGATGATGAATTGCAGGGATGGGTTGTAATAGAAACAATGGGTGATTTGTATTAATGATGAATAATGGGTGTGATTCTAGTTGTTTGCTTGTGCGTTCTGTTTGTAGGATGAAATGGTATTATGATGTTGAGGTGGTGGTTCAACGAATGGGAATGCTGCGGGATTGGAATGGAGAATGAGTTTGAGGTTGAAGTGAAGACGTGAATGGAGAGGATTTGTACGTGGGTGCTTTCTTGGGTCTCTGTTTTGTATTTTTGTTCAGGTAAATGATTAATATGAGAAAAAGGTTAATTGATGATGGAAAGGAGCGTGATAGTGATGGAAAAGGCAACGTGATGGTGGGTTTTTGGAGATGATTATTAGCGAAGAAGATGAAGGATGGAATGGCTTATTTGGAGGTCCTTGTTGGCTGAAAAGATGAAGTATGAAGATGGCTATGATGATTGTATGAGAACGGAGATGAATGCACGATGATGTTAGTGTTGTTTTTTTATCAAAGTTGTGTTGTGATAGATGAAATTGACCGTTAATGCATATTTTGTTTTTCAGCACTAAACCAACGACAATGCACAGAATCATTACCATGAATCAACAAGAAATCAAGCGTGGCAAGCATAACACAACATCATTCATTCAAAGATCAAACACAGTTTCACATCCATCCAAACGTTCAAGTATTGGCACTTACCTCTTGTAGTCTCTTTATCTTGTTTTGGCACCCTCCTGTGAAATTGTGAAACTGTGTATTCTCTCCTCCGAGTGTTCTCCTCCTCTAGTTGCTCTTCCATTCAGTTTTTATTCTCTATGATGGAATCCTTTCTTGTGTGTACAATCCACTGTATTTTGAAATAGTCAAAACCCTCCCTGCGAGTGAGTTGCCCCGTTTTCAAATGGCTCGTCGTTGTTATTACCATGCCAATTTCCCATTTCTTCATACTCTGCACGAACAGTCTGAGATGACCAAAAGCACAAGGCAGGATGCCTCCCAGCCACCCTATTAGTGTTGCTACGTCTGTTGTCCGCTGCTATGACTGCCATGGGTGCCACAGTGATACACACAGATACCCAGCATTTCTGTTTTTGTGCTAATTTGCAGAGATGGAGTAAAATATGAAAATTTGAACGTTTTTCTTGCATGGGGAGGGAATGGTCAATAGAGACTTATGTTGACATCCAATTTTCACCTTTTCACTTCATCTTAATTTTTTTTTATAATATTAGTATTTTTTTTCTAAAAGCAAAACAAAAATAATAAAAAGGGAAATAAAATAAGATAAGATGAAATTTAAATATAAAATAAAATGAATATATATAAAGTAAAATAAAATAAAAACAATAAATAAATAAATAAATAAAAGTAAAACAAGATGAAAATAAAAATAAAAATATGTATACATAATAGAAATAAAAATAAAAATAAAAATATATATTTATACTCTATGTTCACTTTTTTTTTTCTATTTTTCTCTTCTCTTCTCTTAATTATTATTAAAGTCAAAATTTTATTTTTTATCTGGACGAAATTGAGTGTTAACATTAGTTAATAATCCTAGTTTCTTGCAAAGAAAAAGCCTCTATATTCGTAAGTCTTATTATAAAGCAATTTTCGGAAGTGACTTAAGTATTAGAATCAACGGTATCAGCACTTGTGAACGGAGGTCCAGAAAAAAAAAATCCCAATGAAGAAGAATGTTTGTTGTTTATTTACGACATCTACTTAAATGAATGAAATAAATGCAACAAGAATAGTAATAGATTAAAATAAAAAGTTAGTTAAATTCCAGTAATATAGAGAATAAATGGTGAATAAGTCATGTTTTATATGAATATCTATAAATAGAAATTATTCTAGTAAAAAGTATTTAGTGGACTATGGTATGTTTATTTATAGGTCTTGAGTGTTTAATTTTCCTTTTCCTTTTCTTTTTTCTTTTTCAAGCAATGGGTACTATATGTTAAGAGAGGGATAGTGGAACTTGACCTCAATCCAACTATATAATAAGATTGTCCTAATCATTTTATCTTAGGATGAATTGATGTTTGTTGGACTTTGAAGATGGGGTCTAGTAAAAGGAGGTAAATCAAACTAGCCTAAATACCTATTGATCTCGAGCGCCTTTTTTTCCATATTTACTTTATTATTATTTTTTAAAATATATTTTTGGTCTCTAAATTTGAACTTAAAAGTAAAATTCATTTATATTTTAAACTTTGATACAGTTTGATCTTGAAATTTAAAAAATAAATAAATATAGTCATTCTAACTCAATTGCATGAAACTTGTTTGACATGTTAACTTACATTTCAGGTTACAATTGAACTATTTACATTATTTAACACGTTTCAACTCAAATGTTAGTCTAAAACACGGTTTAACATGTAAAAAATAATTAACATTATTAGATTAAAATGACTATATTCATTTATTTTTAAAAGAACTATATGGATAAATTCGAATTTTGAGTTGAACTTTAAGGACTAAAAATATATTAGCCCTTTTTTTGTCTATTCTTTTGAATTCCTTTGAATTTTGCCATCTATATTCCTTCATTTGAAAGTTATCCAATTTCAAATTAGTTTGTCTTGATTTTCGCTTGTTACTCTAATTGGAAAAGCATTTTAGATATTAAAGTGAGAATCGTTGAAACTACTCTTGTGGAGACTCCATCCACCAAAATCATGGCTAAGATAATAGAAAAAGATGAAGGTCCATGGAGGAGGACTATACATTTGAAGAATGAAATACAAGAATTTTCTTCCTTATTTTAGAAAATTATATAGCTATAGATTTTCTATTTTAGAAAGTGGAAGCATAAATGAGCCTTCAAGAAGACTTCAATTACGCCTTAATTGGAAATATTTGGTAACCAAGACCATTCTTCATGCAACTATACGATTTGAGTGATGTAGGACTTAAACCTCCTAGGTAGAGCCTCTACCTTGTGTAACTGCACTTTCTCACTTTTAGTCCCACATCTCTTAGGTCTTTGATTGTTTAAGGCCTATCAATCTATAAATAAGAGCCCTGCCCCCTTTTGTACTTATCTTATGGATGAATGAGAATTTGACATACTCACAACATAACAATTGTAAGAAGAGCTTATAAAGGCTTGAAAAAAAAATAAGATTTAAGTGATATGGGACTTATGCCTTATAAGTAAATCCCCTACCTTGTGCAACTGTATTTTCTCACTTTTAATCCTATGTCTTCTAGGTCTTTGAGTGTCAATTTATTTTAATTTTATATTTATACTAATATTTATAGAATAAACTTTATTTTTTCCTTAATCCTCCTCTAAAGTGATAAAGAGAATATTGTAAAGACAATATTTGAATATTTTAATTAGAAAGTGTTTAATAAAAGAATTCCCGTTTTATTATATATATATATATATATATATTTTTTTTTTAGTATATTATATTTTAATTATACCATTAATTAAATTTTAAAATTATAAAAAGAAAATATAAAAATATAAAATAATTAGAAAATCAAACCCACATTGTTATAAACAACAAAAAAATCGCTCATGTTTCATATGGTCAAAAAGTGCATGAAAGCAATTACAAATATCAGTTAGAGTTATTAATAATTATGCATTATAAGGTGTAGTTTCTTAACTATCATATAAAAAAGAAATGTTGATGATACAATGATGAAGGATTCTCTTGTTTCCTTTTAGAGTTATGAATATGGTGAAGTTGTTGAAGAAAGCTTTTTGAAAATTCCCACTGGACATTAAGATAGCATGCTATCTAGATGTGAAGGTTCATTTCTCAAGCTCATGAAAGGAAGAAGAGAGTTGGATTCAAGCTTAAACACACACGGCAATAACAACACTAAAGAGCAAAATGAAAGAAGAAACAATAAAAATGGAAAGCATAGAAGATGAAGCATGGAAGAAGCACGCCACTCATAGGGGGGGATCTAAGCCAACCAAGCCCTAGAGATGAGTGATGGTGCCGCCACTTGCAA
>Ga0214542_1012618_pt1 | contig 10746 bp, 4 predicted proteins | sample CNSS1metaG_FD_160096 | JGI IMG/M metagenome (GOLD analysis project Ga0214542, IMG submission 160096) | Root nodule microbial communities from cowpea collected in UCLA plant growth center, Los Angeles, California, USA - CNSS1 | ecosystem: Host-associated > Plants > Roots > Nodule | place: USA...
AAGGAGAAAGAGAAGAAGAAGGAGAAGAAAAGAAGGAGAAGAAGAAGAAGAAGAGAGGAAGAAGGAGAAGAAGAAGAGGAAGAAGGAGAAGATGAAGGAGAAGAAGGAAAAGAAGAAGAAGAAGAAAAAGAAGGAGAAAGAGAAGAAGAAGGAGAAGAAAAGAAGGAGAAGAAGAAGAAGAAGAGAAGAAGAAGGAGAAGAAGAAGAGGAAGAAGGAGAAGATGAAGGAGAAGAAGGAGAAGAAGAAGAAGAAAGAGGAAGAAGATGACAACGGCGGCGGCGGCGACGGCGGCGGCGACAGTGGCGGCGACGATGGTGGTAGTGGCGACGGCGATGGCGACGGCGACGACGGCGGCGACATTGACGGCGACCACGAAAAAAAACGAAAAAAAAAATTGAAAGAGGGAGGAGGAAGAAGATGAATAGTGTAATTAATTTACCGACAGATTTTTGGTAATTACCGACGGATATTTAGGTCGATAATTATCGACGGATATTTTCCGTCGGTAATTACCGACGGATTTTACCGACGGATTTTTCCGTCGATAATTACCGACAGATTTACCGACGGATTTTTCCGTCGGTAATTACCGACGGAACATGATTTCCGTCGGTAAAATTTTACAGACAAGCATTTTACTGACGAATTTTTGACCGTCGATGATCCGTCGGTAATGTTGATTTAGCGACGGATTTTGGCCATTACCGACGGATTTTGACCGTCGATAATAATGATTTTTCTTGTAGTGCATTGGGTCGGTTGGTACCACTTAGATCGTTAGGCCGATCAAGCCTGTCCATGTCGTCGAGCCTATCTAGGTGTCGGGCTGGTTAGGCTGGTCGAGTCAGCATGTTGGTCATTCCCATCTAGGTTGTCATATAGGTTTAACGTACGAGTTATTGGGCCTGTCCGATACGTCTAGGTTGTCAAACCCACCCGACACCTCTAGGTAGTCTGGCCTGCCTGACCCGTGTGGGTCGTTAGGCCCGCCCAATCTGTTTGGGTCATTGGGCTCGCCTGACCCATCTTGGTCAATGGATCAGTTCGGCTCATCTTGGTTGTCGAGCTCGTTGGGCCCGTTTGGGTTGTCGGGCCCGCCCGACCTATTTGTGTCTTGGGCCAACCTGACACATCTGGGTCATCGGGCCCGCCCGGCTTATTTGGGTCGTCGGGCTTACCCGAGCTATTTGGGTTGTTGGACTCACCTGACCCGTTTGTGTCGTTGGACCATCCTGGTCCGTCTAGGTCGTCGAGCCCACCCAGCCCATATGGGTCATCGGGCCTGTCTGACTCGTTTGTGCCGTCAGGCTAGTCTGGTCCGTCTAAATCGTCTGACTAGCCCAACCCGTCATGGTTATCGGGCTTGTCGAGTTCGTTTGGAGTTGAGTCTAGAGTGAGGTTGAGTGAGAATAATTTCAAATTCCACCTATTTTGAGGGTATCTAAATTTCTACTAATTCTCTATCCAAACAAAACATTTCATTACAAAGAAATTTAAATTATTCAAAAAATTGAATTGTTTCATTAAAATACTCTATCCAAACACACCATAAAGGTAATGTCGTAATCATTTCCAACATCCCACGTAGTGTATTGTATCTTTTCACCTTGTGGATTATGATACATCAGTAGCTAAAGGTTACAATTACAATTAGACAAACAGGATCCCATAATTATGATCTTTCACATACACAAAATAAGTTATTAACTCAACCAATTTATGTATTTTCAATACAATGTGAAAAATGTGTAATGATAATTTTGTAGATAAGTTGTCAAAATTTACGTTTGACCTATAAGTGTCATACAGAAAAATTATATTTTACTCTTGACCCATATGGGTTAGACATAAATTTACGTTTGACATAATTTTTACATCTAACACTTATAGCTCAAACGTAAATTTGTTTAAATAAACTCTAGCGTGCTCTATTCCTTTCACTTTCTCCACTACGTCACAAACAAAGATAGATAGAATAATGGGAGGGTTGAAAGGTTGGACTTTAAGATGCATATGCGACCAAGAAAAGACAATAGTCTACAATTCCATCTATTTAGCTTATTTCTGACTTTGCCAACCATACCTTACCTAAGTTGTTGTTTCCTTGGATTCTCCCTATAGGTAGTCCTAAGTACTTGAATGGGATTTTCAAGTAGCTATAATTCAAGATCCCTAAATTTTTTTCCATTATACCCTTCTTTATCTTTGTTCTGCCTATTTTACTTTTTTATGGAAGTTAACCCTTAGTCCTACTACCAACTCAAAGGTTCTCATAATGGTTTTTATAACCAGTATATTATTAATGTTAGCTTCACATACAAATAATGTGTCATTTGTGAACTGTATAGTACACTTTTCCCATTTCCCATATTCCCCGCTCTCACTCCTTCATACATACACTTCTTAGTTTCCTATCTTACCATCCCTACTAATCCTCTACTTCTATTAGGAATAAGAATGATCAAATATCTTTTCAGTCTAATTACCTATGTCAAAATGACATTGACTAATACAAAGACTATGGATGATTTCATACAAACTTCATCCGACCAATCCTTTTACTATAAAATCCTAGCCTACCCAACATATAATACATAAATTCCCAACTCACTAAGTTATAGGCTTTTACATAGTCCGCATTGACTATTGTCATGCTCTTCTTTTTTTCTCTTAATCTCTACCACTACTCTATTAGCTACTTGCTATATATGTTCATCTTATTTTTTTCTAGACTTTAGAGGTGACCTTTTATACAAATTCCAACCAAATATATATACCTATTTTGTTTTGTTTTTTATGTACTAATATTATGAATGATGGATTACAACATGAAGGAATTTTTCCAAAACATTCAAAACAATTTATTGCTTGGATTACATCATGCTTTATAGTCTCCTAATTGGTTTTTATAAAGTAAAAAATTAAACTCATCTAGCATAGGACTCTTAGTATTACCACTAAGTCGGCATTAGTCAAATTTTGGCTAAATTCGGCCGAGTCAATCGCGATTAAAATTCGACTAAATTCAATCAAGTCGGGCCTTGCTGAAATTTGGTAATATTCGGTCGAGTTTGTCCTAGCCTAAATTCGATCGGATTTGGGAGAGTCAACTTCAACCGAATTTCGGCCAAGTCGACCCCAACACAAATTTGGCCCCACCCTTAGTCATAGGTCGAATCGAGTCGATGTTTGGGACGGTTTGTCCTACACTGAAGGTCAAGATGGCTAGCCTAAGCCAAAGGTCAAGATTGGTCAACCTAGCTCAGGCCGAAGGTCGACTTGGGCCAACTCCGGCAAAAGGTCGAGACGAGTCAACTTAGGTTGAAGTTTCAGATGGACCGACTTAGGCTGAAGGTTGACCTTGGTCGGTTTGGCTAAAGGTTTAGACAAGCCTATTCAGTCTGAAAGTCGAGACGGATCAGTCTAAACCGAAGGGCTAATAATATATTTAAAAATATTAATATTTTTTTCATGTTTAAGAAGAAAGTCCATGGGTTTATCGTGACCTATGGGATTTTTATGGGCTTTTTGGCCTTGTGGACTTTTTCAATGGGGGGCTCTTTTACCCTGTGGGACTTTTCGATTCAAACACAGAGCCGAGTTCTTTGGGGTAGACTAAATTGAACACTTTGTCTACCACTGATTTACATTTCCTTTGTTTTCAATTTATCAATATAGTTAATCAATGTTTTATCATCATTGCCTTTTAGAGATTGAAATTAAATATTTTCAAGGATAATACTAACATTAATTATTGCATTGAACCTATATTTAAAAAACATAACCTTACTTGGATCCTTAATCAAATTGTCTTTTTACTTCCACTTATTTTAACTTATTATCAATCCTCTCCATCTAATCCTAGAGTGGATGTATTCAAAGTTTGTATCTCCTTGTTTTAGCCAATTATTCCTTACCTTCTATTTCAAAATTGAATTTCCTTTATTACAAACCAATTTGAGTTTAGTAAGTAGCTTCATACATTCTAACCTCATAACCTCATCTTAGTGCTCACATCCAACTGATCTAGTTCTCCAATATACCTAGTTTTTTTTTCCTATGTGTTTATGATCCCAAACACATCTTCATTCCATGCTTTAGATCATATTTGAGCTTTTTCAGTTTATCTTTCATTACTACAATAGGATTCTTGGTTCCTTTATATGAATTCCTTAATTTCTTTAACATGTCATTAAACTTGTATGTTCTATTCCACGCATTCAAAATCCTAAATGGTTTCGATCACATTCAATGATGTTGTCTCTAATACCAAAGGTAAAATATTTTGTTGTAGGTCCAACAAGGCATATGACCTAATGGTCCTTCAAAGCATAAGATGATCCAGTTATATATTAGACGACCCAATGATCCACAAAGGAAGCTTCTCAATGATCCACATATGATCCTCCAATACAACTCTCACACGAATATGTTGTGCACAGATGAGATGAATCAATAGTCAAACGAGCTAGTGGTTCGTATCTCAAATGAGGTTGTGGTCCACACATCATATGTCTAGTAGTTTATCAGTTCAATAATTAGATGTCTAGTGGTTCAAAGATCAAACGTGATGAGCCCCTAACCCCTACCAAGGATGAAGGCAAGTACTTAGTGAAAATAAGCTTGTTTAAGAAGGAAGTTTCTTTACCTTCTTTCTTTTATTTAGTTTAGTTTTTCTTCTTTTTGGCTTAGGATAAAATATAGACTCATGCATTACTCCTTTGATTTTGTAGATTGCTCTTGGACACCCTTAGTTTGCTAAGGGGTGAAAAGCTAGAAGGATAAATAAGGGCCTTGGGAGCTTGGCCCAACATGTGGGGGCTACATTTGAAGAAGAGATGAGCTTTTGTTGACCTTCTAGATGGCTTGGGCACTTTTAGAGAGTAAGGAAGATATCATTGGCTACCTAGATTGCTTTAATTTATAAAACATAATATTTTTTATTTGCTAAGAGGTCTCTAAAACCATGCCTATTTAAGTGATCCTCTAGACCACATGTAAAGTGTTAATTAATATTGGATTTGAGAGACACCTTTGTGTGCATTTATGAGCTTTACTTTTATGAAAGTGTTCAACTCTTAGTTTTATCTTGAACCTTGGATCAAGTGGCAACAACCACCACTTATCTTGGGTTTGGTGAGATTGTTCCCCCCCTCCTAAGTGGCGGTAACCACCACTTATCTTCCATTTCTTTATTTTAATTGAACCTCTTTTCATCTCTTTTGAACTCTTAGAAGTGTAGTATCACATCTAGATAACTATTTGATTATCTTAATATCTAGTGGGAATCTTCTTGGAGCTTTCTTAAGAAACATTAACACAAACACCTTGCACTCACTTAAATCATAAGATGGATTTATATCATTTAATTAGATGTCTAGTAGTTCAAAGATCCAATGCCTACTCCATTGAACTTAACATTAATTAACTCAACTTTTCAATCTTCAAAACATTATATTTCTTCATTAAGATCGTAATCATAGCTTCTCATGGTCACTTCCTAAATCAATCTACTAGCATCATCTATAGGTTCATTAGATCACCTATCATTATACTATCTATAGAAGACTTTTGAGCTTTCTTATACTTCAGTTACACAAAACATAAGTTAGAACATCCATGAAGCATTTATGTAGTATATCATATCATTAAAACCCAACCCATGGATGATCCATCAAATTGTCTAGTGAAGTTCAATAAACTAACCTATTTAGTTAGACTCATTTGTCTAGAGAGTCTAACGAAGGTCATCTATCTATAATATCTAGCCGCTACCAAGGCTTTAAAAATTAATTTTAACAAACAAGTTAAAGTTCAATTAATTCCAATTAAAACTGTGAATTTAAACTCAATTATAATTAATTAAAGTTAATATTAAGTGTTCTAAATGTAATTGAAAATATACTTATTAGTACCCATACTCTAATTCTCGTATATTCCCCCCTCTCTCATGATAATGTAGCTTCATCAGTTGACACCGTTAAGTATCGGAGCCACCACTTTATTAAGACAAGTCTCATTCCATGAAGATAAAGGTAATCCTTTATACGGACACACAATACCTTATTCTCTACAATTTCTCGATTAGACCAAGGAACTATTGATTCGAATTTAGATTCCCACCAATCTTTGTTATCTTCAATTCACTTACCTACTTATGCGCCACATATCCCATTAAGCAGCATGTTGTCCCCTAGTTATTTTACTCAAGCATATCATATCCCTCGCTTGATCAATTTTTCCTTAAGGAATTCCATATCTGTATAACTTTCAACCCTCCATTAAAGATTTCATTGAGCTATGCCTTTTTTATTTTTTTAGTTTTCGTTTATTTTAAAATAGAAGGAAAAAAAAGTAATATGTAAAAGTTATAATAAGTTAATTTAGTAGTTGATGTATTTTTTTTGAGACCATTATATTATTAGTCAAAGTATTTAAGTGATCTAATTAATTAATTTTATGGCTAAGAGCATATATATGTCATGATATATTAAATGTGTAGATGCCAGCAATATTCTAATTTGATCAAGGGACCAAATTAGGAATATTGGAAATTAAGTAAGTAACTGATAGTAGTTACACAAGGGGTTATGGTCCTCATCTGCGAGCGCACTACGTTACGCATTATTCCTGCTCCTTTCTCTTCCTCCCCATCAAGAGATAAAATATAGAGGGAACCTTCAGGTGCTCTACAGTTGGAAGACTAGGTATCTTCTTTTTATCTACTGTTTCCAATAATAAGGTACGCTTCTGCTTATAGTCTTTTGAGAATTTGGGAACCGTATATTTATTTATGAGTTCATTGTACTAATGTTTTCATAAACCAACAATTGGTATCAGAGCGGTGTTAGTTTATCATTATATTTTATTCCCGTTTAACATGATCTCACGTTTTTCTCTAATTTTACGTAAAACCCTAATTGTGAGGTTTAGGGATTTTAATTGTCTTCGCTGCAAATGAAAAAGAATGTCGCAGTTATATGAAAACAGAGCCAAATGAATTAAGGATGAAAGAAAAGAACAACCTTGTAGAGTGAGAAACGTGAGGGGAGGAGCGTTTTCTTCATACAGTTTGTAAACTAAAAAAGGAAACTTTATTTGTGGGGTTCTCCAATATTAATTGTGATTAAATAATTAAGTGATTAATTAGGATCTGGCTTTCAAGATCATGAATTGGACTTGCAGAAGAAAAAGAGGGGACTGAATTGGAAAGGCAAAGTAAAAGGTAGAAGTGAAGAAAAGGACATGTTTGTTCTTTGGCTTTGCTTTATTAGCTACAATTCTTCATGTTCCATGGTAGAGTCCTGGAACTGTTATCTAGCTGCAACTATGTTGGAAGTCTCATATCGACTAGAGATAAGGTCAATTCACAATATATAAGTGAGGTGCAAACCTCACCTTACAAGCCAGTTTTGTGGGGTTGAGTTAGGCTTAAAAACTCACTTCTAACATGGTATCAAAGCCAAGTTAAAGCCTATCTTAGCGAACTTTCTTGGACATTCCACCCGATATCGAGCCGCTAACAGACCACCCACTAATTTCTTGTCCCACGCACGAGATGAATATACCTCGGCATGAGGGGGTGTGTTGGAAGTCCCACATCGACTAGAGATAAGGCCAATTCACAATATATAAGTAAGGTGCAAACCTCACCTTACAAGCCGGTTTTGTGGGGTTGAGTTAGGCTTAAAAACTCACTTCTAACAAACTATTTTCTTTCCCTCTTGAAATAGTTACGCTAATGCGCGAAATGAAGATAAATTTGTACGAGGAATCTCTTGCTCCTTCGAAAAGTGTGATTGGAAAAGTGTTCATTTGGAAGCACCTTAGCTTGCATGAGCATGATTAAAAATTCAATTTAATGTATCAGCGAGAGGAAGGCACACATTGACGTAAGGCATGCGGCATATATAAATGCATTAAAGTAAGCATGATTAAGTTTCTTTCTTTATTTATTTATAAAAGAATAAATAAATAAATAATTTTGGTTATATATATTTGGTTTTAGAATAATTAAGTATTCAAATTTTGGTTTCGTTTAACATTTTATTTACGAGCAAATTGAATTGAGATGTCGCCAAAGTGACCTATCTTGAGGAGATAGTCCATGAAAAATGTTAAATGTTCGTATTTATGTATATCCATGCGAGTATTGGTCGGTCCAAAGGAAGATCAATATTTGGATGGATTATATACACACCTGTGATAATAAACATGTGATAATTATAAGGTTTGGCTTTGTCGACCTAAATCAATCCAAAGATGGGTTTGGTGTTGGACATGCTTCATTATCAATGTTTGATCATTACAACAAGATACCCCTAGCAGTTAATATTAGTGTCCAAAGACTTGATATTAATGGTGTATTAGGTGTCTTGAGATGGGCTAAACCATTATTTGAATTTATTTATTCTTTTAGGATGTGAGCTTAATTATATTCTCTTGTTCTAAATTCGGCTATAATTCCTTTTATATTTGTCAACCTGAACCCAATTCTAGTTCTTAGTAGAACAAGTTTTAAGAACTCGAGTGAGAACAGGTAATTGTTCTTGGCTGCAATCTTGACCTTACACTAAGGTTTGAGAAATTCACTTCTTCTACGGACTCTAGTATCTTTGAAGAGATAAAAGGATATGAGAGGTGAGATTGATCAAATCATGTAAATCTTTCATTGGTCTACTCTAAGATCAATTTAGCTTTAGTACCAAGAAATAGTTAGTGGTTAGCTTTGGTATAACAACTAAACATTAGTGTTTCAATGAAGGGTTACATAAGCTACCGAAAGTCAATTGATTTTGCATTCGTTTGGAAACAATATATTCAGGTAGTCTTTAAATTCAAATATAATTGGAACCAGTTCACTTTTAGGTAATGATAAACTGTATATGCTTGTTAAGTGACCTTCTTATAATGAATCCATCGATATGGAATGATGTGGTACTAAGCATAAAATTGTAAATATTGATTTAGGAAAACGCCTAGGTCACACCTCTAAGCAAAGAGTTGAACGACATATGTCAAATGGGATCTTGGATTCCATTGACATCACAAACATTAATGTTTTTGTTGAATGCATTAAAGGTAAACATACCAAATCAATGAGATCAGAGGCTATGAGTTTTGTAATCCCAAATTAAAGACAAGTTTTGAGACGAGAACGGTCACATTCTTTAGGATATTGAGTTTGGGGGAAGAATAAGGTTAGATACTTTGTCTTTGAGGAAGAATCGATGACAATTCTAGATCCGATTCATACACCGATTCATATAGTTGCTTGTGATGAAGCAAGTTCAAATCTTCAAGAACAAACTCAAGATCCTCAAGAACCTGTGCTTCATGAGCCAATATCTTTGCAGATATCATTACAAGATCCTAATTCGGAAAAATGGATTGAAGCAATAAATGAGGAGTATAAATCCATGTAAGACAATATGGTTTGGGGACTTGTCCCATTATTATAAGGTGTGAAACCCATTGGTTGTAAGTGGTTTTTTAAGACCAAGAGGGATTCCAAAGGTAATATGGAGAGGTAGAAGACTTGTATTGTGGCAAAGGGTTATACTAAAAAAGAAAGGAGCTTCATCAAATGGATATCATGACGACATTTCTCAAAGGCAACATTGATGAGACGAATTATATGGTGGAACTAGAAAAATTTGTATTAGGAAACTCATAGAATATGAGTTGCAATTTGACAAAATCCATTTATAGCTAAAACAGGCATCTCGTCAATGGTACCACAAATTTCATCAAGTGATTCTCTCATTTAGTTTCGAAATGAATGATGTTGATAGTTGTGTGTATCACAAGTTCAGTGGGAGCAAGTTTAGCTCAATCTCATTCAATGTCCAAAAGGAAATTTGGAAATTTAGGAAATGCAGTCGTATAGAGTTTTGATGTATTTACAGAGAATAAGAGTTTATATGCTCACATACAGGTAGCCATATTAGTAAGGGATCATTAGGTATTTTGACTCAGTATTTTGCAAGATGCTATGAGGCATCAAATAAGGAATATGGCTGAGGGATTTTGTCACAGGGCTGTGCATTATGAAGTAATTGAAACACCACTTAAGTTACATTGTGACAATAAATCAGTTGTGTTGTATTCTAACAACAATAAGGTATAGAGTGAATAATTTTCAATAGAACAATAAGGGAGAAACTCCAAAATGAAAGATCCTCTCACTAAGGTATTACCACCCATGGTCTTTCATGAGCATATTGCTCATATGGGTGTTTTGTTGTTTAAGGAATCTTTGGTTTAGTGGGAGTTAGTCACTTTTATGTGTTTTGTGTTATATGTTTGATTTTATGCATGCATGCAAAGTCTTTGGACATACTTTGGATATTATTCAGAATTTACACTTTATATTTTAAGGTTCTGATATTGATCTCATTGATATAAAATAAGGACCAGTTGAAAATAGATGTGTACAGATCACCTTCACGTAATTTTCATGCTACACATGTCATGATGAATCCATGTCATTTAGTTCTGTCAGCATTAATGACCATTGTCAGGTTTAGTTGTGATTAATGCAATTAAAACTATTTTGGTTTTATATGTGGATGTAATTAATGGACGGGATCTTTAGAGTATGCTCAAGACATATAATGGCAATTTTGAGCTCATAAAGTCTAATACATTTATAAGGATTTATAAGGATATACATATATATATATATATATATATATATATATATATATATATATATATATATATATATATATATATTTAGAGAG
>Ga0214542_1012624_pt1 | contig 10735 bp, 4 predicted proteins | sample CNSS1metaG_FD_160096 | JGI IMG/M metagenome (GOLD analysis project Ga0214542, IMG submission 160096) | Root nodule microbial communities from cowpea collected in UCLA plant growth center, Los Angeles, California, USA - CNSS1 | ecosystem: Host-associated > Plants > Roots > Nodule | place: USA...
TTCCTTTTTTGACACAAGATATGATTTAAAGAAGCTTTCTAAATAAGAGCTTATTTGTCTCAAAAGATTAAAAGACAATAAAATGAACAAACTTCCAAAGCAATTACAATGTAACTGGTGTATCATCCTTCACAGTCTCATAGGAACAAACTTCCAAAGCAATTGAAGTAGATTACCTGTTGTCTCATCATTCACAGTCTCATAGGAAGAGCCACCTATGGCATAAGAGAACCCCACTCCAACTGGTGTCTCCAAATATAAAATGTTTTCCTTTGCATTACAATGTAACTCTTATCATATAGGAGCAATTTTTGCACTTATAATGGAATGATCAGTTTCTCCATGGATTACCTCTGTTCCATTTGTACTCGTTTCTAATCAGAACTTTCCCGTTTGGTCTAAAAGCTCCATTTTCAGATAATGCACCCACTCCAAGAGAAGAACACCCGGTCCTGTACAAAAAAGAAATTAGCTTCGTCCCTCAGTAAGCATGGCATATTATAAATCAAAGGCACGCAGATGAAAGATTCAAGGGAGGGAATGTAAAACCCTAAACCCATCACTTATTCACGAGGATTATTCACAAAGCCACCAACATACATCCCAAAATGTAAAACCCTAAACCCATCTCTTACAATTTTTTCCCAATTCGCGGAGGGTTTTCTGACAAGGGTTTTGCTTTGTGAACGATGAAGGTCGGGACGTTTCTGCCACAGAGTCACTACGTGGGTTGACGATGAAGGTCGGCGACGATAAAGGGCGACGATGACACTGTGTTTCGCTGTGACGATGACACTACGCTACGTCTGCATGATGGAGGCTCACTATCGCTACGACGATGCACTACGCTGATGGAGGTTTTGAGTGATGGAGGTTGAAGTGATGATGGGCGTTGATGGAGGTTGAAGTGATGATGGGCGTTGATGGAGGTTGAAGTGATGATGGGCGCTGATGGAGGGAGAGTGTTGGTTTCGAGAGTTTTGGTTTTGAGAGTGAGTGAGAGTGGAGTGGAGGGTTCGAGAATTAGTGAGAGGAGTGGAGGTTTCGACAGTGAGTGAGAGTGAAGTGGAGTGAATATTTTGTCTGAACGTAATATTTTATTTTTAATAAAAAATAATTTAAATTTTACATATGAAATATGTTCGTAGGTAACATTTTTAAAAATCTTTTTATATATTTTTTTATAATATTAGTTATCTACGCAGACTTTTATAGGTAATGCTTAAAAGTTTTCTACCAAAGTCAGTCATGATTACCTACGAAACTTCCGTACGTAATTTATTTTTCTGTTACCCACGAATGTATACATTATCTACGCCTACCTTTCGTAGATAAAATAAAATTATCTACGAAATATTTTTCGTAGATAAATTTTCCTAGATAATAGCTAGTTTTCTTGTAGTGAACCCTCTCGAATTCTCGCTTAGGCGAGACTCACTCGGCTAAGCGAGATGACCTCTCGCCCAAACCCATAATCATCCGCCTGAGCGATAACCTCAAGTAGGGTAAGAATATGAGTCCCTGCATGTCTCGCCTAGGCGAGCCCGGCTCGCTTGAGTGAGAATTGTAGGTTTTGACAGCCTTACACTCACAAAACAGCAAAGTATAAATGCAATAGAGACTCCCACTCCCAATTTTCGTACCATAATAGTATACACAACACAGAATAACCATCATGATCATCAAATTAAATGCAAATTTCAATAAAATAGTACCCAATCACCCCACCCCGAATTCACCCCAAGATCAAATCGAATTTTATGGCAATAGGTCATCAATCTCATATAATCAAACCAAAAACTTAACAATACGGGTTCGGCTCCCCTAACTTGAAAGTTGTGCCCCCTTTCTGCTAGGTTTTCTCCACCCTTTCTTATTCAGCCCACAACTAGTTTTTAACCTTACCAATACCAAATCAAAGCTAAACCACCAAGCCAATTCATGTTTCATGCCAATTCACACACGTTTTCAATCATGTTATCACCCAACACGACCATGCATAATTTTAAAATAAAAATAAGTCAACCAACACACTAATAGCACACACAGGACTCGAACCCAAGTCCTCACACACAATGAAAGTACTCTCAACCACTTGAGCTAGTACTTTTCTACGTCATACCCATTAGAATTTAATGTCATAAATACACAACCTTCCCCGCATTTATTAATTAATTATTTATTTAATTAATTAAATTCTGCGGATCTTACAAAAACCAACAACGATATATGAAGACAATAATGCATGCATTGCTCAATTGAAAGAAGGATATATTAAAGGAGACAGAACAAAACATATTCTTCCAAAATTCTTTTTCACTCATGATCTCCAAAGAAATGGTGATGTAGAGATCCAAAAGATTCGCGCATGTGAAAATCTAACAGATTTATTGACAAAGTCTTTGCCAAGGAGAACTTTTGAGCAATTGGTTCACAGGATTGGACTCCACCATCTTAATTATTTATATAGAATGATGTACTCTTTTTCCTTCACTAGGTTTTTATCCCAAAGGGTTTTTCCTAGTAAGGTTTTAATGAGGCACATTCTTTATCAATGGACACCAGAGGGGGAGTGTTATGAATTAATGGTCGTCCTTTGATTTGTAACAATTAATTAATCATATGATTGATAATCATATTATTCATTACTCTTTATGTAATATTTTGTATTTACTATTTGATTTCATATCCTTTTTGGGTTACCATGTTGTATCTATAAATAGGACCCATCCTATCAGTAATAAGACACACATACAAACAGAAGTTGCTCTCTACTCTCTCATTCTCTATTCTTCCTCTCCTTTGTCTCTCTCTTATTACCTTTATTTTATAACCATTACCAAATTTTACTTTATCTTAAAAATAATTAAAAATTATCACTATATAAGTTTGATTTATTGTAGAAAAAAATATGAAAATGTATAAATCAAAGTAACATATTTTAATAAATTAATTTTTAAACCTTATTTTAAAACAATTTTGAAATTTTCATTATTAATTATTTTGGTAAAAATAATTTGAAAAGTCAAAATTTTACATCATTTTAATAATTAAGTTGTGGACATAATTGTAATTTTGATATCACCCTCAAACCAAGACATAACAGAGATGATTTAAAAATAGAAGAACTTACCTCTTTCTTCCCCCCTCTCTCCCTCAAGGTTGATTGGATGGAGAGGGAGAGGATGACATCAACTGGATTACAGTGTGAAGTTTGTGTTGTTCACTTTAAGTGGATTAAGAGTAAAGTTTGTTAAAGTTTGTGAGTGATTTGATGGATGTGATAGACTAAAAATTATATTTAAATCATAAAAAAACAAGATTACCAAATTGCACTTTATTTTAAAAATAATTAAAAAATATCATTATATAAGTTTCATTTGTTGTAGAAAAAATATGACAATGTGTAAATGAAAGTAACATATTTTAATAAAAAATATTTAAAAGATAATGTAATAAAAAAATTTCTAATTAAAAATTACTTTTTAAACCTTATTTTATAACAATTTTCAAATTTTCGTTATTAATTATTTTTGTAAAAATAATTTAAAAAGTCATATTTTTACATTATTTTCATAATTAAGCTGGAAAATAAATTGCGGACCTAATTTTAATCTTGATATCACCCTCAAACCAAGACATAACAGTGATGATTTAAAAATAGAAGAATATCCCTCTAGCTTCCCCTCTCTCCCTCAACGTTGATTGGATGGAGAGGGAGAGGATGACATCAAGTGGATTATAGCGCGAAGTTTGTGTTGTTCACTTTGTGGATTAAAGGTGAAAGTGGGTGGATTAAGAGCAAAGTTTGTTAAAGTTTGCGAGTGATTTGATGGATGTTATAGATTAAAAATTATATTTAAATCATAAAAAAAACAAGATTACCAAATTGTACTTTATTTTAAAAATAATTAAAAAATATCATTATATAAGTTTAATTTATCGTATAAAAAATATGAAAATGTATAAATGAAAGTAATATATTTTAATAAAAAATATTTAAAAGATAATGTAATAAAAAATTTTACAATTAAAAATTACTTTTTAAACCTTATTTTATAACAATTTTTAAATTTTTGTTAGTAATTATTTTTGTAAAAGTAATTTGAAAAGTGATATTTTTATATCATTTTCATAATTAAGTTGAAAAATAAATTGCGGACATAATTGTAATCTTAATATCACCCTCAAACCAAGACATAACAAATATGATTTAAACATAAGAGAATTTTCCTCTTCCTTCCACTCTCTCCCTCAAGGTTGATTACATGTGTAAGGCCCCCTTTTTAATTCTGCTTTCTTTAAGGGCTGCCCTACAGTATTGGGCCTAAAGGCCGGCCTATAGGATAAACTTTCCATGTTGCCCTAATCCCACACTCTCTTCACTTTCAGAATCGTAGCCGTCACCTTCCTCAGTGCACCAAAAAGTTCGTTCTGCTAGGGTTAGGTTCTTGCCGTTGTCAAGCTAGTTCGAAGTTGTCTCCTACTCCAGGTAAGTACTGTGGCCAGTCCATGCTCGTCTCTATTATTCATTTCATTCCTTTCACAACTAAGGTTCCAAGTGACCCACATCGTGCTTCATTTTTGCTGTCTTTTCAGTTCCTCTGTTAGTTCCTTGAGCTGTTGTGCTCGTGCGTTCGGTATCGAGGGCATGTCGGGTTGTTTTGCTAGCTCATTCTAGGTACGGGAAGCTAGACCCTCTTCGTGTGGTGTATTTTGTCTAGTATCATTGTGATTTGTGGTTTGCTTGAGTTTGTGTACTGCTATGGGCGTACGAACTGCTTGGAAATCTCTGTTGGGTGTGGGTATGCGTTGTGCAGGTGCGAACAGTGGCAGACACTGATAGTCTCGCCCAGGCGAGCTTGACTCGCCCAGGCGAGATGTGCAGGGGCTCGCCCAGGGCTTCCTGCGCGAGTGGTCGCCCAGGCGACCAGAGTGTGTTTTCAGCGAGCACACAACTCGCCCAGGCGAGAGGGGTCTCGCCTAAGCGAGATCCTGCGTTGTTTTCTTGTTCCTATTTGAGCCCTCGCTTAGGCGGAGGAGGACTCGCCTGAGCGAGATCCCTCAGCCTCAACGAGATGTTGGGCGAGACAGTGCTGTGATTGGATGTTTGTTGTTCATGGATGGTCTGTTTTGGTTGGGTATGAATGTATGATGAATGGTATGTATATAATGGAGTATGAGGTATAAGTAGTATGATTCCTGAATTACAAATGATGGGTTTGGTATGAAAGTTGGCATGATCTCTACATGACTTGTATATGATGAGTTGGTTACATATTTATGTGTGTGGGGCCACAAACTTGGCATGAGTAATAATGAATCTTGGTGGTTGGTAAAGCTTTGGTATGGTTGGCATGAGGAGAAACACCTTACGTATGATCGAGGATAACGAGTTGGTAATGATTCAACATAAGAGAAATGAAGATTTGTTATGGGTTTTGGGTTGAAACCTCATGTGCAACGTATGTATAAATCCTTGGTTGTTTATGTATGCTGGTCCGTGTTAATGCATAATCCCTTGGGGTCTCTAGGTGAGACTTTCAAGGTTGCGCTTCAGTGGTCGGGACGTAATCCCATGGCCTCTGTTAGTGGGTGTCCATGGTGGTGCCCCATCTGTATAACTAGGTAAGGATTCAAGGGAAGGTTGCATCCTGACACTCTGAGGAGCCAGCTAGTCTCACCTAGAGCGGACTGACCCTGTGGTGAGAGTAGCAGGAGGCCTGAAATTCACTAAGGGCTAACCTTGTGGTTTGATTCATCGTAACACTTGTATTACATAGCTCAGGATCGAGCAGCTCGGGGTTGAGCAGAGGTATCCACCACAAGTGCAAGCATCCGCTGAATCTGACCAAGTTATACGTATCCAGATGAGTCGAGTCGAGTCATAGTGTATCGAATGAAGAGTCATAACATGCTTGGTTGTTATATGGATATGAGATTATGAAAATATATTTGACTGTATGATGCATATGTTCTTGGCTCTAGCTTACCCGTTTTGTTGCACGGTTGTGTTGTATGTGGCTGTTCTTTCTTGCGATGATCATCAACTTGGTTGATGGGAGCAGATGGGCAAAGTTCTCGTGGTTAACAAGGGAATGGCGATTCCGCTACTTAGCCATCTGGGCTAGAGTTATTTTATTCATGTCATCTCTAGGGCTACGGCCCCTGTATCGTTTTATGTTTTCCTACTCTACACTCTTTGTTAGTATTGCATTCAGCTTTCCTTTGGCATCGTGGTGTGCCCGACTTTTGTAGGGGTTGTGTTAAGGACCCTAAGACTATGCTACTATACTTTTATCGCGTGACGTTTCCTTTAATTTCGTCTAATAATTAAATGGGACATTACAGGATGGAGAGGGAGAGGATGACATCAAGTGGATTACAGTGCGAAGTTTGTCTTGTTCAATTTAAGTGGATTAAAGGTGAAAGTGGGTGGATTAAGAGTAAAGTTTGTTAAAGTTTGCGAGTGATTTGATGGATGTGATAGATTAAATATTATATTTAAATCATAAAAAAAACAAGATTACCAAATTGTACTTTATTTTAAAAATAATTAAAAAATATCTTTATATAAGTTTAATTTATCGTAGAAAAAATATGAAAATATATAAATGAAAGTAATATATTTTAATAAAAAATATTTAAAAGATAATGTAATAAAAAAATTTATAATTAAAAATTACTTTTTAAAACTTATTTTATAACAATTTTTAAATTTTCGTTATTAATTATTTTTGTAAAAGTAATTTGGAAAGTCATATTTTTATATCATTTTCATAATTAAGTTGAAAAATAAATTGCGGAGATAATTGTAATTTTGATATCACCTTCAAACCAAGATATAACAAATATAATGTAAACATAAAACAATTTTCCTCTTCCTTCCATTCTCTCCCTCAAGGTTGATTGGATGGAGAGGGAGAGGATGACATCAAGTGGATTACAGTGCGAAGTTTGTCTTGTTCAATTTAACTGGATTAAAGGTGAAAGTGGGTGGATTAAGAGTAAAGTTTGTTAAAGTTTGTGAGTGATTTGATGGATGTGATAGATTAAAAGTTATATTTAAATCAAAGAAAAACAAGATTAACAAATTGTACTTTATTTTAAAAATAATAAAAATTATTACTATATAAGTTTGATTTATCGTAGAAAAAATATGAAAATGTATAAATGAAAGTAAAATATTTTAATAAAAAAGTATTTAAAAGATAATGTAATAAAAAAATTTATAATTAAAAATTACTTTTTAAACCTTATTTTATAACAATTTTTAAATTTTCGTTATTTTTACATCGTTTTCATAATTATGCTAAAACATAAATTGTAGGCATAATTATAATCTTGATATCACCCTCAATCCATTGCATAACAAACATGATTGAAATATAAAGGAATTTCACTCTTGCTTCCCCTCTCTCTTCCTCATCATTGATTGGAGGGAGAGAGATAAGATGAATTCAAGTGGATTAGAGTGTGAAGTTTATCTTGTTCACTTTGTGTGGATTAAAGGTTAAAGTGGGTGGATTTAGAGTAAATTTTGTTGAAGTTTGTGACTCATTTTATGGATGTGATAGATTAAAAATTATATTTAAATCATAAAAAAAACAAGATTACCAAATTGTACTTTATTTTAAAAATAATTCAAAATTATCATTATATAAGTTTAATTTATCGTAGAAAAAATATGAAAATGTGTAAATGAAAGTAATATATTTTAATAAAAAAATATTTAAAGGATAATGTAATAAAAGAATTTATAATTAAAAATTACATTTTAAACCTTACTTTATAACAATTTTTAAATTTTCGTTTTTAATTATTTTTGTAAAAGTAATTTGAAAAGTCATATTTTTATATCATTTTCAAAATTAAGTTGAAAAATAAATTGCGGACATAATTGTAATCTTCATATCACCCTCAAACCAAGACATAACAGAGATGATTTAAAAATAAAAGAATTTCCCTCTTCCTTCCCTTCTCTCTCCCTCAAGGTTGATCGGATGGAAAGGGAGAGGATGAAATAAAGTGGATTACAGTGTGATGTTTGTGTTGTTAAGTTTAAGTGGATTAAAGGTGAAAGTGGGTGGATTTAGAGTAAAGTTTGTTGAAGTTTGTGAGTGATTTGATGGATGTGATAGATTAAAAATTATATTGAAATGATAAAAAAACAAGATTATCAAATTGTACTTTATTTTAAAAATAATTAAAAATTATCATTATATAAGTTTGATTTATCGTAGAAAAAATATGGAAATGTATAAATGAAAGTAACATATTTTAATAAAAAATATTTAAAAGATAATGTAATAAAAAAATTTATCATTAAAAATTACTTTTTAAACCTTATTTTATAACAATTTTTAAATTTTCATTATTTTTACATCGTTTTCATAAGTATGCTAAAAAATAAATTCCAGACATAATTGTAATCTTGATATCACCCTCAAACTATTGCATAACAGACATGATTGAAATATAGAGAAATTTCGCTCTTGCTTCCCCTCTTTCTTCCTCATCGTTGATTTGAGAGGGAGATAGGATGAATTCAAGTGGATTAGACTCTGAAGCTTATCTTGTTCACTTTAAGTGGATTAAAGGTGAAAGAGGGTGGATTTAGAGTAAAGTTTGTTGCAGTTTGTGAGTGATTTGATGGATGTGATAGAGTAAAAATTATATTTAAATCATAAAAAAACAAGTTTACCAAATTGTACTTTATTTTAAAAATAATTAAAAATTATCATTATATAAGTTTGATTTATCGTAGAAAAAATATGAAAATGTATAAATAAAAGTAACAAATTTTAATAAAAAAATATATAAAAGATAATGTAATAAAAAAATTTATAATTAAAAATTACTTTTTAACCTTATGTTATAAAATCTTCAAATTTTCGTTATTAATTATTTTTGTAAAAATAATTTAAAAAGTCATATTTTGACATCACTTTAACAATTACGCTGAAAAATAAATTGCATTGACATAATTGTAATCTTGATATCACCCTCAAACCAAGACATAACAGAGATGATTTAAAAATAGAAGAATATCGCTCTTCCTTCCCCTCTTTCTCCGTCAACGTTGATTGAATGGAGAGGGAGAGGATGATCAAGTGGATTATAGTGTGGAGTTTGTGGTTTTCACTTTAAGGATTAAAGGTGAAGTGGGTGGAGTAAGAGTATAGTTTGTTAAAGTTTGTGATTGATTTGATGGATGTGATAGATTAAAAATTATATTTAAATCAAAGAAAAACAAGATTAACAAATTGTACTTGATTTTAAAAATAATAAAACTTATTAGGGAAAAATAAAAGAAAAGGAAGAATGAGATATGTGGTGGATGATGGTATCTCCAAAACCAGAGAGTTGCTAAGTGTGTAAGTTCCCCCCCTTCTGCTCCCTTAAGTCTCTTTATATAGGCTTCAACTGGACTTTGGGCTTTATCTGTCGGTTGCTAAAATCTTTTATTTTTATTTAATTAATTAGCGACTTAATTTTTGTCCAATTTCCAATTATGCCCCTCTTATTTAACCATTTTTGCAGTTTTGACCAGAGTTAATTGTTGGCTTGGACCAGTTGACCAGTTGACCAGTTTGATTGTCCAATAGCAGCCTGACACGTGGCACAGAGAGTCTCTCTCCAGAATTAGGGTTTGCTGCCCCTATCCTTGTTGCTGTCGCAGGTGCAAGGTGCAATGACGATTGCTCCGTTTCTCCGGCAAGGATGAAGCTGCGTCAATGGTGGACGACGCGGTGGTGGTTGCTACGCGGAACCTCGACGAGTTGCATATCTGTGGTGAATGCGTGATGGTCGTGCTCCATGGATGCGGGATAGTGCAGATCTAATGGTTACGCTACTGCTTCGCGTTTCTTCTCCGCTGTTGTAGGTTTGCTCTAGTGCGAGGTTCACTTACTAGTGTTGTTCGAAGGTAGTGTTGTTGCGAACATGGTTACAAGTGCGGTACAAAAATGGAGGTTCTCGCGTGAAGCTGTTGCCATGGTTTCCTTGCGGAGAAGATGAATCAGGATGGTGGCTGGAAGATGTGTGGAGGCGCTGCAGTTGCGGACGGAGATGGTGGCTCACGGTGGCGCGAGTTCCGTGAATGGTGCAGCTGCAGCGTGGTGTAGTGGTGGCCGACGAGGTTCAGATGCGTTAAGGTTGACGAGATGATGGAGGTTGCAGGTGCGGTGGAGATGGAGAAGCATGGTGATGATGGTGCGCGGTGTCTTGCGGTGGTCGGAAATGGTGACGACTGCCGTGGAGGGTCATGGTGGCGGCTAGGGTTTGAGGAAAATTAGGGTTTCTGTTTTTGAGATGAGGATGATGACGTGGCAGCCTTCCATTGGACAGCTTGTTAGTGCAAGGATTGTTGCCACGTGGCTTGTTCTGGTTTTTAAACGTTGAGGATTGCCACATGGCAGTTTAGGAGGGGGATAACTTAGTAAAACTGGGGTGCAGAACAGGTTTTTGTGGTCCACTTGCAGCAGGAGTGTGCAAATAAAATCTGAGGGTGCATTTAGCTCCTGATTTATTCTTTTCCAGAATTTCGTGATTTTGGACTCATTTTGTAACTTTGAATATTTCAAATCCACACTATTAATGACCAAAAATAAATTCCAGCTGCATTAACAAACGTTAGAATATCCAATAATATTTTATACAACTAAAATCAATTTTTACGCCATATTTACCTAACTTACTCAATAAATCCAATAATCACAAATCCTAATTAAAT
>Ga0214542_1012635_pt1 | contig 10725 bp, 5 predicted proteins | sample CNSS1metaG_FD_160096 | JGI IMG/M metagenome (GOLD analysis project Ga0214542, IMG submission 160096) | Root nodule microbial communities from cowpea collected in UCLA plant growth center, Los Angeles, California, USA - CNSS1 | ecosystem: Host-associated > Plants > Roots > Nodule | place: USA...
TATTTTATATATATAATAAAAAAAAATATATATATATATATATATATATATATATATATATATATATATATATATATATATATATATATATATATATATATGAATCAGAGTGGGTTAAAAACATGTAAACAAATATAAATTGAAAGAATGAAAGCAAAGAAATGAAGGAATAAGAGATAATAAAGAAACAGAAGAGATAATAAGAAGGAGAAAGGTACATATTTTGTTGTTATAAAGATTCTGCCAATGAGTAATCGGTCTGGTTCGACTCGACCTATCACAGATTGATCACTTAGTGAGTCAATCGAATCCGGATCACTTATTAGTGAACCAAATCCGACTCAGTACAAGTTGGTGAGTTAAACGGATTGATTCATGGACTCACTTAATTAAAAAAAAAAATAATTTATTTTATTTTTTCAATCAAAACTAAATAATGATTCAAAATCTTAATAAACTTCAATACAATCTAAATACAAATCAAAATCGTAAAAGTACAAATGATTTATGTATTGGCTAAAAAAAATAATCTAATCTGACCCAAATACAAAACCTAACTTAACAAAAAACACTTGTGCGACCTTTTATTTGCGAGTTGTCTCACCATCCTAGATCAGCATGGTGTGGTGAGCTGGGTTAAAGATCAACCCATATTAAAATTTGTGAAAAATTTTCAATCCAACCCGACCCAAATATGTGATGGGTTGGGTTGACTCACGAATTTCAACATATTTTAACAGTTTTAGAACATTTTTATCATCTGATCTTTTTTAGTTATTTATTATATTTTATTCATATATTTACACTCAAGTAGTTGTTTCTAGTCTCAATTATTTATTTATTTACTTATATTTATTTTTAGTTACACAATATTATATTATATTTATTTATATTTATTTTCAGATACACACCGGTCTATTTATTTATATTTACGCATCACTTCTAATTATTTATTCATTTGTATTTATTTTTAGTTACCCACTAGTACAATTTTTGTATCTATTAATATTTATTTTCAGTTACTTATTATATTGTTCATATAATATTCATTTTTGTTGAAATAAAACAACTGGTCATATTTATTAAATATTATTATTATTATATAATAAATAATAATCAATGATAATAATAATTAATGATAATAATAAATAATAATATTACTAATTAATAATAATAATAAATAATATAATTTTATTATAAAAAAGATAATAATTTTATATTTTAATCTATTTTTCTTATTTATCATATCAATCAAATTCTCATAAACTCTCATAAATTTCATTTTCAAATTTATTTTCAGATCCATCGAGATTTATTCTTGAATCTCTCTCAAAATTCAAAATTTATCTTTACAAGTAAACATGCTTTACTGGATAAACCTTATACGGTAATAATTCAATACCAATTGGGATGTATCGTTTAATAATTCAAAATTAAATGACTTAGTAGAACATTACTTCTCCATTATAAGGAAAAATCATTAATTATTTTTATTTTATTTCTTATCTTAAAATAATTGAATTTTAAACTCAGTATTTTTTATTAATTATATTTTCGTATTTTTACTTTTACTGAACTTTTTAATTTTTCCTCCCTATTTAAAAAAAATAGAAGATTTAAAAACATAATATTTCAATGGATTTATTTAAATTACATTTTTATAAAGAAAAGTATTATTTTAAATGAAAATGAAATGTGAAACTTGTTGAAAAAGTGGATAATTAATTATTTTAGAATTTGGCATCTACATTTTCTCTTTTTTCACGGCATCTCCAACTCGAACGCCCCCACAAACCACCGAGAACGACTTTTGCGGCAAAAGTAGATAAATCATACATCTTAATTTGAAAAAAAAAAAATATACAAAATAATTTTGAAACTTAAACCATTTCACCAGAATTAGAGGTTGTACGATATTGTAAGATTAAAAAAAAAACTAATTTCATATATTATGGATTTGAGAATTAAGTTTTTAAAATTGAACTAAATTAAATCCAGCTGATTAAAAAAATTGTGTAGAGTTGACAGTGGATTGACATGTAATCCATTAACATGATTTTTTTATAATTTTATTATTTTTCATACTTTTTATTTTAATTATTTACCTTTTTTCTGAATATGTAGATAATTTGATACTTTTAGATATTATATTCTTGTTTAATAATGTTTTAATAATTTGATTATTTAATTTATTCGTCTGTTTAAATATATTGGTAAATATTATACTTTTAACTATAATTTTATAATAATATTTAATAAAATAATTATATTTTATAAGTATATAAGTCGAATTGATTCATTTCATTATACCATAATAAATACATAAGCAAACAAGACATCTTAAATAAATTAATTCTCTTAGTTTACAAATTTATGATAAATTAAATTGAGTTACAAAATCTATAGCTTATATAAAATAAGAGTTAAAATAACTCCTTTTTATCCTAACTCATAATAAATTTAAAAAGATCCAGTTTTTAGATCTCTAATTAGAGTAAATTTAGTCCTCAATAAAACGAATAATTCTTTTATATGCAATTAATAAAATAAGTAAAATTATATAAAAGTTATTCCTTTGATAGTGTTGGGTGAAGTTGTAATCCATTTGGACACGTGGAAACGCGGAAAATACACATTGAATGGACAAAAAGTTTATTAAATGAGATGTGTTGGAAAGAAGACAAAATGGAATCATCATCATATCCATCCATATAAAATTTAATATCACAACGTATCAAATTAAAGATACCATTCATAACTAACCCTCAACATAACAATCTTATAAGATATGCCATATAAACACAACACATTTACTATGTCTTTTCATATTTAATAGAATATTCTGTTTACTTTATTAAAATAAAGTTAGATATATTATTCACTGGAAAAATATTTAACTCTGTTTAATAGGTCTCGTTTAAAACAATGAAAACTTTTAAAAATGTGATGACAATTTAAAAAATATTTGTATAATTACTGCATTCTTCTTTTCTGTTGCTGCAATTTCACTTTTTCTTCCATTTTAACTTTTGTTGATGTTTTTATCTTTCTCGTTTATCATTTATCTTTTCTTATTGTTATTGTTTTTATGTTCTTTATCCTAATATTTGTATTTAGATTTTACTCTCGTTTTTAATAAGTTTTCTTTTTCTTTTTTTCTGTTCATATTTTCTACTTATCTTCCCTTTTTTTTTGATGTTTTTATTGTTCTATCTTTTTTTTTTGTCTTTTCAAAATTCTCTCGAATACTAGAATACCTTCTATTGAAGAATTATTTGTAAATATAACTATTAACAGGATAATTTACTAGTTTTAGGTGTTAATGCACAAACTTTATATTTAAAAACAAAATTAGAAAAATTCAACCTTTTTAAATGAATCATAATAGGTCATTTTTAAATAAAATTTGTTCATTTACGATAAATAGATATTCTAATTACGAGATTATGATTCTTACACCTTTGGTTATATATTATAATGATTCTTACTGTAAACTTCATTCCTTTTCAATTTTATAAGTGTTTGGGTTTGGCCTTTTCGTAGGTCCAAGACTAGTCCATCAAGCCTGACACCCTTGTCCAGTCCCTAACCCATGCATTTTGTCTCATTTGCAGAAATCAGACTTTCCCTCCCCTTTTCTTTTCTCCAGCTAGAGCTTTGCTAGGTTACCAGCTTTTGCTCCCTGAGCTAGTGAGTCATCCATGTTCGGAGCTGTCTGAGCTCATATCTCCGAGTAAGTAGACCTCAACCCTTTTTCTCATTTGTGTGGTGATGGCTTTGCCTAGGGTTCACACTTGTAACTCTTTTTTTATTCTGGTGTCGGAATTTTACAGCTCCTTAATCTGTTCCTGGAGTTGTGGTGTTCTTCCTTGAAGTTTGGTTTCGTTTAGCTAAGTCCCATTAAGGTAAGGGAAGCTAGGGTTTATGTTTTTAAGTTATTTTTTATTATTCCTGATCTAGTTTTAAGTTTCTGGTGCTTGATTAATGTTGATAGTTGTATGAATATGTATGGTGTGTGTGTGTGTGCATGGTTGAACATGGAGCTACAGCTGCGAACAGGTGGGAAACCTGCCAACCTCGCCTAAGTGGGTGACCCTCGCCTAAGGGAGAGTAGCAGGAACTCACCCCTGGTTCCAACACGGGTTGTCGCTTAGGCGACTAGTGGTGTTTTTTAGCGAGAAGCAGTCTCGCTTAGGTGAGACGCTATCGCCTGAGTGAGAACTCGCTGGAACCTTGCAGTAACTACTGTCGAGCTCTCGCTTGAGCGAAAGGGACCCTTTCGCCTGGGCGGGGACCTTTTGCTTGAGCGAAAGTTCCTGGCAGAAGTTGTTGTGTTGACTAATATGGCTCCATGCTTGTGTTAATTATTTTCCTTGCTCATATTATGTGGCCATGCTTGATATGTATGCTTGAATGGGACTGAAATGAATGTGTCATTATGTAATGAGTCATGACTTTGTTGGATTGAATATTGTTATGCATGCGAAAAGTATGAGATGGAATGAAAATTTTGTTATGTTGAGCATAAAATGGGAAACATGATCTGTTTGGTTGGTGCTGGATTTACATGAGATTTGGGTGATTGATGAGGCATGTGGAATGTGTTGGTAAAGGAGTTTCATGGGAAAATCTTGGTGATATATGTGGCTAGTGTATACCTTGATATAGGAGATGTCTAGATAAAGGAAGGTATCTTGAACTCTAAAAATTATTCATGCTCACATAAAGTAGAATAATTTATGTGGTGAGAGTGGCAGGAGGTCCTAGTATTGGGACATATTGGGCCCAAGACATTAGAGGATTAACCCTGTGTGTGGTTGGGTGATAACCCCTTGTGTCTAGACTCTACAGAGTTTAGAAGCCAGCACAGACGCATACTTCCTTTAGAATTCTATATTAAGAGTATGATCCGAATATTGAGTTGTAGCGTCCTGCATTTGCTTGTTTCGCATGATTTGGGTGCCTACTGCTCTAATTGTTGATAGCCTGCTTTATCTTTTGCTTGCCCAATAACATGTTAAAAACGGTTTTTCTCTAGCATACCCTTTCTTTTGGTGTACGTTCCTTTGCTTGGTTTTTCCCTTTTGCAATGATCACCAATGCTATTGGTGTGAGCAGATGTGGAAACCCTGAAGATTCTCAAGGTGGTGACGATGCTACGGTGTAGGGTGGTTTCCATGATCTGGGTTGTGACCCACTATCTAGTCCCTTTTGAAGAACTAAGCGTTTAGTTTTAAATTTCTTGCTTTAGGAGCATTTCTTTTGTACTACAATAGTACTCTTAATTTATGGTTCTATGACATTATTGGCGTGCATAAGCTTTTATTCCCAAGTGTACTCGGGATATCTTTAATAGTTAGAATTTGTATGCTTCATGTCATGCGTTCTTTTATATTATAACTGTGTGATGTTTAATTTTAGTAGATTTATTATATTTAAAATAGGATGTCACAGTTACACCTTTTGTTATATATTATAATTTGATACAAACATTGAAAATGAATCATTAAGTATCATTTAATTTTTGTGGTGTGTATGGGCGTGTATGATATTCATGAAATGTAACAAGTTACACCACTATATTTTAACACAATATTCATAAAAATTTGCACTACTAAATTTTTTTATATTTCATGATTTTTAATTTTACAAATTTATTATAAAACTTTGTAAGAAAATAATGTTTTTTTTGTCATTTCCTCTGATAATTTTAATTGAAAAATAATTTTTTCCATAAATAAATAATTTATAAAATTATAAAATCAATGAATATTTTTTACAAAATATTTTTGTAAAATAATTAATAGTAACTTTTTAAAATATTTTTTATAACAAAATTTGTAAGTATTTTAAAAAATTTAAAAATAAAATTAACTAAAATTATTTTAATTATATTAAATTAAGTATATATAATTAAATGTGTATTTAAAGGTTATAATAAAAAAAAATTGTAAACTCAAATCATTTTTTTTTATTATGAAGATTTGGATTACTAACTTACCTTATTGTTTTTTATGTATATAATTTATGTTATGATATGAGATCCATTGGATTGGATGATAAATAATTTTTAATTTATTTAATTTAAAAGTTGTCGTTAGTAGTGATAGAAAGGTTGAAGTGACATTTAGTTTAGGTTATGACGGCTTTATACTCTTAGGAATGTAATCAGGTAAATATTATAAAGTTATTTTTTATGCATGTCTATAAATATATTTAGTTATTTTTCTACAGTTAACCAAACAAATTTCAAAATTTATAAAATGAAAGCTATAATAGAATCTAAAAATATTTCTTTCTATCAAAGTATAGCTTACCCACCTCTTAGTACAAGAATAAAATCAGTATAATTAACAATATGTAAAATATAAAATACTCTTTTTTTTTATAATTATTTAATAAATATATGAATAAATTAATATATTTTATATTTTCAAGAAGTATACAAAATTATGCAAATTAAATTTTTTTTAGTTAAATTATTCTTTTGATCCCTCTATTTGTCATGAAATTTCAAGTTTTTCGTTGTCTCGATTTGGTCCTCATTTTTTTTAAAAATGACTCAATTTGTTCCTCACCGTTAACTTTGACCAGACAATGTTAAAGTCAATGTCACGTGTCAATTTATGGTTTTTTAAAATTTTTGATTTTTTTTTTGAATTCTTTATTTATTTTTATTTTTTACACGTGTCACTTCATAGTTGTGCCACGTGGCGTTAACTTTAACATTGTCTGGTCAAAGTTAACAGTGAGGACCAAATTGAGTCATTTTTAAAAAAAATGAGGACCAAATTGAGACAACGAAAAATTTAAGGACCAAACTGAAATTTCATGATAAATAGAGAGACCAAAAGAGTAATTTAACCAATTTTCTTTAATTATTATTATTTAAAAATTGAAAACATGACTGGTAATATACTCTTATATCTAGGGATGTCAACGGGATGGATAGGGTACGGGTAGTAGCTCCCCCGTACCCTACCTGCTGGAAAAATATTCACCCCATACCCGTACTCATATCCGTCGGGTATCTGTTATGCGAGTACCCGTCTATTTTTTCATATCCGTGGGTATCCACGGATACCCGCGGATATTTACAAAATTATTTAAAAAATAAATATTTAATCATAAATTCAAATAAAATAAAATAAAATACATCACTGTCATAAATTTTAAATAAAGTTCAAACAAACTCAAGTCCATACAAGTCCAAATAATTATAAAAATAAATATAAAATGACATTCAACACAATGGAAATTCTTTAATTAGTGTTTTGATCAATAAATCCACTTTCTCCGATTGATTCCTAAAAAATAATCAAATAATAATCTCCAACTGCCACGTGCCAAGTATTCTTATTTTGATTCCATCATTTGACAACAAGCATACTATAAACGTCAGTGTCTATATAGGGTTTGATGTATATGCCCAATTTCAAAGAAGGAAAAGAGAAGAATGTTAAGGAGTGTACTTGGAAGAAGACAATGTACCAATACTTAAAGTTGGAAGAATGAAGACAGAAGAAGATAAGATGTGCAACTTAGAAAATATTAGATCAAAATGTTTTTTACTAATATATATATATATATATATATATATATATATATATATATATATATATATATATAAGGGTATTTTGAGAATTAAAGTTTAGCGGGTACGGATATCCATGAGTACGGATACTATGATATCTGTACCCGTCCCGTTAACATGCGGGTATCAAAAATATCCGTACCTACAGATAGCGGGTATCCATTTTTAATATTCATTTCCTATCCATTGTGAGTATTTTGTAGATATAAATATTTTTGACATCCCTACTTATATTCTTTGTGTCTGAAAGATGCATATTTGACCACTAATTTTCACAAAGTCAAAAAGTAAGTGCAGTTAATTTTTCATGTAAAGTTTGTTGACATAAATTAAATTTATTTTTGTTGCATGCTACTTGTCATATTATACTGATTTGGTTATAAAATTATTAAAAATATAATTAACTTTGGTAATTAAATATCACTTTTGATGTGATAGACAATTTTTTATCAGTAGTCGACATACAAATAAAGTTTAACTAATGTGAAAAAATATATTACCAATCAAATCATTATGAATTTTAAAGATAACATAATGTATAGTTCATAGATAACATATAAAGAAATTGCATGATGTGTGCATAGGCTTGTTAGACAATATAAAATAATTTACACTATTTATATATATTTTTATTATATATATGATTTTTTTCCTTATAAGAGTTGATGTTCTTATTGTTCTTATAAAATTTCTTCATAAGAGTTGATGTTCTTATAAAATTTCTTCCACTGCTACACCATTTGGTTGAGATGTTGGATTTCTATAATATATTTTTCCGTCTTCTTTATATTGAGATGTGAGAGTAAAATAACTACAAAGTACTTTGACGCAAGTTACTAAAAGGTATGAAACACAATAAATATAATATAAAAATTAATGAACAATTTGTATCTCGTAAATAATATTTTAATATGTTAGATATAGGTAAGGTCTAAGTTAATTGAGTGTAGAGTGTTCTAATATTTAATTAGGCATAATTTATGTTACCTTAAGTCGATTATTTTTATAGATTGTCCTCTCTTATATAATATTGACACAACCTCCTATAAATATATATATATATATATATATATATATATATATATATATATATATATATATATATAATGTTGACATTTATGTATTTTTCAATTAACAAAACCAACATCAAATCTACACCACCTTCATTTATAATGATGGAACCAAGTATACAATTACAACTTAGTCTATCAGTTTCATTCAAAATCATTAGGAATTTTGAAGAATTGTAATTTAACCCTGATTAAACTAATGTTGGAAGACATTTTTTCATGTATCCAACAAGTATGTATGCAAAAGCTTACACAAACTTTTAACGAATATTTAGAAATTAATAAATTTGAAGATTGACTTTGATACTTATTACTTGTTATATATAAATTAAATCAATCTCCTTTGAATTGGACTAGTTTGACGAATTTTAAATCAGGGATTTCTTTGAATCATGGATTTCTCTGAATTAGGACTCGTTGGGCAAAAATCATTGTTGGGCAATTTATTGATGGATTTTTTTTCTGGACTCTTAGTGAATTACTCATTGGACAAAATCACCTAGTTGCTAGTCGAAAATGTCTTTTCGCCTAGCGAAATGATGAGTTCGTTGGGCGAATGGATAATTTTCTTAACAGATATCAATTAATTGAATTTAGAGTTTATATTCCTGATTTGTAATGATAATTTAATTGCACATATATCATATGTGAGCATAGAATGTGATGTAATGATAAGAATTTCAAGGAGAAATTCTATGTGAGGTTTTAGTTCGACATAAGAATTCATTATTTGATTGATATCTTTTCTCTAATAACTACTAACGCTCAAGTAGAGCATAGTAGATTATGTGGTGAAGATATGAAAGAAATCCTGGCCATATGACTCAATTAAGTCCTAGGCGTGAAGGGAATTTACCTTGTTGATGGTTGTGTGATAATCCCTTAAAGTCAAACTCTGCAGAGTTTGGAAACCATCCGTAGGTGTAGGCTACTAGGAAATTCGATGTCAGATGCATATATTTGGATAATTGAGTTTAATGTCAATTGTCTGTGCAATTATAGATCAAAGATATATTTTATAACATTTTTGTAAGTATTTGGCCTGATTTAAATATATATATATATATATATATATATATATATATATATATATATATATATATATATTTTATACATTAGCTTACCCTTCTTCAGTGTTTCTATCTTATGTTGTTTGTCTTTCTTTTACGATGATCACTTATTTGATAGAAATACATGTGTTGCAGTTCAGATACACCTCTAAATAAAAGTTGTTATAAATAGTTAATCTATGTTTATAGCTCGAATTGTTAGTTTTTAGTTAACTTACTGAGAAGTTGCATTTTATATGCAAATTTGGATTTGCTATTTTAACCATAGTTAATTAATAAATGAATTGTAAATATGAAAAATTTCTCATCATCTTATCAGGTATTTTAATTTTTTTAATATAATTTTCTTTAAATAATTTATGTAAACCCTTGTTATGCATGAAACGTAATAAAAGTTAGTAACATATACTTCAATTAAAACGGGTGTTACAATTTACAACTTGAATTTTGTTGTCTTGAATCCAAATTGAAATACTATCAACAATTTATTTAATTAATTAAAATGTAAAAAGTTAAATAAATGAAAACAAATACAAAATTCAGGATTAACGAAAATTTCGAATTTCTTTTATAATCCGGAGACTAAAATCACAAAATAACGTGGATCAAAATCACAACTTAAAACTAAAACGGAATCCATAATTATAATTTTGGTTTTTTATACAAAATTTGCCCTGCATAAGGAATTTTTAGTGGAATAAAATTGTGATTCTTCAATTTGTGGAACTGATTTTTAAAGCATTCATACCATATTAGTGTTTATGGTATTGACTAAGACAAGCTTGCATAACTCTGATATTATTGATCAACACACCGTGAAAAAACAAAGAAGAGTCTTTTATAAGACAAAAAGAGTATGCTTAACGGAATAACAAACGAGTATAACAGAAAACAGTAAATGTAACTGTAATACCCCCCCTCAAGTTGGGTGATATATGTTGAGTAAGCCCAACTTGGAAATGTTCTCATTAAAAGGTGTTGGATAGAGGGA
>Ga0214542_1012638_pt1 | contig 10716 bp, 9 predicted proteins | sample CNSS1metaG_FD_160096 | JGI IMG/M metagenome (GOLD analysis project Ga0214542, IMG submission 160096) | Root nodule microbial communities from cowpea collected in UCLA plant growth center, Los Angeles, California, USA - CNSS1 | ecosystem: Host-associated > Plants > Roots > Nodule | place: USA...
TACAGCTAGCTGTTCTTTACTTGGGTTATTTGTTCACTTGCTTTGATTTTTTCTGTCATAATGTAATCGTAGTTATTATTATCTACTTTTTGTTGGTCTTCAGAAGTTGCTTTTGCAAGTACTGCTGGCCCAATGTACAGTGTGGTTCCAGCAGTGATTTTATTGGATATAAATTCTCATCAGAAAATTTGAATAATTCATTTATAAATTTACTAATTTAATACATTTTCAAACATTTTAACATGAGATGATATTAGGTACATAATTTAAAAATATCTCAACTACCTCCAATATTTAAATAACGACGTTACACTAAAATTTTAACAAAGGAAGGCATGATTCAAACCACTCAATTTGATTTTCGATTTATTTGGATGGATGAATTTACTACTAAAAAATATTTTATTATAAACACAGTCATAAAATAAAGAAAAATTGGTGAGGGAAATATATCACTTTGTCACAAATAATGTCGCTTGCAAGGAGTGTTTAAAGATTAAAACAACATTTATAAGGCCCATTAAAATCAGTTTCTCTTTTCTGTCCTAGTGTGTAAGGGCTGACCTTAATCTTTTGGGCCTAAGGACTGGTCCATAGGGTGCAAAAGTCCTAAAGTTGCTAGGGTTCCCTTTGTAGCCTCACTTTTGCAAATTCGTACCTAAACATTGTCCCTCTTGTTTCAGAGCTCTGCTAGGGTTAGCCGTCACCCTCTCCGAGCGAACTTCAACTTTTCCACTCCATGTAAGTTATTTTCGAGCTCGTTGTAGTTTCTACTAACTCTTCTGTGGCATTTCCGTGAGACTCTTTTGATGACCCCTTCTGCTATATTTTCTTTGGTTTCCTTCCAACCGTTGTTCTCCTTCCTTGAGTTGTTGTGCTCTTACCTTCGGTGTCGAGGGCGTGTAGGGCTGTCTTGCTAGCTTATTTCCAAGTAAGGGAAGCTAGAACCCTTTTGTCTAGTGAAATGATGGTGGTTTTGATGGTGTTCTGTGATTTTTCGTGCTTATATGTGGTTGTAATTGTATGGCATGATTTGTGTTGTTGTTTGGGCATGAACTGTGTTGATAGCAGTGAGGAACAGTGGCAAAGTCTGTTAAACTCGCCTAAGCGAGCCTGCCTCGCCTAGGCGAGGTTAACATGGACTCCCCTGCGTATTTCTCCACGAAGGGTCGCCCAGGCGACCCACTGCACTTTTGGGCGAGCGAACGTCTCGCTTAGGCGAGGAGGGTCTCGCCTAAGTGAGAACGCACGCAGGGTTCTAATTCTGGAGGTCGAGCTCTCGCCTAGGTGAAGGGAGCTCGCCTGAGCGAGGGTCCTCCTCGCCTGGGCGAGAACCTTCTGCTTGAGCGAGATGCTGGGCGAAAAGGTGGTTGGAATTGATATTTTCTTTGATTTCAAAAGTGGACAACATGCTTGTATGAGTATTCTTTTAAGTTTATGAACTGGACGACCTTTGTGAATGAGGTGGTTTATGAGTTATGATTTGTGGGCTTTAACATGATGTGAGCATGACGATTGTATGAGATGATTCATGAAATTGAAATGATGAGTTTGGTATGAGTTCAACATGAGATATGAAAGGGTTGGTATCAATGTGACATGGTAATGGTATGAGACAGAGCTCCATATTCTGGGCTCGAGAATAACGAGTTGGCAAGGTTTGGTTGGGAATACGAAAGATGTGGACAATGAGAAATTGTATGAGATGTATATGTATATGTATATTGTGTGTATGCATGCCGAATCTGTTTGATTGATTAAGAAAGTTTGGTCCGTGTCAGTGCGTAAGTCCTTGGGATCTCTAGGTGAGATTCCCAGGGTCGTGCTTCAGTGGTCGGGACGTAATCCCATGGCCCCTGCTAGTGGGTGTCCATGGTGGTGCCCCATCTGTATAGCTAGGTAAGGATTCAAGGTAAGGTTGCATCCTGACACTCTAAGGAGTCAATTAGTCTCACCTAGAGCGGACTGACTCCTGTGGTGAGAGTAGTAGGAGGCTCGAAATTCATTAAGGGCTAACTTGTGGTGAGGGAAAATTGATTCATTATAACACTTGTAACACATAACTGGGGGGTGAGCAGAGGTATCCACCACAAGCGTAGGCATCCGCTGAATCCGACCAAGTTATATGTATCCGAATGAGTCGAGTCGAGTCATAGTGTATTGCTTGGAAAGTCGTACATTCTTGTTTGATGCATGTATAATGGGCTGTGAATATGTATATATCTAACTTTTGATGAAATGATTTTGTGTCTCTAGCTTACCCTTTGTTTGTTTGATTGTCTTGTGTGTGGTACTTCTCTTTTGCGATGATCATCAATTTATTGATGTGAGCAGAAGCGAGAGGTTCTCACGGTCAATAGGGAAACTGTGACTCCGCTGCATAGCCCATCTGGGCTGGAGCTGGTGTTTTATCTCGTTGGGTTTCTTAGGGCTACGGCCCATGTATTTCGTTGACTTATGACCTCCTTGTGTTTCCTTTAATTTTATGTTTGGTTTCCTGTGGCATCGTGGTGTGCCTTACGTTGTATGGAGTGGGTTTAGACTCTAGGACTGCGCTGTTACATTATAATCGTGTGACGTTTTCTTTTAATTACGTTCATTAATTAATTGGGACGTTACAACATCCGTTGGAATGGCTAATTAAGAGTTGAATTAAGTAGGCTTACGTGTGGGAGGTTAGTTGCTTAAGCATGGGAGCTAGGTTGCTAAAGCTGTGAAATTGAGTTGACTTAGGTATTAAAGGTAAGTTGCTTAAACGAGTGAGTATTGTAGTTTACAGGAACTACTAAAATGAAGCACATTCCACAAATGAATATTAAATTGAAACATGTTCGGCTTTTTTGTATTTAGGGTCTGTTAGAAGTGAAATTTGTAAATATGAGTTCATTGATTTTTTTTTGTCGTTGTAGTGGAGGACGACATTATAGGTGAAGTCGTCCTCCACCTGACCGGTTTCTCTTTTTTTTTTAAAAAAAAAAACAAAATCGTCATGGAAGACGACGGATTTAGTTTTAAGAAAAAAGTGAAGTCGTCCTTGCACATGACGACTTCACTTTTCAGATTTTTTTTTATTTTCTTTATCGTAATTAATGAAAACTGAAAATTTTAAAAAAAAAAAGAAAAAATAATTAAAACTGAAAATTTTGAAAAAGAAGAAAAATAATTAAAACTGAAAATTTTGAAAAAGAAGAAAAATAATTAAAATTGAAAATTTTGAAAAAACAAAAAAAATAATTAAAACTGAATTTTTTTGGAAAAAAAAAGTGAAGTCGTCATGTGCAAGGACTACTTCACTTTTTTCTTAAAACTAAAACTGTTGTCTCCCATGACGATTTTTTTTTTTTTTTTTAAAAAAAAAAAAGAGAAACCGGTTGGGTGGAGGACGACTTCACCTGTAATGTCGTCCACCATGACGACTTAACCCTTTTTGACAAAAAAAAAAAATCAACGAACCAATATTTACAAATTTCACTTCTAACTAACCCCTAAATAGAAAAAAGCCAACACGTTCTACTAATCACATCCACCAAGTCGTCTAATAGGTTATCAATAATACAGTTGTCTACTGTCACAGGAAAATTCAGTATACATTTAAAATCATGCATTCTTCATTCACCAGACATAAAAAGGTTTTAACAAAACGTAGGTTCAAATATTTTCAAGTTAAAAATACAAGCCTAGACACAGCCCTTGAAGCAAGAGCGAACACAACATTACACCAAGATGAAATATGCAGAAACCGAAACTAATGAACCAAAGAAGAAGAAAACACCAAGCACAACAACTTAGAACCAAATGAGATAACAGTAATGTTAAATAGATGGATTTTTGCAGCATGCTGAAACAAAATCTTGATCTAGCTATTGAAACAGAGATAGCATGTTGGTGAGGTCATCAAGCAAAATTTTCCAGTTCATGTGTTCTTAAACAAGTAGTAGTTAATCATCAAAATGAGATGTATCACATAATATCATCCTTGAAACAACAAAAACATGAAAATAATCCAAAGTTCTTTCAATAATCCAAGTGAGACATGAACATCAATGCCTTGTTAATGTTCTAAGAAAAATACCCAAGAGCTCCAAAGCCATAACACCAATACATTTTTTTTAAATGTTAGTATAAAGAATATTAACAGTTATTTTGTAACATTTTTAAAAACGTTACTATAGGTCATTACACTTTTTTATGCTTTTAGTAACATTTTTTTATTATAGTTATTAAAAATGTTACTATAGATAATATTTATAACTTACGGAAACGTTTTTTAAATAAATATTATTATAAATTTTGCTTTAAATAAATGTTTATTTCTATTACCTACAAATTTTCTTGATAAAAATTATTCATAAGAATATTTTCAATTTTTATAATAAAATATTTTCTAAAAAAAAATATTTATAATTTTTTAAAGTTTTTTTTCAGGTAATACTCACAATTTTTTGTAAAATATTGTTTCCAACAAATCAAAATTGATACCTGCAAATTTTTTGAATTAATAATAATATTATAAATTGCAGAAAACTTATAAAAAGAATTTTCATAAAAAAATATTTTTAAAAATCCAATAATTATACTTATCAATTTTGCTGCGTAATATTATATTTTTAAATTGTTTATAAAAATTTGCAACAAATCAACATTTTCGTATACTCTCATTTTCCTCGTCATAGATTTCACTTCCCTCGTCATAGATCGTCGTTGTCGCTTTCGTTGCATTGGAGTCATAGGTCGTCATTATCAACTTTTCCTCTCGCATTTTCACACAGTCTCCTCAATCTTTCGTTGAGCTGGCAACGATTTCATATTTTCACTCTGATCTCAACGGCTCAATTTCACTCAGGTTTCTTACTTATTGTTTGCGCCCTTTTTTCTTCTTGTTCTCGCTCACCTATCTCTCGCCCTCTCATGGTCTCTCGTGTTTGTGATTCACACTGTTATATTTTTTCATAGGTAATGGATTGAAATTCGTTCTGACATTTGAATATTAATTGTCTATTTTTGTTTTTTTTACAGGTTCTCGTGTTTCGGCGTTTCATAAGTTCTGAGATTTCATAGGTAAGTTTTCTTGCTTTTTCTTTACTTTTCATTTTCAATTGTGATTTGATTTTCGTTTTCATAGGTAGGTTTTCATTTTCATAGGTAGGTTTTGCAATTCACATTATTAGTTTGGTTGTTCTTATTTTTATTGTTGACAATGCTTTAATTTAACTAGATCAAACTGTTAATAAGGTCATGGGCTAGATGGTTAAAAATGCCCAAATCGTAATTGTTAAATTCATGAGTCTAGTTCCTATAATATGCACACCAATGAGTTCTCATTTTCAATTGGTTTGTTCAAGTGAAAATTTCCCCAACATCAATATAAACAATAACATAATCAACAAAAAACATGTTTTAACAAGCATACATTTATATCCAGAAGAAGGCTATAGTGGGAAAGAACCTTGTGGTTACCAACCATCATAAAGTAAATTTGAACATTAGATATAGTAGTTTTTAGATTAATGGCTGAAATGTTTTTTGTTTTTCTTCTCTTTTTGTCTGATTTAACAGTGTTACACAATACAATTTAACACGACAGTTTTCTGAGTTCAATTCAAAAAATATTTATGTTTCTGCCTGGAAAGAATTCTGGATAGCTGATAGGTTCTAGGTATATAGGAAGGGACATATAGTAAACCAAAAAGACGTCAAAATAAAATTTCTCCCTTCTCTCCCCTTTGATACTAAGCTTATTAATAAAAAGATTTACTTGGATAGAAGCTTTGCAATGTGATAACGCTGTCGTTGACACGTTCAAATTAATACTACTAAACTATAGCAACTTCAATAGTGCTAAGATAGTAGTCAACAAAATAGAAAGGGTAAAGTAACCCAAAGTCGTCTCCCAACGAACACAAAATTGATTTTTAACAAATTAGTTCTTATAAAACTATACAAATGAGTTAGTCAAATAAAATAAAAAATATAGGGGATTAAGATAAACAAAGATAGAAATAAAATTTAAAAGATAAAAAGAAATAAAAACAATAGTAAAGAAAATAGATTGATTCCATTGCTTTTTCAAAATAGATTCATCATCGGTTATCTAAAGATTATTGCTCAATTAATTATTGTTGTAGATTTGCAAATTAATCAATGTAAAGTCTCAATTAATTTGTTGGCGTTCGCACTTTTAACCAAAGTACAGTCTCAATTAAAAGTAAGAACTTTTAGATTATCCATAGTAAATTCAACCAAAGTACAGTCTCAATCAAATTTTACTATGCCTAATCATGTCTATTCTTTTATCTTCTCACCAAATAAAAAACTTAATTAATCAAAGTAAAGTCTCAATTAATTTTAGTTAGAGTAAATACCTTTAATCAAAGTAAAGTCTCAATTATTGGTAAAAACTCATTCAATCACATGAAAGTTTCTAAATAAAATCGAAGTAAAGTCTCAATTAAATTTAAAAACCCTTGAACTCATATGATCAACATGCATATAGATTTAAAATAATTACTTTTTACGTGATTCAAAGATAAAAGACATAAATGAATTAAAACCTCAACAATAATAAAAAGAACAAAGAAATTAATTGATCTAACCTCATAATCCAATTAAGAAATTACAATGGAATCAACCCAAGAAGTTTAGCAATCCATTGAATACAAAATAAAAATAGAAGAAAAATAGAGAGAGAGAAAGGAAACGAAATTAGGCCCCCCTAAGGGTTCCAAAACTCCAAAGTCCCGAACTTGTTTTTCTGCTTCTCCGGTCTCTTTATATAGGAATTGGACTAGGCTTTTGTGTTGCTAAAACCTCTCAAATATCTTTTAAAATATAGATAAAGATAAATATTCAAAGATATTTGGAGAGATATAGACTATTTAACAAATATAGTTGCTTAATAATTTATGATATAATTAAATAAATTAATTATTTAAAGATATCTGATAAATTATGACCAAATAATATTTGTATTAATTTTCTAAATAGTTCATTTTCAATCCTGTAGTCCAATTTTGCAGAGACATCCAAAAATATCAATATTTGCAATTAAACCCTTCTCTTTTGACCAGTCTTTGACTTTTTGACCAGATTTGACCAACTTTGACCATTTCAGTATCCATTAAACGATGACACGTGGCAGCTCCTTCTTTCTCCCAAATTAGGGTTTCGCATATGCTTCTAGTTGCTCCAACGGCGTTGCTGGTCCAGGTGCGGTGCAGCTGCTGCGCAAATCGTGGTCTGTGTGCTCGTGGTATAGATGCAATGGAAGCTTGAGCTGCTACAATCGCGGCTGCTGGCGCACGGTTGCTTCCAGCGAGGGGTGCCGACAGAACTGTGGTGTGGACGACGAAAGGTGCGCGTCACTGGTGTGGTCTTCTTCTTCTTCCTCTCTACATCTGGTTCGTTCTCGCTCGCGGAGAAGGATATGGTGGCGCTACTGCGTTTCTGTTGGTGATGGTGGCACTACTGCATTTGCATCGTGCTTGCGACGTGAACGAAGGTTGAAGATGGTGCAGGTTCTGGCTTGTTTCGCTGCTGAATGCGTGGAGGCCTGCAGTGGTGGTACTGTTGGTTTGAATATGCAAGGCTGCAACTGTTGTTGCGAAACAATGGCAACGAAAACGGTTCCAGAGCTGTGGTGGCTGCCGTGATTGGTGCAGGTGCTGCCGGCGAGATCCATGGCTGACGGTGGTCCGGCGGTGGAAACATGGTGAAGATGGAGTCTAGGGTTGCTGGTTGTGTGGAGATGAAATGATGACATGGCAACATGTTATTGGCTTAGATTCTTTAGTGGAGATTAGCCCATGTGGCTTGTGCTGGTTGGCCAATTTTAAAAGTTGAGGATCGCCACATGGCAGCATCTGAGTGCATCTATTTTATGAGTGGAAAAAGGGGTGCAAAGAAACAAAGGCAGGGGTGCAGAAGTAGGTTTTGTGAGACCCATTTTGAAAGAGGGAAGTGTATAAGTAATGTATGGGGTACAAAAGTGATTTTTCCAGAACTTGCTGATTTTAGCCTTTCTTAAAGGTGTTTTGTAATTTCAATCAATTTATTTTCCCACCTTTAAATAAGCTTAATCTTAACTTCAACTGTTGCAACAAACGTTAAAGTATCCAAAAATAATTTATCCAGCTAAAAAACACTTTTTAAGACATTTTTATCACACAAACTCAAACAGCCTAATTATCAGAATTATCAATTAAATCACTCTTTAAGCACATAAATTCAATTAAATACCCAGAATTAAATACTGAATGAAGGAAAAAATACGCACTCATCACAATGATCAACAAATAATTGTAATTCTCCTACTAAACAAAAACCCTGTGTTATAATATATTGTATAATGGAAGTAATGATTTTGTTTCCCCTTCTAACTTGAGTTTTTCACTTGGATAAAGGGAAAACAATGAAAGTTGTTGAATGAGGGAGTTGATTAAATGACAAAAGTTTGTTGGCCAAATTTTGATCTAGAGTGTGAGAACTTCAATAACGAATCAATCCTGCAAGTTTGGTTTTCTTTTCTTTTTCTTAGCAATGGTGTGCAAATTGTGCAGATTCTCTCTCCATTTACATATAGCTTAATTGGTTTAATGTAATCTCAAAGGTAAAAGGAAAATAAAAGCACAACAAAAAGGTTAAAAGCTTAGGTAATTCTTAACTTAATTAGTCTTTGTTATCAATTTAATCCTCACTTGAGTCCAAGGTTAGTCTTAGCTATAGCTTTCTATTAGCCATCTGTTAGGCTTTATTTTTCTGTTCTCTTTTTCCTTTTTCATTTATGTTATTCTCCATCGTATATATATACCTGCTTCTCTCATAATAAAAGATGAAATCCTTCATTGATCATTCTTTTCACTTATTTTCTTACCCTAGGTAGCTCCCTATGAAAATGGAGAAGAAGTGACTTTTTGATGGTAACTTTCTTTATTGCCTTTGATTAGAAACATATGTTAGCAGCTCCTCTATTTTAATTTGAACAAATGAACAGAAAAGATAGCTGAAAACTAAATTGAAAAGCATATTAAATAGACATATTTTTTGTTAAAACTCCATTAAGTCAATTGTAATAGAAGACCAAGATGCACTAGTGGAATCTACCATCTGCGGTTAGTTCTATCTACCATGAAATGAAAAACTATGTTTATATTAGAATATTGACAAAGTGAATGTTATTAATTGTAATTTGCATCTTGATAGGAATATATAATGGAAGAAGGGCCGAAGGGGAAGAGTTTCTTTGACTCATCAAGTTAACTCTCTCTTATAGCATTTGATACTATTTTGGTAATTTTGTTCATCATGAGACTTTAATAAAATCATTTTTCATTTATATGTTTCGTCCATAATGTGGTGAGAAAGAAAAACCATCCTTATTGGCCAGGAATGTTAAAGTGTCATTTCCAAGTGGTTATTGGAGACACTACAAGTGAGCTCTTAGAGAAAAATGCACATGTCTTGAATAACATCTCTACTAATCTTGAAAAAAAGGAAAAAGTCCGGAAAACTAAGACCAAGTTAACTAAGAGGTGATTAGCATATTTTTTCTTTAATTTTCTTTTATATTATCTATCAATTAGTTTTGTTAATAATATTTTGGCACATATCTTACTATTTCTTTTATCCAGGAAATTAGAAGATCTTAACACTACAAAAAAATCGTATTTTACCGACGTCCAGATCCGTCGGTAAAAACTCATTTCTGTCGGTAACTACTAATTTTCGACGGATTTTCGACGGCAAATTATCCGTCGGTAACAGGCTTGTCTGTAATGTTTACCGACGGATAAGTCGTCCGTGGGTAATTACCGACGGAATTATCCGTCGGTAATGACTTCTTAAACCGACGGAATTTTCCGTCGGTAATTCCCGACGGACGGACGATCCGTCGGAAAGAGTTGTACGAGTTGCAGCGGCGGATAAATCCGTCGGAAATGCCGTCGGTAAATATTAATCAGACTGCAGAGTCTGTTCTGCATGTTTTCCAAAACCACACATAATTAACCAGACCTGCAAATCACAAACATTCAGAAACAGACCTGCCAATTATAATATCCGATCCATTCTAAAAAAATAGTAGATATCTACTTGAACTCCAATATTAAACATAAACATATATGTCTACATTATTTAAACATAAACATACTAAAAGTATGAAATGTTTATACTCAATCAAAGTAAAAACTAGTCCTCAATGATACTACTACAAACAGTCATCTGTATCACAGAAGTGAAAGCATCAAGTGTTTATTATTAATCAAACTGAAAAACTCAATCAAACTAAAAACTATAGTCCTGAGTAACTCTAACATGTGGTCCTAATAGTCTAAGTAGTCATCTGAATCAGAGTCCTCAGGATTTGTTGCGGGCTGGACTGGTGCGGGCTGGACTGGTGTGGGCTGGACTGGTGTGGGCTGGACTGGTGCGGGCTGCACTGGTGCGGGCTGCACTACTGTAGGCTGGACTGTGCTGGGTTGGACTACTTCGGGCTGCTGCTGAGACGGTGTTATGTTGGATTGAGGTTGTTGAAGGGCATGATGGTCAGGAGGCAGCAATGTTAAGACCAGATTGTGTAAGTTTTGAAATTGGCCTTTTAATTCCTCATAAGCCTGATCACGAGCTTCTAGTCTTTGTCTGAGGTACGTAACGTCCTCAGCACTGGAAGACGAAGAAGACGGTTGGCGCCTGAGGCTACCGCTTGCACCTGAGTTTGCAGCA
>Ga0214542_1012642_pt1 | contig 10713 bp, 5 predicted proteins | sample CNSS1metaG_FD_160096 | JGI IMG/M metagenome (GOLD analysis project Ga0214542, IMG submission 160096) | Root nodule microbial communities from cowpea collected in UCLA plant growth center, Los Angeles, California, USA - CNSS1 | ecosystem: Host-associated > Plants > Roots > Nodule | place: USA...
CAATCTTGGGCAATGGATTCAATGTCAGGGACGATGTTTCTTATGGCTTCTGGCATGAAGGTGCGAAGAACAAGCCTTCTCAAGTTAGCATGGTACTCTCCCTGGTGAAAGAAGATAGCTTGTTTTCCCAACATCCTCTCTTTGCTAGCTGGTGTTGTTGAGAAAAATAAAATGGTAGGTCGTGTGGGCCTTCAACTTCCACCGCTTAGCTGTTCGTGAATGGTTTGGAAATCAAGAACTGCAAGTTTCTGTATAAATCAAACCACGGCACTGCAATAAATAATAAACATTACTATATGCAACTTTTTCAGAGTTTTTCAATGAAATTTTGGTTTTCATTATCAACAGAAAAAACGTTATGTATTGAGATATTTTGATAAAGATTCATCAACTTTATGTATTGTTTTTAATAAAGTTCATATAATAACGAAAAAAAAAAGCATTTTAAGGACACTCCTTCATTGTTGTAATTAATAGAATTAAAATGTAACCTAACTTGAATTTAACTAAATGGTCAAATTATTAGACGATACCGATCCTTTATTTGTTTTTACGGTCTGGTGTGTAATTTTAAAATATTTTTCTTTCTAGGGTTATTTCAAGAAAATTAATTCAAAAATTCATTTTTTTATACAAGGGTATTACGGTAACTTAATAAATATATCTATTTTAACAATTAATTTTATCTATCACATCAATCAAATCTTTCACTAATTTTTATAAAAATTATTTCCAAATCCACTCACCTTACCTTCTAAATTCACTCAAAAAACACAAATATTCATCCACCCAAATCTACACAAATCCATCTTCACACTCTCTTACATATCCATCTACACAAAAAAAGACACCCTTAAAGTAGTCATTTGAATAAGTTTAAGCAATAACAGGTACGAGGCCATAGAAGCCTAAGAATAGAGAATAAAACAGAGTCTGGGCTTTGGATTTGATGAATTTTCTCAATTTAATATTATTTCTCCTGAAGAAGATTTATTAATTTTGGTGTTAGTTTGAGTAAATGTTGACCGATTCTAAATCTGTATATCGTAAATATGTTTAAAAGTGAATTCATTCATATTTGACCTTTGATTGTTTGTTTCATAATTTTTTTACAGTTATTTAATTGAGTTGATTTTTTTTATTATATTCTTGAGTTAAATATCTTTAATTTGAGTTTAAGAATGTAATATTTGAAGATCCGTAAAAGTTTCAGTTTTATTTGGTTATACACTTTACTTTTAAATTTGTTATACATATTCTTTATACAGTTTGTTAATTATATATATTCTGTTATAGTTTGTTTTACAGTTTTTCATACGCATTTCGTTTTTGGTCTTCTTTGTATAAACTTTGTATAAGCATCCTTTTCAGTTGGTGAGCTTCTTAAGATTGACGGTTGGTTTCTTTTATGTCACCATTTCTATTTTCTCCTCTTTCTTTTCCTTATGAATTGTCAGCAGAGATGTGAAAAAAAAATTTGTACTCCATATATTCGAGAATAAATTTCATAATGAGTAAGAAATTGATAATAAATATTGTGAATGAAACAAGCACGCGTATTTTTTATACCCACAAATTAACAGAACATGTAGAATATTATAGTGTTCGTAACCTCTAAATACCCGTTATAAAATTTATGAGATACTTAAATTTTGTTTAAAATTTATGAATATTATGTATTATATTTTATTTGAATTTATGATTAAAATATGTTATTAAATATTTTAAATTTTTGTTTGTAAATACTTATAAGTACACATGGATATTAAAAAAATATAAATTTTCTACAACAGATACTTACACGAATATAAATATAAAGACGAATCTGAAACAAATATTTATCTTGCAACTAGAATGAGAGGAAACTACTGCCGGTATCCTTGCAGAAGGTTTTAATCTCGTTCATATACATATGTTGAATAAGAATCTCTATATTCTTAAAGAAAACTCATTCAATCTTTCAAGGAATCATGATCATGTTTTTCACAACCCAAAAAAGAAGCACTTAAACATACAGAGACAAATAATAGACATGAAACGACATGTTATACTAATTGTTAATTAAAAAATCGAATGGATTGGACTTCAGACCGGATTGAATCACACAGATGAATAAATTTTAGGCTACACCCTATCACATTTCTGCCAGCACCTTATTACGTCCAGAATCTATTTTCCGGATCATAATAAACAATTCTGGAAATTTTTTTCCGAAAAGCAATCACCTCTTTCTATTATGGAAAGATTTCCTGAAGGGTTTTTTTATGGGGTGGAGGGAGAAATTTAATGGGGTGTAAGAAACAACAGCCTAAATTTTAACATCTTTAAATAACTGTTGAAAGATACCTGAGGAGATTATCTGAATGGATTGGATTTCAGAGCGGAGAAATAGATGAATAAATTTGATCATCATGAGGAGATGATCTGCACCAATGTCCCAAAATTAATGGCAAATATGTCCAAAATCAACAATGCAGTGTGGTGCCATGACGCATTATCATTAGTCATATAAAAACATTTTAAATTCATTCACAAAAGAAAATACACGTATCCAACCACTCATTTATAGATGCACTCTTGATCTTTGTGTTTCTATGACCTTTAAAAGTGTTTCTGTGTAAAAGAGCAATTCTCTTTAAATACCATCTTTGTATAAATTATTTTAAAAATGAGAGACAGAAATAGAAAAACAGAGAAAGGTGGTACTTATAAATTATATTATACTATCATATAACTATTATGTTTATAAATCAAATGTACAGACACTTAGTAATTATATACCCTGAGCTTTTAACCTTTAGGTGATAAAATTAAGGCTCAATTGCACAAATTGTTCAAAAATAGCTTCAATAATAAAATTGTTCAAGATATTAATTTCACATTAAAACCATTCTCTAAACCAAACAAACATTTATAATTTTGTCAACAACCTCCATGATGGTAGTAGTTTTTCTATATATGCAACTATTTTCACTTTCAAGCTTCACTTAAGAAATGTCACCACCACCTTGAATATGATTGCACTATCCAACCCGTCATGAAAAAAGTGGGATGGATAGTAGAAATGATATTTCAGTCCGGGTGAATTAAAGTTCAGAGAAGTCTGCCACGATATTAGAAATTACATGCATGATGATGGGCCAACATAACCAAATCAAATTAAAAAGATTACCATCATAAAACTAGAAACCAGTTGTGTTGTTATACATTGACATAATGTCTTCTCAACATTGAGATCCAATCGTAATTTGCTTCTTGCCCACACCTTATTCCATCTCAGCTCTTAGATAAGGATCACATCTTTGAAGGAGAGCGGTACCAGCCCCACGGTTCATCAGAGATGTACTGAGTCACTTGCTTCACACTTAAGTAATTATCAAGTCCCCTGAAAATGTTAATAAAAAGAGTTACTCACAAGCTTAAATAAAACTAAAAAAGCTTTATCTTCCACTCCGTATCTGAAAATGATCGAGGTGAAGTCTTGTTTTCTCTTTTGCAATCATACAAGAGTCTAGAGCATTCAACATTCTAAGGACTTCAACTTATAAGTGTGGGTTTTCTTCTTCTGTTTTGGATGTTGGACATTGTGTCCATAAAAAAAGAAGGCACTTGTATTTGTTGATTTAGGAAATAAAGACCATACCATTCTCCTAATTCACGACCAAAGCCGCTGCGTTTAATGCCTCCCCATGGGGCTTGAGTGAAGCATGGTTGAGAACAATTAATCCACACAATTCCAGCCTTAAAAGCCTGCATTGAACAAAGACGATCTATTAAGAAGCAGAAACGATCCAATTAATATGTTGTTTTCCATGATAACCTAGGACCAGTCTCACCTTAGTAATGCGCTCACATCTTTCTAGATCATTTGATATTACAGCAGAACCTAAGCCATATCTGTGGAAAGTCAAAGTATATCAGATATCAAAACACAAATGAAGAGAACTACAAGTTTAAAGACGAAGTTAAAGTCAGTGCACAGAAAACCACCAACTCACACAGTGTCATTTGCTAGATCAATAGCTTCTTCCTCAGTGCTAAATGTTTTTACACAGAGAACAGGTCCAAATACTTCTTCTTTCCAAATTTGCATAGAGGTAGTCACATCAGTTATGACAGTCGGTTCAACAAAGAATCCTTTCTTTAGATGCTGCCATTGAATTTGAGAAAGAATATCCAGTCCTCAAGAATTGCAGAAGCACGTAACCAAAACATACCTTCAAAGAAAGTATTAATCATACCTCAGGGCGAGACCCACCAGTCAAAATGGTTGCACCCTCACTCTTAGCATTCGAGATAAACTTCAATACTTTTTCATACTGAACCATATATAATACAAGTATTAGATATCACATAGCCTTGAAGAAAAGTGTGCTTATATCAATAAGATATTTTAAGTTGCAAAACCAGAAAGAAAGCTAAAGCATGGAAACATATAAATCGAGCAGGAGAAGGTTCCTTCTTCCCTGATTCCCTCTCATGATATATACAGCCAGCTAACCAATAATTCTTGTATTGAAGCTTTTGTATACGCTTAGCTAGACCATAACTCCATCTATGATCTCACAGCCAGTCCCAAACCAAGATAAAAAAGGAAATTGTTCTGGGTCTTTGACTACCAAAGTAAAACTTATGGATATTAAACACATTCAGTCTGATCAAAATTTCATAATTAATGATTATATCATATTACCATTACATTTTCATTTTGACTAATAAATAAGGCATTTGCATTTGAACATACCAAAGCATACCCGTCCTTTACTAGAAAGAGAGTAAGGTGTAAGTGTAAATATTATAGCATATAAAGAAGTAAGAATCGGCAAGTTACCTGTCCCTCACTAACAACAGGGCCTAGTCTGCAACCTTCTTCCAAGGGATCAGAAATTTTGATATTTTTTATCCATTTCACAATCCTATTCAAAAACTCCGTTGCTATACTTTCCTGAAACAACGATAGTACCTTTGTTTATCAGTTTTAGCAGATAAATGTCAACATAATTCCTACCAAGTTGTTTAAAAAAATTCAACCACAGTTGAAGTTAATATGATAACTGCCATATACGTTTACAAAGAAGAAGAAAAAAGAAGTTGCATATACTTGTTTTTTAAGATATCCGTGTGTTGAGGAAGGAGCAGGATCTATCCAGTAAACTTACATGTACAATAAGGCGGGAAGTTGCACTGCATATTTGACCATTTGTCCAGAAGCAGCCAAAGATGGTCCATTCAGCAGCTTTTTAAATTACGGAGATAGGATCCAAGTCATGTAATAGGTAATTGATAAAAAAAACATTACTCATTCTCACTCGGTATTTAAGGGAATGTGATTCCATGCTGCAAGTAAACACGTGCTGTCCATAACTAAATTGCTACACTCAAGAAAATCACTTACCCTTGTCAAGGTCAACATCCTCAAAGACAACGATTGGACTTTTTCCACCAAGCTCTAGTGAAACAGGCTGCCAAGAAACCACAAATTTGATATTACAGTGATTCATGAAGAAACCAGAAATTTGACGCGACAAAGATTCATGCACTAAGAAAACACAATTAAAATACGGGGGGAGAAAAGGGTTCAGGTGTGCAGTTTGGTAGCATCGAAATATATATGCGAACTGAGAAAAAATGAATAGTAACAAGGGGCAGAACTTAAGATAATAAGTTATGTATTATTACACAATCAATTATAGTTGTATTTCACAGTCAAAATAAACCGCTATAACAGATATATAATCAATTATACATATTTATTATTTGTAAAATAAATCATTATTAATTTCAACTCTTATGCAATTTTTTCCTTTTTTATTTCAACTCCATTGTTCTTTAACCAAACACATTTATTTCTACATTATTTCTCTTAAAAAAAAATACAATTATTTCCAATTTATTTGTAACTTATTACTCTTCTTTTCTTTTGTGGCCCACTAACTTCCTCTATTTTCTCTCCTTCTACCAAACAAGGTGTTAAAAACACAACTGCTTAAAAATACCTTGACCAGCTGGGCTGCGGCCGTCATAATCTTGCTCCCAGTTGCAGAGCTTCCAGTAAAGGCAATCTGTTCAAGAAGTTATGGTCACGATGCAACACTAGCTTTGCAAACTCAATACATTGCATTAACAATACATGCAACGATGCAAGACACAAAACTAGATACAACCCCGTAGAATAGAACTTCAATTGTTTTAAAAAGTGAAGGGAATTGAACCTTGTCGACATCGGGATGGACTGCTAATGGAGCACCGGCTTCAGGTCCTAATCCAGTGAGAATGTTCAACACACCAGGAGGAAGCCCCACTTCTTTGCAAATCTCACCTAGCTCCAAACAGGTCCTAAAAATTGAGCATAACACAGCATGAGAATGAACCAACAAAACAAAGAAGCAAGCTGCAACAGTCAACGGGAACAATACACACACAGATGCCAACTCAGAGGGCTTCAATATTGCGGCACAACCGGCTGCCAGAGCAGGAGCAACCTTCCAAGTAGCCATCAACATAGGATAATTCCTAAAACAACAACACTCAATAATCATCAACTATATATAGGATCAGCATTGATCAAAGCGGGTCAAAAAAGATGGAAAAAAGTAGTACCAGGGAGTTATTAATCCTACAACCCCAATTGGCTCCTTTAGAACGTAACTCTTGAATGTGTCCATGGGAAGAGACACAGGAGCCTTTTGTTTGGAGTCCAATTTTTCAGCCAGATCAGCGTAGAACTCAAAGCAACCAGCAACATCATCCTACACAAAACAAATAACCGTGCTCGATGATTCAAGTTTAATTAGCTTTTCATTAATTTTATTTTTCAATTTAGGGAGGTGAGGTTACGATGTCCCACGCGGCTTCATCCAGCGGTTTTCCACAATCGATGGCTTCTAGTTTTGCGAGCTCGGGTTTTTTCTCGGTGACCTGCAAGAGATAATGGAAATAAGAAAATGGATAAATAGAAGAGAGAAAACAAAAGCGATTGAAGTAAAAACCTTAGCAGCGATGGCACGGAGATAGCGGGCCCGAACAGCGCCGGAAGCGGAGGCCCAATCGGCGCCTTTGTTGCGGGAGAGGGCGGCTTTGGCGGCGGCGACTGCGACTTCGACGTCTTCCTTAGTAGCGGCTGGGATATCCCCTGCATCGAGAAGGAAAGTGTGAGTGAATGAGATTGAAAATGAGATCTGATGTGATGGTGGAGAGAGAAGAAGAGAATAAAAAAGAACCGATGATCTGTTGTGTGGAAGGGTTGATGATGGGAATCCGTTTGCCGAGGGCAGGGACTTTCCAGTCACCGTCTATGAACAATTGACGGTTGGGAATACCGATGGACATGTTGTTGCGTGGCTCTGCCTGCACAAGTTTTAGTGTAGGTGTGAGTGTCAGTGACTGAGCTCAACGGAGTTAGTAAAGTAGTGAACTTTCCACGGCTTTTGCTGTTGTTATCTTTATTTCTCTCACTTACTCCTTTATTTTCTCTATTAAAATTATGACCCGTGCAAAACACGGATTATTTATTTCTAACAATTAAAAACAAATGAAGAAATAAAAAAATATATATTTTAAATAATTAGAATATTAATTTGAATAAATTTACTATAATTCTTTCAATATTTTATTTTTAGTTTATTAATTATGTCAATGTTTAATTGTTTTTTATTATTTCATATAATATTTTAAAGTTTATTAGTAATATTATGTTATTGTATTATAGTTAAATATTATTATATTATCAAGAATAGATAAATTTTTTAAACTCAGACTTTGTTCACATTTGGAAACACTTCTCAAAGTTGATAATAAGTAAAAATTGTTCGAAAACATTAAACAAATTCATAAAAAATGCCGTATATGTCTATATTCAAAATTTTAAATGTAACTTTTGTTACCATAACTTCACAGTAGGGTGGCAATGCGGGCCGGTCCGGCCCGCATAAGGCTCGTACAATGCGGGTTGGTCCGTTTTGCCTCACATATTTTATGCGGGCTGAAAGTATTGGTTCGTCCCGCATATTTTTTGGTCCGCGGGCCCGCGGGCCGGTCCGCTTTTTTTTTTTTAATTTTTTTTTAAAATGTTTTTTTTTAAATTTTTTTAATTTTTTTAAAAATTTTTATGATAAAACTTTCGATGTTTAAAAATTGAAAAACTTTAAGAAGTTCACAAAATTAAGTAAAGACTTTGGGGAATTAGATGATAAATTGATAATTCAACATTTTCATCATATTCATACTATGACATACACAATGTATTCTTCAAATTTTAGCACATTAAAAATTACATAATACTTGTATTTTCCAGTTATACAAGAGTTTGAAATGTTAATGCAAGAGTCCATAAAAGAAGTAATTAATATACACAAGTGTAATTTTTTTTTTAATTTTATGCGGGCTTGCGGGCCGCGGGCTAGTCCGTGCGGATCGCGGGCCTATGCAGGCCGAGCCCGCACGAGCCTGCGGACTCACTATCCTGGTCCGCCCCGCGTTTTTCCTGCGAGCCGGACCCGCGGGCCAAGCCCTAATTGCCATCCCTACTTTACAGTAATTTCAAATTTAAATTTAGTTACCATATTCAAAATTTTCATTCAAAATATGAATCTTAATTCTTCATTTTATAAAAAGAGTGAAATTGAAATAGTTAATTAATTTTTTTTATCGTCAAAAGTTTAAATAATTCACAATTTTTAATTTTTAATAATATAAATATTATATATTATTGAAATTATTTTTTAAATATTTATTTGTAATAATACACTTATGTCAAATTTTAATTTTAAATAATACACTTATTTGATTATTTATTTTCTTGCATTTTTTTAATTTCGTATTTTAAAAAAACGTCTGTTTATACCTTTCGTTATGAGAAGCTCTTAATGTTTATGCATTAAGATAGTTATTAAAATTGATTTTTAAATTATAATTTAAATTTAATATAAATTTGTTGTAATTTTAAGTAAAGTATTATATATTATATTTTGAATTAGAATAATAATAATAATAATCGAAATGATCAATAATAATAATAATAAGATTATAAAATCGTATATATATATATATATATATATATATATATATATATATATATATATGTGTGTGTTAATTTGAATTATCATTAAATGTTTTTAAGAATGGCTTAATATAATGTAATATGTTAAGTTTAGAAAGTTTTGAGACAAACATTTCCAAATACATGCATATTCTATTAATTTCAGTCCATCATAATTACATTTGATTTTAAATTAGGTTTCCTTGTTTTTTTTTTCACACCTACGCGGCGAAACAAAAGGGTAGCAAAGAAAAAACATATGTGGAATGAAAATAGATACAATCTATGGAAGGAAAACAAATATTACCTCATCAATGAATGATTAAATGTATTGAAATAAAATATGCAAATCTAAAATGTAACCATAACAAAAGAGTTAAATCAAATTAATAAAAATTAATTGAAAAAAATATGATTTTCAACTCTATCAAGTATACATATATCCCGTTTCTTAAAAACATCTAGTCTAAAAAACATGGGAAAGAGAAGTTCCTCATTATGACACAAATCTATGGAACTAAATAAGTGAATGAATTTTTATAATTTTTAAATAATTAAAACAATTACAATTACAAAAATCAATCTATTTATCTAAATAAAAGTCTAACCTTTGTCCTTTAAGAATACAAAATGCAACATTTCATATGATACCGTCTCCTACGTTCAGTGTGAATATTCAAAATGATTCAAACATAATAAAAGAAAAAGTTACACTCATGGTTGCTTGCTGTATAACCTCTGTTGTGAAGATTCACCTAGTTTTTCTTTACTATGTTTTTTCATTTGTGAATTTAATAATGGTATTTACTTTCATCCATTAAATTATGATTTACATGATTTGGAATTTCAAGGACATAACTTGATTAGATCTCTAATATAAGAGATCTCAAGTTATTAAAAATTGAAAATTTGAAGTAGAATGCATAGTAAAACAATTCAATCATCCCAATAAACACTTCACAACGCATTTATACGGTAAAAACATACCAAAGATTACACTTGGGAGACACTTGGGGAATGAAATCAAACAATTAGGAACTTCTTTGGGTAGTCTTTATCGCAAAAATGTGTTCGGTTAATAGATTCTTCTTTTATTGTTTATATTTTTTCCAAATTAACAGAGCAAAATTTATGAAAAATTGAATTGTAGGATTAGTGTTATAACAACTTTGTTTAACCATTAAGTTAAAATTGTTTAATTATAACTATTGCACTAGAGATGAATTAAATAATGATTGATGTAAGGTTAATTGTGATAAACTATTGGTTGAATTATTTAAAAGGTCCTTTACCTTGATCTCATAATCTAAATTTGAGGAATCATAAAATTTGGGTTGATATTGTACATCAAAACTCGGAAAGGATAACAATAACAACAAAACCTTATCCCACCGAATAAAATCAACTATATAGATTACACAATCAAATTAGCTTCATGAAAAACAAAGACTCTTACATAAATACCAAACATGGATCATTTATCATTCACATACTACAAAGAAAAATGATAATTATTGGAGGCTTTTATTTTAAGGTTAAAATACTCCCTTGGTCCATGTTTTTGTTGAAAAATCTCAAATAGGTCCTAAGATTTTTTTTAGTCTCAATTAGGTCCATATTTTTTAAAATGTGTAACAATTAGGCCCATTCCGTTAGTATAGAGTTAACGGTGTTAA
>Ga0214542_1012643_pt1 | contig 10711 bp, 9 predicted proteins | sample CNSS1metaG_FD_160096 | JGI IMG/M metagenome (GOLD analysis project Ga0214542, IMG submission 160096) | Root nodule microbial communities from cowpea collected in UCLA plant growth center, Los Angeles, California, USA - CNSS1 | ecosystem: Host-associated > Plants > Roots > Nodule | place: USA...
TCATGCATGGGACTCAGGAAGGAATCTGAGATCAGGGTGGATAACTTGTAATTAACATGTATCTGTAAATTTTTATTGGGATGGGTATCATATTTAATTTGTTTAATATGCATAGCTCACCCTATCTATGTGTGCATGGCGATGATCGGATGATTCGTTATCCGGGAGCAGATGATTTGACAGGTGAGCCAGGAGACGCTTGAGACCAGAGAGCGGGATGATATAGGCTTTTTGAAGATTTAAAGTTTTTGATGTATTTATGTTTCGGAACATTAGCCGATTTGGCTTTTATGAGTTGTAATGTTTTAATTGAGAACAGTTGCAATGTTTTGATATTACGACTTTAAATTTCCCGCGTTTTAGGGTAAGGCCAATGATTATGTCGTAGTTATAATTGAATTGGGAGTTCTAACCTTTCTCTCTTTCTATGTAGAGATCATGTCGACCAGGGACTTTTACTATAAGGTGTGGAAAGTTGTCCACGATAAGAAATAAAATGCTAAGTCTGTCAGACCAGCTCTTGTGATAAGTTCTCTTGCTACGAAGAAAGAAAATGTCATCTTAGTTGCCTTTGTGAAGGAACAAAGGGCAATGACGGTGGCGACTTCTAGCTTGATTGTGCCACCTGCTCCTGAGGGCTCGTTATGTGGATTGTCGCCCCCGAGGTAGTGGATCTAATAACCAACAACATTTCTTAGGAGCCCATGGAAGGAGTCCCTAATGACTTCGAGTAGGGTCCCCAGGTTGAGGAGGCTTTTGAAGAGCAGATGACTCTGGGCAAGGCTTCATTCAGTGGCCCTTCTAACATTCTGCACCAAACTGTGAGGATATTCTTTACTTCTCTTGCGAAGGCTCGACTTTTTGCCCATAACACGACTTGACCAATACACCCAATGTCCAAAGTTTATGGCACCTGGATTTGCAGGAGAAAGCTTGAAGAATGATTCTCTTCCCACCCCTTATGATTTAGAGATGTTAAAAAAGGTTGGCCTAGAGAGTTGCAAGGAATTGAGCGAGGTTATGATTTATTGGTGTGTAAGACCCACGAAATATATATATATATATATATATATATATATATATATATATATATATATATATATATATATATATATATATATATATGTCAAGATTGGTGAGTTAGACATGAATGCCATTATTTAAATTAATAAATAATAATGTATAAAGAAGTGATGAGTAACACATTTGGTTAGATGCTTGTTATTTGTTAGAGGTTATGTGTTTGATCCCTAATGTGTGTAATTGGTGTTATTTACATTTCTTATTTTTATAATTTACTTTGAATGTGTCAATTGTGTGACTATTTGTTGTGATGTTGGTTGTGTATGTGGATGATAAGATAAATGTGATAGTCTATTTCTTTTAGGAGTGTTTGTTTGGAACTTGGTGGTGGTGAGTTCAAACCTTGGCTAGAGTAAAAGTTTATTAATTTTCTTTTTAGTATTTTTTGTGGTACTCTTAGGAAGGTGAAAAGTTGAAGACATATTTATTGTATATGGTCACAAGCACAAAAAATAATGGTTCATTAAAGTGGTCTAGTGGTAGAACTAAAAGTTAGGGTTAGGAGTAGTAAAAGTTAATGTGAAAAAATAAGGGTAAGAGTAAAATGTTGAGTTGGTATTTTTTTTAGTGTAGCCCAAAATTGGTTTTAACGTTGTTTAAGACGAAACAACGGGTTTTATTTTGCTAAGGTGAAATTGCTCTGTGAGGAAAGGTGAGGCCACATGAATTTGGAGAAAGAGAGATCAAAATTTTTGGTTAGGCAAAAAGAGAAAAGAAGCTTAGAGCAAAGGTAGTGTGGCCTTATTTCAAGAATTCCAATTAAGGGGAGGTAAACTTTCTCTTATTATGTGATTTGATGTAGAGAAAATTTTGATAATTTTGTTGAATTTTAAGACTCGTTGTTTTGGTGGTGCTTTTAAGATGATAATTTATTTAATTGATGAAAATCCATGGAAGAAAGCATGATATGCATTATTGGTTCAAATTTTGTGTGGTGTAAGGGGAACTATCTTGTATATATGATTATTGCTATACTATTTGTGAATATGAGAAATGATAAGAATGTGTTAATCTTTGTCGGAAGTTGGGATTCTTAAGGTAAGGGGAGTTATCTCGTATGTGTTTTTTTTCTTCTAATGTGGCATAAATGTTTTCATAATTTTTGAGTAGAGGTAATAATGGTTTTGATGTTATGGAATGGATATATGATTCTTTGTATGTTGAGCATCTAGTGCGAGAACAGTTCTGTTAATAAGTGTTAAGGTGCTTATGTAAATTAATTTTGGGAAAAATGATGGTTATAGGAGATTAAGAATTTCTTTTAGGCTGTAAATGTTGGATTTTGTGCGAGAGAAGGTTTGGAAATGATGATTACATTATCCATATCTATGAGTATTTTTTTTTGGGTGAGGAGAAATATATAACTCTAAGAATATAAATTCCTATATTAAGTAGTTATTTTGTCTCAAGGATGTTGTGGAATATATGGTTTTGGGTGGTTTGTATCGTAAGTTGAATGTATGATTTGCTACTGTAAAATTTTTTTGTCAAGTAATGATTCTGGTTGTAGTTTAATTTATTAGGAATTTTTTTTGGTGTGTCGATGCTACCTAAGTTCATTGGACATGGTGTGTTTTGAAATTTCAGTTCAATTTTAGTGTAATTTTGAATGGTTCTTTAGTTATGATGTTATGTGGTTCTCAAGTGGCAGGTGTATAACTAAATAGTGGATATATCAGGTAAGTTTGATATTCTATGTTATGTAAAATTATATATGGAGAAAAATATAAAAGTGGAAGGAATCGGATGTGTAGTCGGTTGTGATTGAGCATCCTTTTATTGTGGGATGGGAAATAGGAATGTGAGTTTTGGTTGTGTAAATGGTGCTGGAAGTTAAGAAAAATTATAATGGGATGTTTAGTAAGTTATTTTGTGCATACTTTGGGTACTTGATATTTTGAAACAGGTCTTTTATGCATAAAATATTGTTTTTCGTATGTTTGGACATGTTTGGTTGCTGGGTGACATGGTTGGTTGTTGGGTGACTATTTTTGCGAGGCAAAGTGGTCCCTAGGCGACTAGCTTTTTGTGTGTTGATACATGTTTTGGCGTTTTGAGCATCAAGTTACTTGGGTGTTTTGCTTGTTCTGAATGTGATTGCAAGTTCTATGGTGATGATACATGTATGATGTGATGCGTTAAGTCATTTTATGATGATTCACATGATGAGTTGAGGTATGGTTAATCATATGATGATGTTGTATGGATGTATGTATGTATGCATGTGGTGATGATGTATGGGTTCTCTTGTAACCGTAAGGCCACATTAGTTCTTTTATCTAAGGGGCTTTCGTGAGTCGGGTAAAAGAGTTTCTTTCGATCATAAGACTTTGGCATGAGCTTAAGAAGAGTGCTCTTACCTAAGGCTTTGGTGAGCATGTAGAGTCGTTCTTGTAATTCTTATGAAAAGTAGAAGAAAGGCCTTTTCCAAGAGGCATTGGTGTAGGGAAGGTAAATGGTTGGTTATGAGAGAAAGACATATCATTTGATATTACTTGGTAGTAATATGAATTGGTTGAGTTTATGAACACATGTGATCATGCTAGGTGAGTTATATGTTGATAATAAATTGTTATGTGATGTTGTATCTGGTTAGCTCACTAATGCATGTTGGTGGTTGTCGTTTCCACATGTGATGATCGTATAACTTGTGTTATACGAGAGCAGATGTTGATACATATGTAGTTAGAGAAGCATCGTTGTGAGGAGCCTCATTAAGGAAGCTTTTGGTTGTTTTTTGAAAGTAATTGGAATTGTTTTGTGTTTGAATAAGATGTAATAATTGACTTTATTTGATATTTTATTTTGAATTTGAAGGATTTGTAATAAGTTTCCTTTGATGACTTATATCGGTTTGGGTTGGTTTTAATGTTGATTTATTTTAGAAACAAAGTTTTATTCGGATGGAACTTAGGCAAGTGGTTTTTGAAATAAATTTTTTGAGAAGTTCCTATTTAATTAGAATGGTATTAAATATGTGTTATGGTATTATTTATGATTTTAAAATTGCAAGTGACATCCTGAAAGGGGTGTTACATGGTGCATGTTTATCATGCGATTTTGCAAGAGCTACATGGTGATAACTCAACTTCTATATGCTCATATTGGAACTTATTACACTCCTTTAGCATCTTTATTGCACTCCTGTTTTAGCTTAGATTATTGAATTTTAGGAAGTTTTAGAAGTTGTAGCACCACTTAGTGCAATTTCTCTCTATGACGTTGGCACTCGACACTCCTAAGTTGGCACCTGACGTTACCCAAAAGTGCTAATTTTTCAGCATTGACCTATGCTAACTGTGTTTTATCATAACTTTGTGTACATGTGTCCAAATTAATTTATTCTCTGTGTTGGATTTTACACTCTAATAACTTTAATTCTTGTGGTACAACACATTTTTTAGATCTCTGTACAAGATGCATTTTAACTTTGAAGATCACGACAGTTACAAGGACAGAAACAACTTCAGGTTTTCTTTGAAAATATGGTGCATTAAGCAAAGCTTTAGGGTAACTTCTCTTTTCACCTAAGGAGGCGAGATCCTCGAGTTGATGAAGCCAACATCCTCGAGTTGAATTGATGATGCAAGATCCATTGAGAAACCTGAAATAACTTTTGCATACAAGTAATACACACATATGCATACACACACAAAAGCACACAAACATGCATACACTTCACATATGCATATGCTCCCCTTATCACTATTGTGATTCAAGTTCAGATTTTTAGATCTAGTTTGCAGTATTACTTAGTTCCAACAAGTATTCAATTTCAGGTTGTTGGCAAAAGTAGAAGACAAAAAGATTTTGATGATGACAAAGAATCTCAAACAATTTGGAAAATAATTTGAAGTCAAGCTTTTGATGTTTAAAGTCTTCTTGTAAATAAGTTAATAATGTCTTAAAGTAGCTTAGCATAGCTTAGAATCAGCAGCAAACTCTTAATCTCTATGGGTCCTTTTATTTTTGTAAATTTAGCTGTGATAATCGATTATCACTTAGGATAATCGATTATTTTAAGTTACGTTCAATTTTTCAAAAATCCACTGGAATAATGGATTATCTCTCTGGATAATCGATTATCTGCTTAAACTTTGTTATTAGAAAATGCACTAGAATAATCAATTATCATAAGTGATAATCAATTGTCCCTAGTAGTTTTGGATTTTCCTTTTCAGCTACTGGACCCAAATTTTGAATGACTTTAAATATAACTCTTTTTCACTTGTAGACTTACCTTTTTGAGAACCAACATTCTAGGATTGTGATTGCAAAAAGTTTCTCTGAGTTTCTCAAAATAGCTTTGAAAAGCCTAGCGTGGGTAAAGCGATACCTTTTTCTAATGGGCATCTTAGGAGATTGGATGCATATGCTATTGCTAGGAAAGCTAGTATTTTCTTTGTTTGATTCAAAGGAAGGATCTCTTCATCTCTTGTGTCTTCAAGAGAGGTGTTTTCTTTTCCTTTTTTTTATCTGATTGTACTATGATTTTTATAGTGATTAAGTTAATCTCTATGTTTAAAGAGATTAACAACTAGAAATAGGATCTTTTGATCCGAATCAATATAAATATTTATATTGAATCTTCTTCCCTATCTCTTTAATTTATTTGTTCTTGCATTTAAATAAACTGAGGCTTTAATTTAAACGATAAAATTTAGGAAAACTTTTAAAAGTACTAATTTTATTAATAAACCAATTCATACCCCCTTTTGGTTTTCTCCATTAACAAATTATTTCGCTGCTTAATTACAGCAAAGGTTTAATATCCAATGCATGTCATATTCAAATTTTCTCACTTTTACTCAAATTTTGTCCCCCTTTGGATTCATAAAATTACGATAATGAACTAATCATTTTGGAAAAGATAAAATTTTCATTCATAAACCAACACAACAAACTATCAGATCAATTGAGAGTGGATACATGCAATGAAACAAAAAAAGAAGAACTAAAGTAACAAATTGAAGTTGAGACTGATACAATCAGTCAATTAAGACATAGAAACAACAGACTGGAAAATTGGTAGCATAAAAAGAAACACACAAATACAACACCAACATGCAATGCATGACCTAAGAGCCATCCTACTAAATCATTCCTGGGGTTGTCTTTGTTGTAGACATTGAAGAGGAGGTCATGGACATTATGGATCTGATCATCCAATTCTTGAAACCTTGTAGTGCAATAGGCATGATAAGCATTTTGTGACACATTCAACTCTAGAAGTTGATTAAGAACTATCCTTTCAAACAAGGAATATGCAGGACCAGTATCCTCTAAAGGATGATAGATCTCAATGGCTATAGGTTGCGGTCAGAGGCATCATCTACATCTTGGTTTGCTCCACTTGGTCCATATCATTGGCACCAATTCCAACATTTACTACATCTTCATTCTCTATCAGCCATGTGTTGCCCACTTAGAGTTGTGAAGAACCTTGGAGCTATTTTGAAGCGTTATTAAGAAGCCTAAGTGTGAGGGAAGAGGTGCAAAATATGTTTTCATGCATTGTAAAAGTCGGAAAGGTGTATGAATGAGAAAAAAATGAAAAATTTGAAAAAAAAAATGGAGAAAAAGTGGTCTACATTGAATTACAAAAGAAAAAAATGGAGAACGAAGAAGAAGTATAAATTAAAGGAGAAAGAAATGCGATATGAAATTATTCTTCCCACATTTATCCATTATTTCCTCATTTCTCTTGGGTCTCTAACTCTAAACCTTTCACTTTATCCTATTTTCATCTTGAGCACATCATAAGCCACATAAAAGTCCTTTTGATCTTGAGTTGCATTCATTTGAGTGGTAGAAGTTAGAGGTTTTTCAAGCATATGGCAGAGAATTCTTGCATGAGGTGTTGGGTGTAAGTCTTCCAGAAACACATGAGAGAATTAAGTGATACACATGCTATAAGAGTTTGTCAATTTTGATCCTGAATATGATTTGATTGAGATTCTTGTTTTTAATCTTTTAAACTTGCTCTTGACTTTTTTGAGTGATTCTGACTTTGATGGATGAAGCTTTTCTTTCCTTGCTCACATCTTTGCTAACAATTTTGAAACAATGTGCTCCCAATGTTTGGACTTTTCTTGGCTCAGTCTCATCTTGTCTATTTCTTGTTTGTCTTTGTTGTCTCCATGGACTCAATCAAATTTTTCAGTCTTTGATATGCAGTTCTTGATTGTTGGGTTTTAGTTTGCATGATGCATATTACACTTGAGGATTAACATAAAACTACTTTCATATGCCCTTTTGGAACATTTGCATACATTAGGATGCCATTTGGCTTATGCAACACACCTTCTACTTTTTAGAGGTGCATGTTAAGCATTTTTTCCAACTTGATTGAGTGTTGCATGGAAGTCTTTATGGATGATTTTACTTGTTTGGTACTTCATATGTTGAGTGTTTGCATCATTTGATAGAGTTTTTCATATATGCATTGAGACTAACTTTGTTTTAAATTATGAAAAATGCCATTTCATGAGTGAAGAAGTAGTCTTAGGCCATCTCATATCTGATGGAGACATTCAAGTAGATAGGGCTAAGATTAATGTCATTACTTCTCTACCTTACTCCTCAACTATGAGGGAGATTTGCTCCTTGCTTGGACATGCAAGTTTCTATAGGAGGTTCATCTAGAACTTCAACAACATTGTGTAAGAGCTAGGAAAAATAATTATATTTTTTAAGGTGATAATTGGACGTGAGGGGAATATTTAAATTAAGAAATAAATAATTTTGCAAAATGTGAAGAGTAGCATAGTTGGTTAGAGCCTTGTCATGAGTTGGTAGTCAAAGGTTCAATTCTTAGAGTGTGTATTTGGAGCAATTTTATTTTAAATATTGTTTTATAATAGTTTTGGAAGTGTTTATGTGTGCTTTTGGAAGTGTTTTATAATATTGTCATACATTAATTATAATTCATGTGACATGTTTAAAATGTAATTTCTTGAATGCTTGGAATGTAGAGATATTATTGTATGTTTTTGTGCATGTTGATTGACAAGAAAGATGTGATGGTTGATGTGGCTTGGAGTGTTACTTGAGTATTGGGGGTTGTCTGGTGCACCTTGGAGAAATAATTGATTTTTTTTAGTAAATTCATGGTACACCTTGGAAGGTAAAAAGTTGAGGCAAATGCATTATATCTAGACATAGGCATAAGGAATTAAGTGAAATTATGGAGGAGAGGAATAGGTGGGAGCTGGAAAAAAATTGGGCAGCCAAAAGTAAATTCTATGATTACTTTCATTTTAATTTTTTTAATCGTGCCTCCGGTGGGCTGGGAGAAAAGATGGAGAGAAGAGTTGTTCGGAAGGAAACGTGAAATTGAGAGCAAGGGAGGAGTAGAGCAAAGCTAAGGTTGTCCATGCACTTAGGTTTTATTTATGTGATTGAATTGTCTTGGAAATGGGATGAAAATATGATTCTTTTTGGGGTAAAAGAAGATTCTTTTTTGGGTGGAATATCATGTTGATGGACGTTTGTTAGGTGGTAGGGTCACAATGGAAGTTTAATGGAAGCTATATTTTTTTTCTACTTCAATTATGATGGGGTTGGATATATGTTGGTCCTAGGCAACTTTTTGAGAGGTTTGATGTTGAGCATTGATTATGAGCGTTGAGCGATCTATTTTATGAGAGGTCGGGTGTTGAGCACAGATTTTGTGCGTGGAACGACCTGTTTTACGAGAGGTCTGGCATTGAGCGTTGGCTTCTGGCGCTATTAATTTTTCTAGTCTACGCAATTTTAGTAAAATTGTGTTTATCGGTTCATTAACCATCTGATTTAGCTAAAATTTGAACACCTAGTCCATAATATGTTTTTCTTTAGTTTGATAGTGTGATCTTAGTTTGGAGGTCCGTAGTTGGATTTATATTTCACACATGATTGCTGGGTTTTCATGGTGTAGTGTGTTGATATTTTATTATGATAAATTATGATAGGCTTTGTTTGCAGTCTATCAGGTGTTGGGCATGATGAATGATGTATGTTAAACATAATTATGATGATTATATGATGTTAATGTGTTGTGATACATGTGTTGATGAGGCCTTGATGTGCTTGTTTGTTATTGATCATGATTGCGAATAATCATGTGATTGTTGATTGATGTTTGATCATGATGAGATAGTGTATACTTGGTTATGAATGTAATGAAAGGTATCTCTATATAAATTAATATGGAGGTGCACTTGCCCTAGGCTCTCGATAAGAGTAATGGGACGTTGCATACTTTGTCGGGGCTCAATAAGAGTAATAGGAAGTTGTACACTTTGTCAAGGTTGTTGATATGAGTAATATAGTGCAGATTGGGGTTTTTAACTCGCTCTATAGGTACTGCGGGACCGAAGCCTATAAGGAAGCGGTGGCATTTTTGAAATTTTTCTAACTATTTTGCCTTGGGTCCAAATTCAACCGAAGCATATAACCAGTTTTATGCTTCGGTTCTCCATCAACCGAAGCCTGTAACTCGTCAGTGGCCCCCAGTATTACAAAATTGCCACTGACAACGCATAATTTGGCCTCGGGTAGCAAAGGACCGACGCCTATAACAGACGATTTGGCCTCGGGTGGCAAAGGACCGAGGCCTATAACGCTTTATGCCTCGGGTGTTTACAGAATCGAGGCCATATCGTTTATTCATCATCTTCTCTCTCGCGAACGCTCTCCGCCACTGTGCCCTCCGTCACGATTCGCCCTCCGTTGCCCTCCATCATCAATTGCGCCTCCATCCACAAAGTAGATTCCGCCACCGTCGCGCCCTCATTGCGGCCCTCGTTGTGGCCTCCGTCGCGCCACCGTCGGGCCCTCCTGCGTGCCACCGTCACGCCGCCTCTATTGCACCTTGGTTGCGCCCTCTTTCGCGCCTCCGTTGCACCCTTCGTCGCGCCCTCCACCATGCCTCCGTCCCCCCACTTCGCCATGGTCCCCCACAGCCACCACTTGGCGACAAACGTTGCACTGCTGCTCCGTGTCACTACTCTGGCGAGTATCTTGCGCCTCCTTCAGCATTTCCAGCCACCGTCGCACCGCCAATTCTGCCCGGTGTAAATTCAAAATGCGTTATTTCTTTTCCGTTTTGTATATTTTTTTATGATTTAGGTAATTGTTTTGCCTTTTGATGAGGTTTTTGGTTGATTTTTGCGTTGTTCTTTTGCTATTTTTACGGTCTCTTATTTATTTTATTGTCTCTTATAGCTCTTGAAGACCTCAGTATCGTGGGTGTGCATCATCTTCCATTGTCATTCAATTTTCACGCTCCCAGGTTCCTAATTCTATTATTTTCTAAGATTTTGTTGTCTATTATGTATTAGTAATATGTTATATATATGTGGTTTATTATTTAGTTAAATATTTGCTTGATTTGCGAGTTAGCCTTAGTTTCCCGTTTGAGATTCAATACGAAAATTACATTTTTAAAAAAAAATAGATATAAGGGGATACAATACTAATAATTTAAATGTATTGAATCTTGAATTGTCCGATTGGACAATTTAAGAAGATTAATCACTTTCTAGTATTTTATTAGTACACACACACACACACACACACACATATATATATATATATATATATATATATATATATATATTTAAAATATATATCTTATAATTTATGT
>Ga0214542_1012648_pt1 | contig 10704 bp, 4 predicted proteins | sample CNSS1metaG_FD_160096 | JGI IMG/M metagenome (GOLD analysis project Ga0214542, IMG submission 160096) | Root nodule microbial communities from cowpea collected in UCLA plant growth center, Los Angeles, California, USA - CNSS1 | ecosystem: Host-associated > Plants > Roots > Nodule | place: USA...
AAAAAAATAAAATAAATAAATTATAATAATAAAAAAAAAAAAAAAAAAATAAATAAAAAACTTTTAATAAAAAAAAAAAAAAAAAAACTAAAACTGATTCATCCCTAATCCAAAAACTTAAAAATATATATATTTATATATTTTCTTTTTCACCTTACTTATCTTTATACATTTAATCGCACATTTAAATTTCTTACATTAATTAAAAATCAACAAATTTTACCTTGATTAAATTGGATTCCCCTTTCTAGAGATCTATCATGTGTGTTAAAATGACTGCAATTTTATGCTTTCTTTTAAATGGAATAATATCTTTTAAAATACAGTTTTCATTTGTAAAACTGAACTGTTTTTTTTAAATCAATATATTTAGAAGTAAAATCATATTGCAAACGGAAATTGAATAATATTTTATGATTTTTTTAAAAGGCTATATTTTAAAATGATATTTTTACTAAAATTATATTTTAAGAATAACTTATTTACAATTGATAAATTTTTAAAATCTACTCACGTTTATATTTTTCTTTCAATTATAAAAATTCCTACACAACACGATGTTAGTAACATCGATGTCTAACTTTAGGGTTTGTTTAAAAAATTAATTGGCTAGCTTTTTTTTTTCCTGCCGCCGACATCAAATTTTATAATTAAAATAAAATGAGTATATCTTTGATTTCAAAAATCAATTAAAGGATAAAATTTCAGATTGAAAGAGCTTGTTGCTTCTACGTGGGAATCAATTTTCTAATGTTGAAACACCCACACAAAATTTATTAAAAATTCAAATAAAAACTTCTAGATTTATCATAAATTGATCTTATGTTCGAACACTCAAATCTAGATAAAAAAGTCTATATACCCATTCACATATGTAAGTACAACCATTAGACGTAAAAAAGATGTGTCAACATATTTTTGAGAGCAAGTAATTGCAATTTTAATTAGTATATATACCTTTAATTACATAGGTAAAATAAGTTTATATATATATATATATATATATATATATAATAACTATTTATTTAAAAAATAATTCCTTTTAGTAGTGAATGTTGGATAACTTCATTCTTGCAAGCTTCTCACAATGCAGAATCACTGTCCTATGCAGCACTTTGACGAGAAACTAGACCGAAAAGAAGCAATCTTATATTAGAGTGAATAAATAAGTAGATAAGAGGAACCAGACAGAGTATGGTTGAACCCAATAACAAATTCCAAAATGGTGTGACCATGATTTCGTGACCTGAAACAAATCTTAAACACAGACCCAATTCAAGAGAATTTTAGAAGTAGTTTATTTAAATCACAAATAATTTATTGGAAAGACACAAATAAAGCCTGAATTTAATCTATACAAAGAATTGATATTATTTCCCACTCAACTTTAAGCAAATGGATTCATAAATCTTGCACTTTATACGTTGATTGAATTTCTTATTTTTATCTAATATTAAATCCAAACTCACACTTAGAATATTAATAAAAGTTGAGGACGCAATAAACCAGCCAAACAACTCTCCTTCTAACTTTCATTACTTCTTTATTACTTCTTGCAAAATCCATTTTGGTTTAGATAAGTTAATCAATAATGATGACATTAAATTAAAACAATTTCTACGCACGTCTGAATGTTATTCTATCATCATGCTCACTTTATTTGCCTTTTTTTTTTCCTCTAAAATAATCCTCTTTTCATACGATGTCAATTAAACCAGTAACACATTTGTAATGTGAGGAGCATGCTTGTTGTGGACCCCTAAACACCACAGGCAAATCCCCAAGTTGCAGCTTCTTTCAAATTATTTTATACACAAATAATTTTGAGAAGGATAATAATACTATAACGATTAAAATTTAACAACTTTTTTTTAAACATCACTTAAAAAATAATTACTCAAATTATAAGAAAAAGTTGTCAAAATTTAGTTGATATAGTCTTCTGAGAATACATAGACTCTTATCACTTTTTATTATAAATTATTTTATTAAGGAAAAACTCTGTAAGCATGCATCCTTCGTCACAAACAACCAATAGAAAGAGAGAAAAGATTATTCTTTGCAAGGCACTGATGTATATATAATATACCACTCACTATATATATTAATTTCAACACCTGTCATTTTCTTTTCTTTTCTTCATGTACATGTCGTGCATGTGAATCTCTTTCACTTCTCTTGTTTTTTTTTTCTCTACTCTTCCTTCATCTGTTTCGACGTGGTTTCAGTGAAATCATTCTTGATGTTTAATTATGAAGTGCATAGCCAAGTTAATTAATTAGTGTTACCGTTGAAAATCTTAATAACACGACATTGTACTTCAAAAATGCATAACACGACAAAAAGAGGTCCCAATGGGAGGGAGCTAAACTAGGTTTAAGCCATTAACAAAATCTTCTTTTGTTTCTCTCGAGTTTCGGATAACTTCTGTTGCCATCTACGAACTTAAAAAATATATATATATATATATATATATATATATATATATATATATATATATATATATATATATATATTTTTTTTTTTTTTTTTTAATTTGGATTTCCAAGAGTCAACTACGATGTGTGTACTGTTTTAATTTTGTAATGGACAAGAAAATAAATAAAAGAATGTTTCAACCGTGACAGAAAAATGATATCTTTAAAACTGTTAAAATGAGACACAAGTGTGACCCAAAGAAAAATACGAAACGAAAGTGAAAAGCCTTTAAGAAGTGGGAAAGATGTATGAAAAGAAAAGAAAGAAAAAATAAAAAAAAGTGAAAGACGTGCTCTACAAGAATTAAGAATTAAGAAAGAAAAGAAATTGGTTTGTTTATGGCGCAGATAAACACGGTCTTCCATGTTTCCAGCGACTAATGTTTCTATTTATCACGTTCAACGCAACACTCCCATCCCATCATTCCTACGTGGGTCACGATTAAGTAGATTTAATATGCTAAAGTTAAAGCACACACGAGTAAACAATCTCGTTTTTCAATTTTTTCGACTATAAAATTAACATTTTGAATTCAACGTCTTATTATTTCAAAACGGTGTGTACAAAGGCACAAACCTAATCGATGTGAGTTGATGACTCGTGTTTATTAGAAATTTTTTGGTTCAAGAATAATAATTATAATAATTTATTTTTATCGTAATGAAATTTTAAAAATTAGCTGATCGTAGAGATAAAATAATTTCATAATATATATAAAAGTGAGTGCAAACCTCATCTTATAAGTCAGTTTTATGAGGTCAAGTTAAACTTAAATTCATTTATTGACATAGTATCAGTCATAGGTTAAAGTATATCCTAACGAAAATTGATGTTTATTGAGTTTATTGTTTCACCTCCTATTGGACCACCCATTAATGTCCAGTATCACGACTCACATATAATATTGTTTCACTTCCTATTGGATCACCAATTAATATTTAGTCTCACGTACAATAACGAGAAAAGATATTAAAAAGTCTCAAATCGATTAAAGATAAAATCTGACTATAGTATATTTTCTCATTTCATACATATTTTGGTTTGGTTTACTTTTTAGAAGAAGCATTACATTGCATTGCATTACCCACTAAAATGATGCATTTGAGAATGGTGGGACATGAGACCATGGAGCCAATATGGTTGTGGATTCTCCAACAAAAACATCCACGCTTGGAAAGTTAAAACAACCAACACCCTCTCCATCCACCTCCCCCACTAAAAAACTTAGTGTGTTTTCCTTTTTTTCTTTAAAAAAAAAAAAAAAACAACCACAAACCAATGCAAAAAGTTAGACCAAAAGGCAAAGAGGAATCCATGTCCCCTACCTCCGTTGTTTTATATGCCAAATACCATTTGCTTTCTTAGACTTTTATCCCAACTAATCTTTTTTTAATGTCAACACCTTTTTTCCCTTCAACTTTCAATCCTCACCTTCTATATTTTACAAAACCAAACAATTGGATCGTGTTTTCTTTAAACGGCTATGCAAAGTTTAAAAAAAAAAGTCGATTAAATAATCATGTCTTTAGGTTTGGTTGTGTTTAACGTTTTAATCATCGATGTACATGTGCGACAGGTATACAACTTGCAATTTTTACGACATAAAATTTGATCTCTATCGTAAATCTTAACACTAAACAAAAGAAATTAAATTTATCTATTAATTTATATATATACTTTTGTTGAATATTAAAAGAATTAGAAGTAGTGTAGAAAGTGTGTTTGTTTAAGTGGGAGTTGGCTGAACATAATTGAGTTATGGGAATGTTTATTTCCCTTAGATGGGAAGGAAAGAAAGTGTGGTTGATAATATAAAGATGGCAATAACTTCACATATCTTCCACCATGAGTGAGGCATTGAAGTTGTGGGAGAGTTTCTTTTGGTTCTAATAATGTCAGTTCCAAATTCATTAGAGTCATCCATCTCCCATTTGTGGCAAGTCAACCCAAAAAATATAATACATATCACGTTGTTGTCTTGTACGGTTAATTCAAAGTCTTCCATTCTAGCAAAAAGAGTGTAGAAAAAAGTATTCGGATGGGTAGAAAATTTGAGAAACGCAAATAATGCACGTTCATGATCACTATAAAATATTCTTTTAATCTATTATATATATATATATATATATATATATATATATATATATATATATATATATATTCACCTCATATATTCTTTTATCAATTTTATAGTGGGATTTTGAGTTATAAATTATACGGCGTTTCTCAAGTTTCATGATATTTTGAGGTGTGTAGAAATTTAACAGTAAAGAAACTCTTACAATTAAATGTGGGTTTATTTTTTTATATAAGGATACAAATTTAAGTATAAGTTTAAATTTTATATTAAAAATGAAAGTGAAAAAAATTAGCAATATATAAAAAAAAAATAAGTCACAAACTCATTATTTTAAGGTTTTTGATAAGAGGTGATTTCAAATTTTATCTGGGTTTGGTTCATGTTTTATTAGTTGAATGTCTTTTATGAATTTCTTGTTACAATGAACAACAATGTTAGTAAGAGTAAATAGTGAAATCTTCATCGTTAAAAATATTTGAAGTAAGCATCACAATGTGAGGTGAATACACTAAAGTGATAAACTATTGAGAATTTAAGTTTAAGTTTACATTAAATAAAAAAAAATTGAGCATATAAAAATTGAAAACCCACTAGTAAGTTCATTTTCAAAAATCATATTTTGATTAAGTTATTATAAGAAAATCATATTTTGATTAAGTTATTATAAGAAATTTAAGTGTTCAATTACAAGTTCCAATATTAATTAATATTCCTAATGGGTTCAAAGAGTTTCCCATTCTCTATATTTAATGACAATTTAAATACAATTTTCTTTTTAATCCTCTGGGATGTATTTTAAAGACAAGTTTACTTTAATACACCAAATAGTTTCATATTACTTAGAACTTAAGATCACCTTTAAACCCTCTAAAGCATATTAAAATGGAAAATATAAAAGTGAAAAATGTTATTAAAATATACAAGACTGTGATAATCCTTTAAAACCACTAATACTCAAAAAATTTTGTCATCGCTAGTATTGATTGTCTTCATTCTCGTACAAAAGACACCCTAACCTTCAAGTCAATGTCTATTTATTTCAATCACAAATAAGTATACAACAAGATAGTAAAAGAACTCGTTACAACTACTTGCATTATAGGATTGGTTGATGATCTTATACTAATCATGAATTCATCTCAGTCCAAACACGATTTAATCACGCTTACCACTAACTGTCCTATGGTGTGGGTATATCTGCCTGGATTCTCTTGGCTGAGAATTGAGACTAGTAGTGTGTCTGACAAATTAATTTTTGTTTGATTTTGTTTCATTCGTTAACCGTATCACTGACTCGAGATCCAATCAGTTCATGTAGCATTCATACAATAGGTAAACGGTAATGTAATCAAAATCAGACTTAATACATAAGTAGAGATATATATTAAATTGAAACTATTAAGAAAATCCTAATAAAAAATAATACATAAGTAGAGGTATTAAATTGAAACTATTAAGAAAATCCTAATAAAAAAATAATACATAAGTAGAAGTATTAAATTGAAACTATTAAGAAAATCCTAATAAAATAATAGTAAGTAGAGTATTAAATTCAAGAAGTAAATGTCAAATAATTAAATAAATTGAAGCATGCTAATGTTGTCACTCAAACAAAATATATTAACTAATATAAAAAAAAATATTTTTCGATTAATTTAGAGTTTAATGTTTAAGGTCAATTTATTTTTGATTTACATAAAGGAATATGTTTTTTAAAATATTATGAAAAGGAACGAAGACTTTAAAGTATACGTCAGAGTTTTAAGTCGTAAGACATGTTAGGACTTCTACTCTTTTTATACAATGAAGTCTTTGCACCAATGACTTATTTTCAGTAAAGTAGTACTTATAACACAAAAAATTAAATAAAAAATGCTATGTTTTCTCTCTTTTAATTAATATTTTTTCCATTAAATTTTAAAACAGGATTGACAGAACAGATCTAAATCCATTCACAATTAAATTCATTCATTGTAGAAAAAAAATTATCGAAGCAAATCTATTTATTTAGTTTTATAAATGATTAACGATTATACCGTATTCATCAAAATCTAATATCTTTTTCTACCAAACTTAACCAATCCAAATTAACCAACCAATCTTTTTTATAATTAATTTGTCTTTGATTTTGCATTGTAAAAGAATGAATTATTGATAATTTTTTTTAAAAGAGATTCATAGTGAAAATACATCGATGAAATACAAGTCTATTCCAAATAAAAAAATAAATAAATAAATAAATAAATATATATATATATATATATATATATATATATATATATATATATATGGTACTCAGGAACTTGACCAAAAATTTTAAGGGATCAAATTATATTTGTTATATATAAATTACTTTTTTTATTTAAATAATAATAATGTTTTTACATATTTTTTTATTCAAAATAAGCATTCATGACAATAGAATCTAAACAATATAACAATATTATATATGAAAGAGTAGCATAAAGTTTATCATCAACAATCATATATATATATATATATATATATATATATATATATATATATATATATAAAAAAAAATTATCTTTAGTGAGAGTGCTCCTCCAACTTTTAAAACCTATACAAAAACATTCAAAAAGTTAAAAGAGGTTGATGACAACCAACTTATTGCTAATTATAATTTAATGCAAATAAACTCAATTATCTGTAAAAATAAAAACATATGAGCTAGGTTGTCTACTTGGTTTTTTACTAAAAGATAGCACGGTAAGTAATATGCAGCATCTTTTAATGGCGATTACTCTAACCATGAAGAAAATAAGATAAACCATGTGTACTAAAATCTTCTAGGATGATCATCTTTACCAAACAAACGGATAATTTTCTAGATGCATTTGATATGGACCCCATTTTAGATAAGCCCTTCGTACCTCATCAATTTGATTTGGTGGATATTGTCAAATTTGAAGACGCTTCCCCGGGATCACGTTCTAAAGTATTTTCAAATTCATTATATGTAACTTTAGAAACCTTAGAGAGTTGTTTTTCATTTTCTTCAATATTTGGATTCTCATAAAGTTTTTCAATTTTAGATGACGTAGATGCATTTTTTTCATCTTCATCACAAGTTTTTCTCTTGAAAAAAGAATCAATTATTTTACTCTTTATCATAATTTTTCTAATATAAATTTGTCACCTCTCACCTATTTACAAAAAATAAAATTATGAATACCCCAAATTAAATCTTAAAAACAAGACTCAATATTTTAAGAAAACTAATAACTTCTAAATGATTAACTTCCCTTACCTTAGAGTAGATTCCTAATCTTGCTCTTTCCTTACACAACTTCAAAGCCTAAAATAGCTCTATCTACACAAATAAGAGTTTGATCAACAATTAAAGCATGATTTTATGATCTCTAACAGATAGAGATATGTCTAGAGCGTAGAAAAGTCATAGACAAGAGGGAAACAAATTACTTAAAAAAAAAAGGAAAAAATGAACTTACTCAAAAGAAGAAATTGTTCGGTCCAAAATATTAATTAATTCTTTAATTTTGTCGTAGTGCAATTTGATTTTGAAAATAATAAAGAATTGACGGTAAAAATTGAGATAAAAATAAAACAAAAAAAAAAATGAAAACACGAAAGAGAAAAACCAAAATAAGAAATTATAATAAAAAAAAAACTTAATTTTTAAATTTAAAAAAAATTCTAAACTAAATTAATATAAATAAGATAATAATATATAAATAAAACGATAATATATAAATAAAGTAATAATATATAAATATATATTTTTAAATATATAGAAAATAAAATAAAATAATAATCAATTAATATAAATAAAATAGTAATATATAAATATTATTTTTTAAATAAATGAAAAATAAAGTAAAAAAAAAATTGGTTGGGGAGCCGCGGCTCCCCTATGTTACAACGTTATTCCGCCAGTGATGGTACTCAAATTTTTTGATATCTATTCAATACCAAAATTATAATCATAATTATATTTTCATTATTATTATATATATTTATGAAAAACTGTCAATGAATAAATTAATAAGTATTTTTTTGTTAAATTGATTATAATATAAAATAAAATATATCTTATTGGCTTAGATTATCCTGTTAATTAAAAGTATCAGAGATAAAAATACGAAGAAAATGTGATATAAAAGGTTTTAGTTGATAACTGGTTGCCATGCTGATAATTAGTCTATTCCTCTCCAGCAAGAGCAAGAGTTGATTATTGCTTATGAAAACTTTGCATTAAAAGTAGAATTAGAAAAAAAGTAGTAAATATATACCAAATTGTGTGATAAAAGGTAAAAAATAATATAAAAAAATGGAAAAAAGAAAAGAAAAAATGTTAATGTGTGTGTGATTATAGCAATTATTCCACTAATGCGATTACACCCACGGCCAATACCCACTAACCAATAATGGGAATATGATATGATGCTCTTTTAGGAGCACCATTATTACTAATTATGAATTGGTTGAGGTGTATTATCATTAACAAATTAAAACATGCACCTACACACACTAAACTCCTGTTAAATTATTTCACTTTGTAAAAACACTGTTCATATTTAGGTTTACTCCGTTACATCTAAAACATGATTTAGGACTTCGAACCATAAACCAAACAAGTCCAAAACATTATTTAAGACTTTAAATCCTAAACCAAATGTTCATGAGGCATAAAATTTTGGGTAAGAGTATTCAAGGTTTCATTGTCTAAAGGCCATTGCTTCCTACACCACCATAATTACTAACTACATCCCCACCATATTAGGAAAAAAAAATCAAATACCCTTTATCACTGTAGAGGAAGAAGACAGGAGAAAATGTAAAAAGAAAAACTCGTACCGAAAAGATTTTCCTGAAACATATTTTATATGGCTTGAAAATTTCTTTCTGGAACATATTTCATAAACGGATATTTGGAAAAAATATTTTGGAAGACATTTTATGGATTCCATTCTGAAATTTTAATTTTTGAACATGTATCATATGTTATAGAAATTCTATTGTCATGAAAATTTCGTTTCGAAAATTTTATTCCATAAATTTTGGAAAGTTTTCGGAATATGTAATCTGAAAGTCATTTGTCTGAAAGGTAAAATAGTTATTTCCAAAATGTGTGGGGTGCGTGAAGAAATTATAGGATGCAGAAAGTAAAAGCCTTGTCCCGATTATACAAAATATGAAAGAAGCCTTTTTCATTACTTAAATTGGGTCAATATGGATTCGCTTCTTCTGACTCTTGGATGTTTCTTTTTGCACCCATGTAACGTGTGCACCTGTGCGTCAAATATCAAATTACAAAAAAGTTTTTAGATGGTGCAATCTAAGATCAACTTCATTTGAGAAATGTTGTTCAAAAAACGAAACGCAAACAATTAAACTGGAAAACTTAATGTTCTTCACTTCAGTTCAAATAGTGTATAAAAATTTATCTCTCAACACTTTCACCTATGAGTTCCGCACACCAACCTTAATGAAAACTAAGAATGGTGTTCTAAGAAGAGCAATATGTGATGTTTTGAATTGTGTGAAGGTGTAGATGAAAGTTGTGGGGGTGCAGAAAGAAAAACTTCTCTTGTTGTTGTACCTCATAGAAGTCCATTTGTTTTTCGGAAGCCCAAGTTTAGTACGGAAGAAAAACCCACGAGGAAGGAAAGATAGATAATGATTAGTTTTTGACGTTAATGTCTTTATGTTTATAATTTGATCTCCATTGTAATCATATAAAATATTTAAAAAATAGATAAAGCAAAATAAAAAGTCATACGCCAACAAGAATCGAAAAGTATAAAGTTGAAAGAAATGTTTAATTCATCTCTGTTTATACTAAAATTATATTTATTATCTTTCGTGTAGCCAATTACCTTGAAATTATTTTAGTTTAATTATTTTACGCCTTAAATATATAATTATATCAAATATTTGAAGAGAAAAAATTACTATATGTAATATTTATTCCGTTAAAATAAGACTTTTTTTCGTTAAAATTAATTCTCTCTACCGAATAAAATGTATTTTTTTTAATATTATATCTTTTATTTCATTAATTACATTATTATTTTATCTAAATTATTTCCATATACCTTTTCAAAAATAAATAACTGAGAAATAATAGTTAATGTCATTTTATAATTTAAAGGATAGACAAATAT
>Ga0214542_1012649_pt1 | contig 10702 bp, 4 predicted proteins | sample CNSS1metaG_FD_160096 | JGI IMG/M metagenome (GOLD analysis project Ga0214542, IMG submission 160096) | Root nodule microbial communities from cowpea collected in UCLA plant growth center, Los Angeles, California, USA - CNSS1 | ecosystem: Host-associated > Plants > Roots > Nodule | place: USA...
TGCAGCCTCTTCTCAGCAACCTTCAATGACTTCTCCAAATCATTAATCTGCCTCATTTGTGTCATGATGATGACATCCTTTTCATCAACACCACCATTTGAAAAAGTTGCAGCCCACATTATTGGTAATGGGTTTTAAGAGAGATGCAAGAAAAGTGTGTATCGTCTCATTCACTCTAAAAAGGAATAAATGCAATACAGATCTTTTATACAGCAGAATGTGACTTATTGAAGCGGTTAACAGAAAAGGAAACTACCAGACTTTAATACAACTATCATAACAAATGGACAATTGTTTATTTTAGCTTACAACACTAACATACCCCCTAAGCCAAACACCATCTAGCTAACACTTCTGACACCAATAAGTTGTCTTAGTTGACTGAAACGTTCACGCTTCAAAGGCTTTGTGAATATGTCAGCCAATTGCTTTTTCAGAACTGCAATATTCCACCTCCAGGCTTCCCTTGTTGACCTGCTCTCTTATATAGTGAAACTTGGTTTCAATATGTTTGCTCCTCCCATGAGAAGTAGGGTGATGAGCTAGATTGATGGTTGATTTATTATCAACCAGCAGCTTCACCTTCTCATTTAGCTCAACCTCCAACTCCCTCATTAATGAACACAACCAAACAGCTTGACATGAAGCTTCACATGCAGCTACATACTCTATTTCACAGGAGGATAAAGCAACCACTGATTCCTTCCTTGAGCTCCATGATATTGGTGTTATTCCTAAGAAAAATATGTATCCCACTGTACTTCTTCTGTCAAATTTATCACCACACCAGTCAGCATCTGAATATGTTGTTAACTTTAGATCTTCACCTTGCTTCTTCTTTGCCAGCAGAATACCAAAGTTGAATGTTCCTCGTGCATACCTCAGAACACGCTTGGCTGCATTCATGTGCGAGACTCTAGGATTCTGCATAAACTTACTAATCAGGCCAACACTGTAACTCATATCTGGTCGTGTGTTACACAGATACCTCAAACTTCCTATTATACTTCTTTAAGTTGTTGGATCCACATCTTCCTCTTCCGGCTCTTTTTCTAGTCTCAACCCAACCTCTGCTGGAGTACTTGCAGAGTTGTTGTTGTCCATTCCAAATTTTCGCAGCATATCCAACACATACCTTGACTAGTGCATCAAGACTCCATCTTCTGTTTTTGTGAATTCAATTCCAAGGAAGTAGTTCAACTTCCCCAAATCGCTCATTTCAAACTCAATTAACATCTGCAACTTAAACTTAGATATAAGTTTTTCACTGCTCCCTGTGACCAAAAGATCATCCACATACAGGCACACTATCAATTTTTCTGGTTTTCCCTCAATCTTACAACACTACACGTATACACCGTGTTCAGAAGCACACTTTTCAAATCCAACCTCACTCATAAAAGCATCAATTCTTTGGTTCCAAGCCCTTGGAGCCTGTTTGAGTCCGTAGAGAGCCTTTTTCAGCCTATACACAAGATCAGGATGCTTGCTGTTAACAAATCCATGTGGCTGAACTACATAAACTTCTTCTTCCAACTTTCCATTCAAGAATGCCGCCTTAACATCTAGTTGATACAGTGACCAATTGTGTTGTATGGCAATTGAAACCACCAATCTTATTGTTTTTGTCCTTGCTACTGGAGCATAGACCTCACTATAATCAATTCCTTCCTTTTGCAAGAAGCCTTTAGCTACTAGCCTCGCCTTGTACCTCACTATATCTCCTTGTGGATTTATTTTGGCTTTATACACCCACTTCAATGTTATCGGTTTCTTGTTATCAAGTAGCTTCACCAACTCCCAAGTCTCATTTCTATTAATGGACTCAATCTCTTCTTGCATTGCTCTCAACCATTTTTCATCAACTATTGCTTGTGCAAATTCAATAGGCTCGGACTCAGCTATTAGAGCATAGTGAACAAAGTTACCTTCAGTAGTAACTGTAGTATCATAGGATAGCTCATAGTCGCTGAAATGAGAAGGCTGCTGTGAAGTTCTGGAAGACCTGCGCACCCCTGCACTTGGGTCGACATTATTTACGTCTGCTTCTGTAACATTCTCTTCCAGCACAAATCTTGGTTCTTCTGGCTCCTTTTTCTCCCAATTTAAGTCAGTTATCTCATCCACTACAACATCTCTACTCACCACTACTTGACCTATTTTAGGTTCAAATAGTTTATATCCACCAGTTGTGTGATATCCTACTAGGATCAATGGCACTCCTTTGTTATCAAGTTTCCTTCTCTGTTGGTCTGGAACATGTTTATAGCAAACTGAACCAAACACTTTCAAAAGGCTGACACTGGGTTTCTCATTTGACCACACTTCCTCAAGTGTGATGGCCTTTAACCTCTTTGTAGGTGTTCTGTTCAGAATATATGTGGCTGTTACAGCTGCCTCTCCCCACAAATACTTTGGCAAACTTTTACTCTTCAGCATACATCTCACCATATTTAGCACCGTGCGATTTTTCCTCTTTGCTGTGCCATTATGCTCTGGTGTGTAAGGTGGTGTGATCTCCTGCACTATGCCTGTATCCTCACAGTATCTTCTAAATTCACTGGAGGTTTATTCTCCACCACCATCAGACCTTAGCTTCTTTATTTTCTGGCCACACTGCCTTTCCACCATGTTCTTGAATTTTTTGAACACATCTAGTACCTCACCCTTGCGTTTAAGTAAGTAAATCCATGCCTTCCTAGTCCAATCATCAATAAACAAAACAAAATATCTACTACCTCCTGGTGTATTAACTTGCATGGGCCCACATACATCTGAGTGGATGACATCTAGCTTTGCTGCAGACTTTTGAGGTAGCACTTCTTGGAAGTTGTTTCTGGTTTGTTTGCACTCCACACACTCTTTACAAACAGTTTCAGGTACTCTAATATGTGGCAAGTCTTTAACCATTGTACACTGACTTAGCCTGGATAAGTCTCTGAAGTGTAAATGCCCAAACCGTAGGTGCCATAGCCATTCTGAATCATTCTTTGTCATAGAGAAACACTGATGCTTGACTGCTTCCATTACAACATGAAAAGTCTTGTTTTTAGCCAGACTTGCACTCACAACCAGTTGTTTATTCTGGTCAAAGATGCTAAGGCAATTATTCTTCATTGTCACCACAAACCCTTTTGCAAGAGTTGTCCGAGACTTATCAGATTAGTTTTCAGCCTTGGAACATATAGTACTTCCTCAATCACCAATTCTCTCCCATCATTTCCTCGCAACACCACTCTGCCTGACCCCTCTGCCACAAGACTCCTATTATTAGCAAATTTGATTCTTCCATTAGTTGCCTCCTTCATCTTGACAAACCACTCCTTCTTGCCTGTCATATGGGTTGAACACCCAGAATCTAGGTACCAGGCAGTGTCAGCAGCATCTTCACAACTTATTCGAGCCATTAGCATCACTGCCTCCGAATCTGAAGTGTCATATTGAGCTAGGTGAGCACGATTCTTTGGCTTGTTCTTCGCACCATCTCCACTCCAACACTCTTTTGCAAAATGGCTGAATTTTTTACAGTTATAACACATCACCTTATGCTTATCAAACTTACATTCCTTCTCTTGGTCCGACTCATCATCATTCTTGTGATCTTTATGGTTTTCTTGATCACTAGCCTCTTTCCCTTTCTTTTCTCGAGCCCATTTTTGACCATGTTTCTTCTTACCACCTTTCTTGAAGCCTTTTCCCTTGTCATGAGATTGTGATCGAGCTTGCAGAGCTTGCTCTTGAATCTGTCTACGCTCAACCAACCTATGCTCATGCGACTCCAAAGAGTGTTGTAACTCTTCTAACTCCATAGACCCTGTATCATGTGTTTCTTCAATAGTCACCACAATGTGATCAAACTTTGGTGGCAATGATCTCAATATCTTGTCAACTACGTATTGATCAGTGATGGGATCACGGCATGCACGCATTGCACTCACATGTTCTTGAATTTTATCGAAGTACTCTGCCACAGTTTCACTCTCCTCCATGGTCAGACACTCGAATTGTCGTCTCAGAGTCTGCATCTTTACTTTCTTGCTCCTATCACCATTTCTGTAGGTTTTGATCAAGATTTCCCAGATCTCTTTGGCTATTTCAGCCTTCGAGATTCTGTGAAATACTTTCGGGCCAACACATTGATAAAGGAGGAATCGTGCTTTGCTATCCATTTTCTGCTGCACCTTGAAGTTTCTCTTCTCTTCATCTGTAGCCTTGGATCCCAACTCTGGCAATCCCTCAAGTACTACATCTGCAACGTCTTGAAAGCCAAAAATGGCTTGTATTTTAGTGCGTCAGTCGTCGAACGACCTTCCATCAAAGACGGGCAGTGAACCTTGCATCATGCTTCCTAACCCAACCATCGTACTCGCCTACGCTGCACACTTCTTCAATCAAAATTTGAGACCCCTGCTCCGTTCTTGTTTTGCGCACAAGAACCACACACGTTAGGAATTCTCAAATCTTTTCCGCTGACTTTCACACACCCCTAGTTATCGTAACTAGCTCTGGATACCATAATGGGTTTTAAGAGAGAGATGCAAGAAAAGTGTGTATCGTCTCATTCACTCTAAAAAGGAATAGATGCAATACAGATCTTTTATACAACAAAACGTGACTTATTGAAGTGGTTAACAGAAAAGGAAACTACCAGACTTTAATACAGCTGTCATAACAAATGGACAGCTGTTTATTTTGGCTTACAACACTAACAATTGGAACCACCACTTTGTAAATCAATAAACCAAAAATTATAACCAATTTATTATTAACACAAAAATAAAAACAAATTGTACCAAAAATTTTCTACAAATATTCTTTGGAGTTCTTGCCATCCTTAAAGCTGTCATCTCTCCGCAGCTACAAATCGGAGTTAATCCATTTCTCGTTGAACCACCAATAGTGCACGAAGTGATATAGCACGGTTGCCTCCAACGATTACAACCAGAGGTAAAGGAAGAAGATTGGGACCGTAACATACCTATATAATGGGATTGCAGGAAGAAGAAGATTGCAGCAACACCAATTGAGAATGGAGGAACAAGATTGTCAAAACTCACCAACTGCCCAAACATTCCTTACCAAAACCCTAGCTCACTTATTTATCCCAAAATATCTAATTACCACACCTGTACAGTACACGTAACACATCCTAATACAAACCGTGTCACCTGTACAATGCTTCGTTAATGATTTAAACGGCGTTACAAAAAAGGACCAAATAAAACACGAATTGCGAAATTGAGGACCATTTTAAACATTCGATAAAAATGATGACCATTTTAAACATTCTGTCAAAATGAGGACCATCCGCAACAAACACTACGAAAATGAGGACCAAAAAGGTATTTAAGCCTTATTATTTTGTCCAAATTTCATTAATTGAAAAATAAATTTAACCAATTATCAGCATAGTAAAAGAAGAAAAATGTAACATTAAATAAGGAATTAACATTACTTTTAATCCAAAATCTTAGGACAATACAACAATAGGTTTATGGATCTTCATCCTTATATGTTGCTCAACTTTCTTATTTCTATTCAATGTGAAAATTAGATTCTGACTTAGATCACAACAATCTCCCCTTCAAGGTGGATCTCTTCTAAATTGGTATACTCTATCTCGAGCAGAAACATTTTCAACTAGTCGTGCATCTTAATGGAACATGCTTACCTGAATTATCTATCAGAAAGACTTTTGGTACAGGGACCATATTGTAGTCGAATGAGTACTAATCATTTATATCAGTGGTGAGTCTATCGATGGGAGAATTCATTGGGGAGATCCGACACCAATGATACATAAGTCCAATCCCACATAAAGAATTGACCTTTCCCTTTTCCACTGGTTCTCTAACATAGTGAAGATCGATTTCCATATGTGAATTATTCATAATGGAAAGGATTTGTGACGATTTGAACGGTGACTAGATTATCACATTAAATTGTTGCAAAAGAAGAAGAAATTTGAAAATTAGATAAGAAATTATAAATCGAAGTAAGCACACTGGTGACGACATCATGAGATCTGTACTCAGCTTCGGAAAACAATGGGTTGTTTTTTTGCTTTCCAAGAAATTAAGGAGTTGTTTTAAAAAAACTAGTGACAATGTCCTTGGAAATAAGATATGACAACGTTGTGAAGTAAGGACAATGCCTGGACCGTTAGAATAATGCAAGAACAAGGGTGAGTTGGATCTTGGTTATGTTCTTTGGCTAGAGTTGTTGGTGGTTGGTCATGGCAGAGAAATAGGACAAAAAGTACAAGAAAAAAAAGAAAACAAGAGAGGAAAAACGAAAACGAGGTTTATCAAAGATCTACTTATACCATATAAGCATAGCATAAGAAGAAAAACGTTTATTGGAAATAAACTTGAAAATACAAAAGATGTATATGTTACACAAGGCTCTAGAGAAGATATATAAAAAAAGAGAAAAAAAAGAAGAAAACAAACGGATGTAACCAAACCAAATTCTGATACCAATTCAAGATCTAATGTCAAATCAATGTTGGAATGATACTAAGCCATTAATAGTGAGACGTTGAAACTTCCATAATATACTCCATAAATAATAGCACATGATGTGAATGGTAAAAAAAAAAAGAAAATAAGAAAAAAAATGACAAGCCCTAACCTAAGAAAATAAAAGAGAAAACATAATTTTGTAAATTAAAAAAAATGTTTATTTTATGTTATTCTATGTGTTCATAATGAGATTCTCATTTGTATTATGAGCACAAATTCAAAACCTTATCGTCTAAAAAACTAGAGGAAATTAATATAATCTCAAACCATCCTTAACATTCATTAACTTACGATAGGTAATTAATTTATTACACCAATGCTAATACAATTCTCTAACCTATCTCAACTTTCTAAGCATCTAAAACAATAATACTATTCGTTTCTTATAACATATGCAAGTTCTAATTCATTAAATCCATACCAAATACCAATAGTTTAACATTCTCAAGTTTATTTTCAAAACTCATCGTGCAAAAATCATAATTCAACACCTACATTCAAATATTTAAACAATGTGGTTAAACTATTTTTTTTACCATGGATTCCTTGTAGTCTAAGAAATATAGAGATTGAAGAGGAGGAACTCAATTATACTCCTAGTACTCTACGTGACAACGCACACATAGAAGACTCTTTGAGTGATGGAATAGTGTCACCTAAAAAAAACAAGGTATTTAATGCTAAAAGTAAAATTAACTATACATACAAGTGTTTATTAATATAGTTTTTCTAAATTTTTATATACGTTAATAGAAAAAAGAACTCATTTTTTTTTCATGAAAAAGTTTATTTCCTTTACTAAATGAAAAATCTGTTCTACCCCTCTCGTACGAAACATTACGGTTGCAAATTAATCGATAATGATAAAAATTAAAGGTAGAATCTTTCTTCTTCTTTTCGTAATGTAAAACTTTTGAAAACATAGGAAACTAAATATAAAAAGCAAACTTTTTTCTAACTCCATAGTTTTTAAAGACTAAGAGTTTTCCTCATAATAAAAATGTTCACAATAATTCAAAGGGTAGGAGTGTTGATCTTGAAAGATTTAAGTGTTATGATGCATAAATGAGAAGAGGACCACACTTATTCTGGGGTAAGTGGATAAATAAGTATACATATATGAATAAAATAATGAGAAAAAAGCAAAGGAACAAAAGTGAGAGTATAAGAGTCATAATTAGGGTGAGTTCTTTATAGAAGGGTGAGGTTGTGTTCTATAGTTTTGGTCTCTTTTTGCTTAGTTTGAATAGAGAAGTGAGATGCAAGAAAAGAATAGTGGGGAACCACAAAAACAACAAGAATAAGTGCTTTTCTTTGAATCACAAGAGGTTGGTGGTGAGCATTTCATGGTGGGGACTCAAATAGAATGGAATTGATTGGTGCTTAGAATAATTGAATGTAAATATATATATATCAAAGAAATTGAAAAAAAAAAAGTTCATTACTTCATTTTAATGTATTTTATTATGTGGGTAAATGTTACTTTTAATCTATTTAATGTTTTTTTAAAGATAAAAATGAAGTTTTTTAAGAAAATACATAAAATATGGTATTGATACTTTTAAAACTTACTATATATATCAAAACGTATAAAAGATTAAAATAATAATTAGTCTTATTTTATTATTTTACTATATCTGTTTTATGAATTTTAACACTTTATCTTTTTAACATTTTATTATCATATCCTTTTTTCATACCTTAAAAAAGGTATTCTTTTGGAGAGTACAGAAAGAGTTTGAAAAATACGTATTTAATATGCTAATAAATTATACAAAAACAATTAAAAACTCGATAGTAAAATGTGTGAAAAAAAATACTAAATAGAAAAATTTAATGAAATAATTATAACTGATTGATAAAACTTGTAATTAACTCTTTTAAAATACTGATACTTATTAACATGAATTCCTTTTATATGTATTACTTTTTTAAGTAATTATCTTCGAAATAATTCACTTAGGTATTAAATACGAACAATTTTTTCAGTAAGTATTTAAATGTTGATTCGCTACGTTACGTTATAATGACAAAATGGGTGAAGTTAGTCGATATTTAATCAATGAAATATTTAGATGATTTAAGTAACGCCTGTATGATTTGATTAAAAACTTCTTCTTTTTTGTGTAATGTAAATAAATCACCATTAAACAGTTTTGTTTCGTTGTACATAAATTTGTTTGATCCATTAGAATTCTATTCATGAAAAAAAAAAGCCTGTCATTTTTAACCTAAAAATATTTTTTTTTTATAAATCATCATTATTTATTTTTAACCTATTAATTTTTATTTTATGAGTAATGCTAAGTTATTCTTTAATGTACTATGTAGGATGAATAATGCAGAATAAGTATTGATATATTTTTAATATGATATATATATATATATATATATATATATATATATATATATATATATATATATATATATATATATATATATATATATAATATAATAATTTAATTTCGTTAATTTTGTATAAATTTTATTAGTTGTTAATATAGGTAAGATATAAGTAATATGTAATTTTCATGAATGTTTACTAAGGAAAAAAAATTAACACGTTAATATATAATCAACGTTGAAAAAATCATTAAATATTTTAAAGTTACAAAGTAAAAAGTAAAGAACAACATCTTTAACTTATTTTTATATTAATATTAAACTTTTAATAAACTCGTCATTATAATTACTAAATATCAAACACATAATTAAGTATGTTAATCATTAACATAACTCAAATAAAATCAATGTAATTAAGTTTATTGTAATTTTGTATTGTACTAAACATGAAATATGTCAATAACTATATCAATAAGTGTGATTTATGACTTACAATTCTAAACAAATATTTTATTTTTTTCAATACAATACTGAATTGTTTGTCAAGAAATTATGTAAAAACTTGGAATAATGTAGACAAATATTTTTCCTACAAAAAAAATACAAAAAATATGTTATAATCTAAGAGACACCGTAATTATATATAAAATTATATATAAAGAGTATTTTCTCGTCTGCACATTCCATAATTTCAATTTATTCTTTATAATATAACTATTTGTTAAATTTTTTAAGATTAATATATATGTTTTTTATAAAATTGTCTATCTTCTTTTTTTTTTTCCTTATTCATCAGTTATTTTCTGATCTCCTTTCCATTCATTTTGCTATTTAATAAATATAAATTTATCTTGTATATTGTATATTAACTTAATAATATTACAATGATATCATTTACTAATATATTATCATCATATCATTTTTAAAAAATGCTTATATAAATAACTCATGTGTTTACACTAATAAGGATAAATTTGATTTAGTTAACCAGGTGAACCAATTTTAACTTTCAAATGTCATTTTAAAACACTTGTGAATGGTTAGGAATTTCATACTCATGTGATGATAATAAGATTAGGAATTAACTAAGTCTTACATATACAATTAATGAGATACAAGTATAATCTTCAAATTAATTAAACTTGTATTTACATGTCATTGTACTAGTTTTGTGACTTTAAAAATTACTTGAATTATTTTTCTCAAATCAAACAAATAGTTTTTAGTTTTGTGTATAAGTTTTGTGTATTTTTCTTCAATTTTTTTTATTGTTTTACTAATAAACTTAACAAGTATATTAATAACGAATTAAGTTAAAGTATTTTATGTGATATTTATTCATGTACAATAGTTAAAACACTATATATTTAAAAACTAAAAAAATATATTTGGAGAAAGAAATACAGAAATTGAGAAAACAATATAAAATTAGATATAATATGACATAATTTTGTTACGTACTAAAACGATAATAAAAATAAAACTTAAGATATTATTTATAAAATTTAATTCTCTCACTATTATAGCCTCTTCCATGAATAATAATAATTATGTGATATATAAGAAAAATACATTTAATTTCAAGAGGAAAAGAGAAAAGTATAATTAATGGAGGCATATTTTATTTTTTGTTCGGTATTAAAAAGTATTTAGAAAATAAGTGCGGGAAATATTAAATCATCTTTATCATAGATAATTACATTAATTAAAATAAATTATATATAACATTATTTTTTATAATATGAAATAAATATTACAGACTAATTTTTATAAAATAAAATAATTAATATCAATGAAATTTATAAAATAAAATAATTAATATCAATGAAATTTAT
>Ga0214542_1012650_pt1 | contig 10700 bp, 10 predicted proteins | sample CNSS1metaG_FD_160096 | JGI IMG/M metagenome (GOLD analysis project Ga0214542, IMG submission 160096) | Root nodule microbial communities from cowpea collected in UCLA plant growth center, Los Angeles, California, USA - CNSS1 | ecosystem: Host-associated > Plants > Roots > Nodule | place: USA...
AGCCGAGAGGCTTGGCCTCGAAGGTGCATCCGTTGTTATCTCTTCTCGCAAACAGGTTCATTTCCCCTTTCTTAATTTCTTCTCCATCCACTCAATTTTAGGTTTTCCCTTCATATCTTTCACCTTCATCTCCTTCAATTGCCGCAGCAAAATGTTGACGCGGCGACAGAAAAACTAAGAGCAAAAGGAATTGAATTGTTAGAGGTTGTTTGTCATGTTTCTAATCCTCAACAACGGAAGGATTTGATTCACAAAACTGTGCAGGTCAGATCTTCAGATCAATTATGAAGTATAGTGAGCAATTTAACGTCTGACCGTACCAGGGCCGACGTTATTTAACGTCTGACGGGCTCTGACAGACGTTAAATTGCTCAGGTTTTTGGCTCATTTCAGCACGAAATTTGACGTATGTTGTTACTGGCCCCGACGTTGGATAACGTCGGACTCTTAATGACCGACGTCAAGTGACGTCTGCTATTTTTTCGACATTATTTTGACGTCACCCGGTACGACGTCGGTGTTTGGGCAGACGTCAAAGGTCGAAAATGTCGGACGTTAAAAGGCTTTTTGTGTTAGTGACAAATGAGTGGTGGAGTTAGTAAACCTGAGGTGCATCAGGTAGTTACTAGAGGGGTGTGAAGTGGAACATGGGCTACACACAGTAACAGTAAACCAGTCCAAAACAAAAAGGGGTGTGATGCTAGCAAATAACAGGGGTACGCAGAAAAAAAATATACAGCAGGAACAACACAAAATAAAGGAGGTGCAAAGATTAAAAAAAGGGGATGCACGAAGGAGACAGACCCAAATTTCTCTAACCCTAATTAAACTAAATCTCTCTTTCAAACATCGTATCCTTTCTCTGCCTCTTCCGAACTCGAACAGCCACATCCCTCATCGAGCCTCCACCTAGCCGAACCTCTAGATCCATAATCACCGGCGTCGCTCCCCCTCATGGCTAACCAAGGCCAACGTCGGCGATGTTGTTTCGACTCCGCTTTCCCTTCTCGGCCAGGGCTTCTTCGTCGCATCTCCGTGACCAACCAAGACCAAGAGTTTGCCGCCCTTGTCATAGCTTGCCGAAGGCACCACCGGTGCACGAGCTTCCAAGGACTTTGACGTCGACGTCGACGTCGAGAAACCATGGATGCTCGACCTTCGCTCACTCTTCCCAGGTGCAACTCGAGCGGCCTCCGTTTCCCCGTGACCAAGACCGCCATCACAGCGTCACTGCCGTGAACAGGGAACACTACTAGAGACTCTAGTTCAGTTCTCTCCTTCCTCACATCAACGTGTGATGAAGGATCGTCTCGAATTTGGGATGAAATTCGTCTAGAACGAAAATGGGTATGAACCCTAAAACGAAAACGGGAAAAATGGAGGACGTCGATTTGGGGGGTTTTTTGTGAAACAGGATGAAATCACGCCACTTGGAGGAGGTTCCAAGATAAGTGAGGAAGATCCGCCACTTTGAATCGGAGATTCAAAGATAAGGATCGGTGGTTCTTAGGAGAACCTCGAGACTTGAGAGAAAACTCACTTTTTCATAAAACTCAAATCTGAAAACAAATGTGTCTCACAAGGGCTTATATACAATGGGCCGAAACACCAAAAGGCCCAACACAACTAAAGGTCCGATAAAGCCCAAACAAAAACATTACAAAAATATAAGAGTTTTTATTCTACGATCTGAAGCTAATCCGAGATCTCTTTGAAGGTTTTGGGCATGATCCCATCAACTGCTTTGAAATCCTTGTGACGATCACGAACCACGCCTCCATCATTGCCTCCGGGTTGGAGAAAATTCGACCTCAAACTTTAGCGCTATATTAGCTACAACAAAAACACACAAACATAAATGCTGAAAGCATACGAAACCAGAATAGTCTAGAGACATAAATAAAATGCTGTCAAAAAATGAGATTGAAATCATGGGAGAGGTCAATCTCTTATTATCAAGGTGCTTAGAGATTGTCCTTCAAGATCAAAGATAAACCTACAGAACACATCAAAGAGTTTCAACACAACTATACTATTCACAATGAAACAAAAAGGAAAACAACCCATAGTAATCATAATAGAAAAAGAGTGTCCCTGAAATCCCTTAGGATTTTTAGGATAGGACAAACACGCAAGCAGATGATTAACGTCAGGTTCATGTGTTGCCCATGTTGTTGTTGCCTTTTCTATCATCCTTTCCTCACCCCATTGCTTATTGTAACATCCCTAAGGAATATTACTTTGAAAATGACGTAAACATCCTTTCCTCATTTATAAACACATGTTCCCAAAACGTGGGAAAATTAAAATCGCAAAGTTCAAGACATTATAAACGTTCGCAATTCAAAGTTATTACAACTTATAAAAGCCCAAAATGGCTAATATTCAAAACTAAAAAAAATACATCAAAACTCAAGTCTTCAAAAGCCCATAAGATCCCGCACTCCAGTCTCAAACGTCTCCTGGCTCACCTGTCAAATCATCTGCTCCCGGATAATAAATCATCCGATCATCACTATACACACACACAGATAGGGTGAGCTATGCATATAAAAACAAATTAAATATGATATCCATCCCAATAAAAATTTGATGATATATATTAATTACAAATTATCCACCCTTGATCTCATATTCCTTCATGAGACATATGCATGAAACTAGGTTCTGGGACTTTTACTGTGCTTCCACGAAACTATCCCTTTCGTGGTCCAACCCTACGAGCCAATCCTGCTCATAGTCCATCCCCACAGACTCCTCGCCTGTAGTACAACATCCAAGCTTACTCAACTTGGACCCTGGCACGCACGAAATCACCATACTATGAACTCCTCGCCCAACAGTAACCGACGGGAACATCACAGTTCCTTGCCCATCGTGCGTCCAACGCATGCAATCACCATACTAAGGACTTCTCGCCCAATAGTAGCCGACGGGAACTCAACTAGTTCCATGCCCATCATGCGTTCCACCACTCAAGCACATCCTAGACCCCTATTGGACTTAGTCCGTCAAGCCCAAGCATAAAACAAGTGAACTTAGTCCTTCAAGTCCACTAGTCAAAATAAAACCCAAATTTTACAGCCACAAACATCGTCTAGACACCGCTAGGCGGATACAGACAGAAAACCGCCAGGCGGTCACACTCCCACCGCCAGGCGCCGCTGACAAAACAGAACCCGTAATTCTTCATCACCGCCTAGCGGACACAACCCTGCCGCCAAGCGCCTCCTATGGGTAGTGGCTACTGCCACTGGTTTAAGGGACTACCGCCTGGCGGTCTGCCCCGCACGGCCAGGTGCCATACCAGTAGCGAAATGCTACTGGTTTTTGGCACTTTTTACAGTTCTGAATACCTCAACTTGCAATACTAATTCCACACACCACTCATAGTATTTAAGACATATCACCAAAACTAAAACACACTTAGTTCAATTAATTCATGCCCAACTCAATTATTATCATGTCATAACATACCTCATTTGACTTTCAAACCTAACAAGCCACAAATAACAATAGCATCCCTACCACTTATCATCATACATGTTATTCTGTAAACATTCCATACTCAAAGTATTGCCATATACCCAATTAATTCTTGCACCCACCCTTTTCCCTTTTAATTACCTTAAACTGGGTCTCATACTCAATATACCCCGGTTTCTAAAACTTTTACACTCTTTTATTCATTCCACCCCAATCTGATCAGTATTTTACATATACTTGGACACCTAACTAACATAACAGTTACCAACATGTAAGAAACACCCCATGCACATATTTAATCTTCTATTTATTATTTAAACATCCTAGGTAATAAAATCCATCCCCTCTCAAAATATTTACAATAAGAACCCCAAATCAATGTGCCCCATGGCAAGGCACCAACCAAGTCGAACCTGCTACTTTACTGACAGGTCGCCTGGCGGCAGCCTCAGTACCGCCAGGCGGTACGTGAAAAACTGGGCTCCGCCCAGATTCTTCCCGCATTCGTTGTGACTCACCCACCCACCCCACTGTTTCACAGTTCACCCTTACAATAATGTAATTTCACATGCATCACACCCAGATTCAGATTACAATCAGATTATCATCCATCACACACGAACAATTCACCATTCACAATCACCGCTTATGACAATTCATTCCCAAACCCAAGCGAAACCTAAAATACCAACTCACATGAAAATTCATGAAATCCTCCCTCAATTTCGCGATTATAGGTAATCACACAACATCTCAATCATACACGCATCATATAAATTAACCCAGACGTCCAACATCGCAGAAACACCCAAAACCCGCAAGAACTGGACAAACCAGTTTGTATCGCCTGGCGGGCAGCACCTTGTCGCCATGCGGTGCATGAAGAAAACCCAATTTTTGGGTCCTGAACGTATGAGTCGCCTGGCTGTCCTTCAACACCGCCAGGCAGTTTCTGGGAAAAATCCAGAAAACTACGAAAAACATCATAAAACGCAGAAAACACAATGCAATTCCATTCACACATGGCATAGTTTATCATATCCAAAATAAAACCAACATAAACAGCTCCCCTAACCTGGATTAACACTTTCCTTGCTCAAAATTTCACTTCTTGAAAACTCCAATGTTCACCAATGGCTTCCTCCCAAATTACCCTCCTAACTCAACTCGCTTATCACTCCAGAAACTTGTCCCTCTCTGAACTCTTTGTCCTCACCGCACCTCCTCCAATTCCAGCTAACCAAACCCCCCCTTTTTACCCATAATGAGCCTTATAATGAAGGTTTAATAATGCTTGATGGTTAAAAACGAAATTAAGGTTTAATGACAGTGTTGATTACCCTTCAATTGCATAATACCTTCTATCTTTTCAGCCATCCTTGGCTGCTAAGTTTACTAGGGTTTCCTTTAACCTTTCAAATTCAAGACAAACCTAAAAATGGCAAAAATAGAGTTTCATTTGAGTCCCTCTAAGGTTTGAACCCACACTCATGCAATTGTTACTCAATGCCAAACCATTCAACCCATTCATATCTCATACTAAACAATAAAATTCAATTATTATAAAACTCCACAACATGTTTAATACACATAAAAATAATGCTAATTTAATAACACACAAAAATAGCATACATAGGATTCAAACCCAAGTCCTCTCACACAATCAAAGTACTCTCAACCACTTGAGCTAGTACTTTTCCACATCACACATTCCGCATTTAATTAAATAACTATTTAATTATTTATTTATTTTTTTCCCGGGTCTTACACTTATGCCATTGCTCCTTAATGTATAAGTCTTTCCTAGGCATTAAGACAAAAAGAGAGGGGTTAGTAAGTGTTCCCAATGAAAATGAAAAATCATGATGTGAATGGGAACAACAATTTAACGCATTATCATCCCCCTTTAAGGATTTCATCTCAACCATGCATATCAAGGGTGTGAGGAGATACTCATTCTTGTGTTTCTCTCTTTGTTCTTCTTCTTCCTTTGCTCTTTGTTCTTTCTCTTCTCGCTCTTTTAGCTCTTTTTCTTTTCTTTCTCTAAGCTCTTTCATCTTTTGTTCTCTTTCTCTCATCTCTAGCTCTTTTCTTTCTCCTTGCTTTTTCTTCTCTTGCTCTCTTAGCTCTTGCTCCTTTCTCTCTTTTAGCTCTCTCTTTTGTCTTGCTTTTACTCACATTCCCTTTAGTGCTCTTTCCGCTTTTTCATGCTCCCTTTTTGCTTGTTGCTCTTGCCTAACTTCGAGCTTTCGCCTAACACTCCTCTTTACCTCTTTCAAGTATATAATTTAATCCTGGAGTTCCTGAAGATTCATGTACTTTGCGTTCCAATTAGGACATTGATATTTTTTATGTCCATAACCTTCACACTTGGTGCATCTAATAACACTTGTTTTGTCTTTTGGCAATGATCGTCTATCTTCATGGTGCTCCCTTCTAAGATGCCCAAGTTTTTTATTCAACCTGATAATTCTAGACACAACGAAGTTGATATCTTCTATCAAGGTCGAATGTGTATGGAACATTTTGGAATGCTCAAAATTTCTAATTTCTGCACTGAAAGAGAGGAAACAAGAACTAACACAAAACACAGTAAGTGGTTAGCAAAAGTAATGTAGATAAAATTATCAAATGGGCTTCACCACTCCTTACGTGTTTACATTCAATTCCACTCGTGTTTCACTCTCAAAGCATATTCACTCGCTCTCAAGTTCATGTTCAGTTCTTCAAAGAACCTCCAATCAACCCATCCAGAATTCAACATCAAAGTGAAAGACGTAACGAATCTAAGCTCAACTCAAGAGGCCAAGGAAAGGAAAACTCCAAGACAAAACCAAGGAAATTTAAAGATAAACTAAAAAAGCACCAAAATTAAGAAAGGGCTAAACCAAAGGGAGTAAATATGTGACAAAACTAAGACTATGACAACGAGAAAAAGCACTTTTAAAGACAAGAGTAATCTAAACAGTGTATTTAGAATTACTACTAGAAATGTGAAACAAAATACTCAAGCTAAAATGTGATGATTAATTCAAACTCCCACAAGCAATACTTCCAACAATTTAGCTCAAGGTACATTGCCTCACAACACAAGAAACCAAGGAAAATCAAACTCAAAGAGAAATGATGGACAATAGACTCAAGCAATCTTAAGTGGTCCCTCATTTAACATCACTCACCAATCTGGTATGAAGTGTAGTTGCAAGAATCCAAATTGCGCCAAGAATTCCAAAAGCAAAGAAATAAAATGTTGTAGCTAATGAAGCCTTGTTGACTTTGCTGCCACAAGAAGATTGCCACTACAGTGTGGAAATGTGGGGCTGCTACTACAAGTTCTAAAAGAACACAACCACATGAAGTGCTTTATTTGTCAACCTTGCTCACCCTTTCTACACCATAGGCACTAAAGGCATCGAGTGAGGTAGCTGCAGCAATTTGAATCTGCCAATGCTGCCAATTTCTAATGCCACCGCTTGAAGCAACACCTAGAGCACAGCTTTGCAAGTTGAACACGCCACTTCGAGACAAGCAACCTTGCTTAATACCTCTTGCAATTCGCTGCACCGACTGGACCAAAAGCATATATGGCTGGCACCGACACTAGTGCAAAATAAGTATATTAGATCGATTCTGGAGCGTATATTAGATCGGTTCCACAACTGATCTAATATACACTAATGTAATATGTCAAAGACATATTAGATCGGTTTTGAAACAACCGATCTAATATCTTTTACTGAAAAGAAAAAAAAAATTCGAAAGTGACCATGCGAAGGGGCATAGGAGAAACGAACCACCAACAAACCATCATAGACCAACACCACACCCCAACCGCAAACTTGACTAAGAGACTTCACGAAACACCATGGGGACCAGCATACATTCGGTAAAGTAGCGGCATCACAAATTTGCTTTATTTGCAAAGGAGATGGGAAAGCACCAAGCACTGAGAAAGACAACTACAAAGAGAGCTTTCTCCACACACAAAAACCCTAGGCATGAGAAAATGAGGGAAAAAAACACTAACTTGTTACATTGGTTGTTGAAGAGTGGCATGGAAGAGAAGAAGAAGCTTGTTGAAGCACGATGCGACAATGGTAGGGCACGGCGACGGTGGTCAATGGCGCTTGGAAGAGAAGACCAAAGGAGGCGAAAGAGAGAAGACCAAAGGAGGCACAAGAGAGAAGACAAAGTTTGAAAAATGAAAAGGGTTTTCGCAATTTGTAGTGCAGAAAACATATTAGATCAGTTGTTTTTTAACCGATCTTATATGTACCCGATCTAATATGTACATATTAGATCGGTTCTTTATATAACCGATCTAATATGCATATATTAGATCGGTTCTCCCTATAACCGATTTAAAATACTTTCCAATATTTACAAAATTGCCACCGTGTTTTAAATTAAATTGGTTCCATTTCAACCGATCTTATATCATGTTCTAATATCACCATTTTGCACTAGTGTGAATTAAGTCCAAGCTATTTATTTGGCACTTGCTTTTAGCATCCAACCTTGGAAATTCAAACAACTCATGTGACAGATTCGAACAAGCATCTACTGCACCAAAAACTTGCCAAATTGCATCGTTTCAACAACACTAATATTGCATAGCGCAAGCATCTTGTATTTAGTCCAACTGCTACACAATTTTCACTGCACCAACTTGCAATTGATGTTGTCAAACATGTCTCTGCTGCACAAAATAACTAAGACAGGCCTAAACCAATTCAACTGGCACACCAAACTAACTTACAGCGCTTCACCAACTTCAATTCTATGTTATGCTTCAAGTTGGCTATTATAGCTTACCCATCCAGCCAGCTTCAAAACGACTCTGCACCAAATGAGGTTGTCAAATGGTAAGAATTTAACCAAGGGTTCAGGCTTCACGTGGCAACAATTCACCAACTCAACATGTCTCCCCAACTTCACGCTACTCTGCTGCCTCAACAGATTGGCTACTGCGACTGCACCAAATCAAACATCACACCACTTCACCAAACTTTGTTGCTTCAAGATGGGGCCAACAACCTTCAAGCACGAAGTTTCCACTCTTTCCACTCTGCACTAGTATCCACCACTTCAAGCAACACAACACACCTTGCTGTATTCACAAATTTAGTGCCAATCCAACCACATCAGCCAATCGTCTACAGCTTCACCGATTTAATACGAGAATTAAATCTTCAAAAATCTTCCTCCACATGAGTAAGTCGGATGGACCAGCTTCTCGAACTCACTCACACCTTGATTGTTGTCTTAGTCCTTGATTGACTCAAGCAATTCACGTTCCAGAAAACACTAGCAGTAAAAATGGCCACTCGAATCAACTTAGAACACCTCAACTTCAAGTTTATCTTCAATGGGCCATTTTCTCAAACACGTGGTATGCAATCCACCACCCGAGCCAATTCTGATTGTAACACCCAAACTTTGGGCAATCTACCACAAAGCAGTGAACTCAACCAGTAACCAAAATCCATGAACACTTCCACACTCCTAGCTCATGAATCCGATGGAGTAACCCAAGCACCTTAATGTTACACGACCCACTTCGGAACTAAAAACACAAACCGCAACGAATCTTGAAGGAGAGAAACCAACCTATCAATGTCGCTGTGGAGCCAATACGGGAGTGTACAACTGAAGGACGAACGAGAACACCAAACACAAAAAAACACGAAAAACAAACCCAAGGAAAACAAAATCCGCAACGAAGAGAATCCAACCGAGCTCTGATTACCAGATGATGAAGGATCGTCTCGGATTTGGGATGAAATTCGTCTAGAACGAAAATGGGTATGAACCCTAAAACGAAAAGGGGGAAAATGGAGGACGTCGATTTGGGGGTTTTTGCGGAACGGGATGAAATCACGCCACTTGGAGGAGGTTCCAAGATAAGTGAGGAAGATCCGCCACTTTGAATCGAAGATTCAAAGATAAGGATTGGTGGTTCTTAGGAGAACCTTGTGACTTGAGAGAAAACTCACTTTTTCATAAAACTCAAATCTGAAAACAAATGTGTCTCACAAGGGCTTATATACTATGGGCCGAAACACCAAAAGGCCCAACACAACTAAAGGTCCGATAAAGCCCAAACAAAAACATTACAAAAATATAAGAGTTCTTATTCTATGATCTGAAGCTAATCCGAGATCTCTTTGAAGGTCTTGGGCATGATCCCATCAAATGCTCTGAAATCCTTGTGACGATCACGAACCACGCCTGTATCAACGTGGCTGAACCCTAGCACTAGTTTGCACTCGACTTGCGGCATCGTGGTGAAGCTCCGACTCGCCGACGGTAACGCTGTCGGTGATATTTTCTTTATCCTTTGGTTTCTCTGTTTTGATGTTGGGTTGAGATGATGAAAAGGTGCGTGACAGTGATGATGATTTCGTTTAATGGGTGATGAAGTAGAATGGAGATGATTGAGAGAACGTGAATCTACTGTTCTGAGCGTGTGAGTTCTGATTTTGGGTTCCTATTCTCTCTGGTTTTTGTGCAGGTGAAGGAAGAAGATGAAGGTCGAATATGAAGGAGGAAAGGATAATGAGGCTGGAAAATGGTCTGAATAGTGGTGCGTGAAGGCTCTCTTAACCCATGATAAGAAATGAAATATGAAGAAGGAGAAGATTAGGGTGGGTATGATGATGGTGGTGGTGAGTGATAGGTGTTGCGTCTTTCTTGTGTAAAGAATAAGGGAATATGGAGATAGTCGTTGGAAAACTGATGGTCGGGAGTGATAGTCGGGATTGAGTACAATGAGGGAGTGAGTACAGGGATACTGGATCGAGGTTGTGAGTGGTTCTGCTAGTGGAGATGGAGGGTGTTATGTGATGTTGACGTTAGTTGCTGTGGTTGGAATCTGATTCTTTATTTTTTGGTTTTTATTTAGATGCAAGGCATAGGCACATTGTAAATGGAGACTACAATAGATCACAACGACCTTTACACGGACACATGAATCAACAAGCAAAAGAACATAACACAACAAAACATCATATTTGCGTATTTAACGATGCACAACAAGCGACATACATTTCAATTTATATACACGCGAGTACTCAAGTAGCGATACTTACCTCTTGATGCTCCCTTCTCTCGCGTTGGTCCTTTCTCCTTTGACTGTGGCTTTTGTTTTATTCCCAGAACTTCTATAATCTCTTCTCACTCTTTTTTGTTATGTCCCTTCCTATTTTTTTTCT